>Ga0208261_1000635_pt1 | contig 13496 bp, 12 predicted proteins | sample Knorr_S7_td_DCM__FD_185595 | JGI IMG/M metagenome (GOLD analysis project Ga0208261, IMG submission 185595) | Marine microbial communities from Southern Atlantic Ocean transect - Knorr_S7_td_DCM_ad_131m_LV_B (SPAdes) (version 3) | ecosystem: Environmental > Aquatic > Marine > Oceanic | place...
GTTAAAAAGAATAAATCGTGCATTTTTATTAATTCAAATAAAATTGATTGGCAGCACGATAAAAGTTTCAAATTTTGGGATTGTGGTGAAGTAATTAATAATTTTGAAGAACTTGATTCTGCCCTAAAATCTGCTCTAAAAGAAAATAAATATGATGAAAATCAAAAAGCTTATTCTAAGGAAATGATTCAAAGCGGATTATCTTCTTCATCAAAGCTCATCGCTGAAAATATTCATGCAAACATAAATCATTAGGATAGATATTTCAAATCGTACAAAAATATATTTTATAGGTCAAAAACAAGGTGTTGGAATACATCGAATTAGATTAGGCAATTTGGAAAATAGGAGGCCATTTGAAGCTATAGGTTTATTAGATGCAAATAACTCCATATACCAAGTACGTTCAATTAATAATGCTGATATAATTTGGGTACGTGTCAGACCAGAGTTCACTTCTGATAGCGAGCGAAAAAAAATAGAAAATAGGATTCACTCACACAGAGGTAATACTCATATCATTAATGATATTTCAGTATTTGATAATTATGATTGCAAGGATACAACCTTCTCAATTTGGAAAGATAATAATATTAATTGTCCTGATTTTCTTTCGTTTACATTAGATGATCTAGCAAGAAGTTTCGATAAGTGTATAAATAATGTTCAAGCATTTATTAGAAAACACTCAAAGGTAATTATAAGAACTAATAATGAAACTGGTGGAAATGGTATGTATATACTTGAATCTAAATGTAGTAAAAAAGAAATCATTGATGTTCTAACTATATTAAGGATTCGTTGTAAAACATTTATAAGAAAACGAAGCTCAACAAGAATAATGTGTGTTCAGTTTATAAACTCAGATAATCCTGATGAATTAATAGATCTGTATAGAGTACATATATCCCATGGAAAAATTATTAGTTATTATGCAGTAACAAGTAGATTAGATGTTTTTCATAGTATTGATATGAATATTGAGGATAAAAATAAATTTATTTCAATCAATGAATACCTTTGTAGTAACATTTCAGATATGGAACAGAAAATACTCCCTACGGCTGAAGCATTGGGTTGCAATATTGGTGCAGTTGAATTTTTATTAAAAAATAATGAGCCAGTTTTTATTGAGTTTAATCCAATGTGGGGTGGGAATGCTAGTAAGTTGGGGTTTGGACCTGAAGAGTTACGCAATTATTTAGAAAATAATAGAGACTCTTTGGAAAATCGAATACCAAATATATATCAGTTCACAGATTACCAACATTATTATAAATCACTCTATGAAGGAATCCATAATTATTACCGCAACTCCACATAGTCTAAAACCGTAAGCAGTTTTAGTACTTACAAACTTATTTTCCTACAATCACAAATTCTATTCTTATCTCATTTTTAATTTTTTGAAATAACAACGAAGGTCGTTCTATTCCAAAATCGGACAATAAAACATCAAATGAACCAGATGCTATAAACCCATCAGATAATGATATTTGTGCTTGAATATTTTTTTCTATGGAAACACCATGTAACGTAAGCCTTCCTTTAATAAATGCATTTTCTCCTTTAACAGATATATCATTTGAAACAAACTCTACATATGGATAAGAAAAGACTTCAAGAGTAGTTAACATGTTTGAATCTCGATTTGAATTTCCACTATCAAAGGTTGAAAGATTAACTTTCAATGAACAGCTATTTACTGTTTTATCATTTGAGTTATAAAAAATAGTACCATCAATATCTTTAGTGTAACCATCCCAATTTTTTGTAAAATGATAACCATAGTATGTAATTATACTTTTATCACTTATTCCAAAACTTTGACTATAAACAAAGATTGGAAAGATGAAAAAGATGAGAATTCTATTCATCATTTAAAAAGGCAAAAAAGTTAAGATTGCAGAAATTGTCATTGAGCTGATTGTTAAAATAGCCGTATTCCTATGAAGTTTTAGGGCTTGATTATATGTTATATTGTATTTGGTAGGGTTTGATACCCTTTTCCCTAAATAAGGTAATGCTACCATACCGCTAAAATGAATAATTGATAACCATCGGTGTATCCTTATTGAATCAATTTTTTTGTTATAACGAATTGCAGGTGGTGCAGTATAGCTTAACATTGCAGATGTGAAGTATGATCCAATTGCTATTTTACCAAGTAAAGCATGATTATCGCTTAGTTTAGAATAATTAGAACCTGCATTTTCTAATTGAGATCCTAAATAACCTTGAGCAAATAATAACCCTAATGTTCCAAGTGCTAACTTCTGATGCAATTGTAACATTTTTTTTCTAAGTATTAATTCTTTTGGTCGATCAACATTAAATAATTTTGTCTTACGTAATAAACCATTTTCAGACCATAGCAACTTTGTTTGCAATGGCATATTATCTGGGAGAGCATATAGAGAACTTTTTTCAATTATTACAGGATCATTCTGACCAAGCAATAAGCAAGAATGCAAGATAAATAAGAAAAATAAAAGTGTTTTATTATCCATTTTCATAACAACTCATATTAAATTGGATCGGACAATAATAAAAACACTTAAGGAACATAATGAGTAAAAAAATAATGTTATATGGAGCAAATGGGTATACCTCAAGGTTGATTATTAAAGAACTAGTAGGCCAGAATATTAAGCCTGTATTAGCTGGAAGAAATCAAGAAAAGATAAATAGTTTAGCAGATAAACACGGATTCCAATTTTGTATTTTTTCATTAAATGATTCTAATGATATTGATAAGAATTTAAAAGAAGTAGATATTTTAATAAATGCTGCTGGTCCCTATTCTTTAACAGCAAAACCATTAATTGACAGTTGTCTGCGCACAAAAACACATTACATCGATATTACAGGTGAGATTGATGTATTTGTTTATGCGCAAAGCAAACATGAAGATGCAAAAGATGCTGGGGTTGTAGTTTGTCCGGGAGTTGGATTTGATGTTATTCCTACGGACTGTTTATCTTATATGTTAAAGGATAAACTATCGGATGCAAACGAGTTAAATATTTGTTTTTTCAGTGAAAATGGTAGGCCCAGTATTGGAACTGCTAAAACTTCTATTGAAGGATTAAGTAAAGGTGGACGTATAAGAAAGGATGGAAAGATTGAACCAGTTTCTCTTGCCCATGCAGTAAAAGAAATTGATTATGGACAAGGACCAAAAATGGCAATGAGTATCCCCTGGGGTGATGTAGCAACTGCTTTCTTTTCCACAGGAATACCAAATATCATTGTATATATACCACGATCACTCAAAGGAATAAATAAAATAAAAAAACAACGTAAATGGCTTTTTATTCTCAAATTGAAATTTGTTCAAAATTATTTAAAAAATAAAATGCAGAAAAAAATTATTAATGGTGGTGACAGTGATGAACAACGAGCTAAATCTAAAATGTGGGTATGGGCCGAAGTGAAAAATAAAGAAGGAAAAACTGAATCAGGCTACTTTCAAGTTGGAAATGGATACGATGTTACGGGATATGGTGCAATGTTATTTGCAAAAAATATTATGGAAAATACATACCCTGGAGGTTATTACACACCTTCACTATTGTTAGGACCAAGTATAGTAGAAACATTACCAGGATTTTCAGGCATAAAGTTTTCAAATTCGTAGGGATAGATTCTTGGGGATCGGCAAATATATTTTAATCTTATTTACTATATTAGTTCTCTATTTAGTTGCTTGGCCAGTGCCCATAAACCCTGTTTCTTGGACACCTCCTTTAGCTCCAGAATTACAAGGAAAATATGCAATAAATGATTATTTAAGTTCAGTAAAGATAATAAATACTGGAGAATCATATGGCCCGGAAGATGTTGATGTTGATCAACAAGGAATTATATATGGGGGGTTTGATGATGGAAAAATAATTCGCTTTAGGTCTAACGGAGATATTATAGGAGTTTTCGCAGATACTAAAGGTCGTCCATTAGGATTAGACTTTGATTATGCAGGAAATTTAATAGTTGCAGATGCTAAAAAAGGACTATTGTCCATTGATAAAAATGGAAGTATCATAACATTAGTAACTGAAATTAATGGTACACCATTAGGTTTTACTGATGATGTAGATGTTGGTCCTGATGGTATGATTTACTTCACAGATGCTTCAGAAAAGTTTAGTGTAATTGATTTTCCAACTTCAATGAGTGCTTCAAGAGCTGATCTATGGGAACATCGCCCTTATGGAAAAATAATTCGGTATAATCCATACACAAAAGAATCAACGCTACTACTAGATAATTTATATTTTGCAAATGGTATTGCAGTCAGTAATGATGGCCAATTTCTTTTATTCAATGAAACATATGACTTTTCAGTAAGTAAATATTGGTTATTGGGGCCCAAAGCTGGTACTAGGGAAAAAATATATACGAATACTCCTGGATTTCCCGATGGTATTTCAGCTGGGAAAAATAGTATTTTTTGGGTTGCAATGTTCACCCCAAGAAATGCAGCAGCTGACGCCCTTGCACCTAGACCATTTATACGTAAAGTTGTATACCGACTTCCACTTTTTATCCAGCCTGCACCAGTAAGGCATGGATTTATATTAGGGATTGATTCTAATGGAAATGTGATATATAACCTCCAAGATTCTTCTCCTAATTCTTACTCTCCTATAACAAGTGTTGAGGAAAAAAATGGCGTATTATATTTGGGTAGTCTGGATTATCCAGGAATAGGATATATCAAGCATCCTGGATAAGATCTATACCATGTCTTGATACTAGGTCTATCATATCTCCAAACATAGCAAATCGCTTATCCTTTGTTTGACCTCTAAGAAAACGAATATAAATCTGAGCTGCAATACCTATAAGTCTGTATAATCCTAATACATGATAGAAACGTATGCTAGTAATATCATAACCGCTAATTGATGCATATTTATCAACTAACCTTTCTCTTGAATAGAAACGTTCATCTATCGGCATAGTTGATGCTTGTTGAAAAAAAACTGGGTCTGAAGGAATACACCAATAACTTAGTAATGATCCTAAATCACAAAGTGGATCTCCTAGAGTGCACATATCCCAATCAAAAACTGCTATGATCTTTCCTGGGTCATGATTATCAAACATTACATTATCGAGTTTATAATCATTATGGACGATACTATACTGACTAGTTTTAGGAATATTATTGATTAACCAAGCATATATATCATCTACAGAATCAAGATTTTCATGTTTTGCATTATCCCATCTTTTTTTCCAACCATTTACTTGTCGTTCTACAAATCCTTCTGGCTTTCCTAAGTCATTTAAGCCAATTGCAGAGAAATTAACCTGATGAAATTCTGCTAATGTTTTTATTAGTTGTTCACTAATTAATTCAGGACCATTTTTTTGATTATAAAATTTTTCGGGTAGTTTATTTCTTATAACTGATCCAACTTTTCGTTCCATTATAAAAAAAGGAGAACCAATTATTTCTTTATTCTCACATAAATGTAATGCCTGAGGTGCATATGGAAATTTCTTATATAATACGGAAAGAACTTTATACTCTCTTGACATATCATGTGCCGTTGGAGCCAAAGGTCCCAATGGTGGTCTTCTTAACACATATTGGTGTGAACCAAAATCTAGAAGGTATGTTAAATTGGCTTTACCCCCACCAAATTGACGTACAGAAATTTTATTTGCACTGCCATCTAGCTTGCCAATTAAATATTCTCTTAAACGATTTTCATTAAAAGCCTCATCAGGCCTTACAGAAATAGTATCAGAATTAATCAATATATTTTTTTAGTATTGTTCTAGCAATTAAATTTTTATGAACCTCATCTGGCCCATCATATATTCTTGCTGCACGCTCATGTCGGTACCAATAAGCTAAAGGAGTATAATCAGTAATTCCTAATGCCCCATGTGCCTGAATCGCTCGATCAAGAACTTTCATTAATATATCAGCGACACAAAGTTTAATTATAGAAATTTCTTTTCTTGCGCCTTTGGTATGAAATTCTTGAACTTTTTTTGCACAATCCATTACCATTAGTCTAGCTCCATAAATTTCTGCTGCTGATTCTGCTATCCAATTTTGCACAGTCTGCTTTTCAGCAAGAAATTGATTTGGATTAAGTTCTCTGGTAGTTACTCTTTTACACATTAAATCTAATGCCCGTTCACATATTCCAATCCAACGCATACAATGGTGAATTCTTCCAGGACCCAATCTTTGCTGAGCCAACATAAATCCTTGTCCAATCTCTCCAATCAAATGAGTTGAAGGAATTCTACAATCTGTAAATTTGGTTTCAGCATGACTTGTATAATTTTCCCCTTCATCTCCCATTACAGGAATATTTCTAACAAGTTCAAATCCTGGATTATCTGTTGGAACTACAAACATACTGGCTCTAGAATATTTATTTTCAGCATCTGGATCTGTTACTGCCATGACTACACAAATACTTGCTCCATCAGCTGAACTTGTAAACCATTTATTCCCATTAATCACAAAATCATCACCATCTTTAACCGCCACTGTATCCATCCACACAGGATTGGATCCAGGGTTTTGAGGTTCCGTCATACCAAAGCAACTACGTATTTCACCAGATATCAATGGAGAAAGGAATTTATCTTTTAACTCATCACTAGCATGGTCCTTTAATAATTCTATATTACCAATATCTGGTGCTTGAGAATTAAAACAATAATGCCCTAATAATGATTTACCTAATATTTCACTTACCTTAGCAAATTCTAATAATGAAAGACCTAGACCTCCATATTCTCCAGATAAATAAGGTGTCCATAGTCCTAGTTTCTTCACTTTATCTCTACATTGATTTAATTTTGGTAATACGTTTAAAAAGCCGTGCATTAAAAAGTCATCCTCTAAAGGGATAATATCCTCGACAACTATTTTATCAATTCTTTCTAGATAATTTTCCATATAATACTCAATTTTTAAATTTTGATACTTGTGCTCTCACGTCAAATCTAATAGTGTATCTGTGAGAATAAATAGATTTATTTAATGCTAGATTTTTTTTCTTGAGTTGCAATACTACCTATAATCAATACGATGGAAGAGACTATGATAGCTGGCAATACCTCATCTAATGAATTATATAACCCATTAGGTAACCAATTCCAAAGTATGGGAAACTCTTTCCAAAGTAGAGTTATAATTATTCCAGACAAAATTGAAGCAACTGCACCTTCTTTAGTAGATTTTTTCCAAAATAATGCAGCTAATAATACAGGTGTGATTGATGCGCCATATATTGTATACGCATACAAAGCCCTTTCAAAAAAACCAGTTGATTTAGAAAAAGCTATTGAAACTAAATAAGCTATAATTCCAAGGATTAAAACTAATAAACGACTCAATCCGACAATTCTTTTTTCAGATGCATCTTCATTTATGTATTTTAAATAAATATCTTTAATAAGTGAATTTGCAGGGATTAAAAGAAAAGAATCTGCAGTTGAAATAATTATACCTACAATGGTTGCAAGCATAAGTGCCCCTAAAAATGTTGGTAACAAATCATAAGCTGTATGAATCAGCACATATTTTCCTACTTCATCTTTTAAAATCAAACTTGATGCAACCCAAGATGAAGCAATTATTAGTAATTCAATAATTAATACTGCAAAAATAAGAATGAATGTTGCTTTGGTTGCACTTTCATGATCCTTACTTGCAGAAAACCTTTGATACATATTAGCATCCCCTAAGACTAATAAAAATGGAGGTAAACAGAAATTGATTATATCAAACGCAGAAAAAACACTGAAAAACTGCATATGACTTGATTTATTCATTGATTCAAAGGCTAATTCCATTCCATTAAGCCCTCCAGCTTTTATCCAAAGAATAGGAAAAGCAATAACAAGACTAATAGTCATAAGAATACCATTTGCAGCATCAGTAAATGCTACACTTAGGAGACCAGCTAACATTGTATATGAAATGATAAAAATTGCTGCAATAATTGTTGCAGTTTCAATAGTAAATAATTGCGAATCTATTTGATTGGAAAAAACTGTGTATAATACTGCCCCACCAGCATTATACTGATAACTTACAATAACCATATAGGCAGAAACCAACGCAAAAACACATAAATTTCTAGCTACTGATCCATATTGATCTCCTATAATTTCAGGAACAGTAAATTTTTTCACATTTCGAACTTTACCTGCAATTTTAGTTAGTAAAATAATTCCCAAAATACTACCAATAGGTAACATTAATGCAGCTACTCCTATTTCATACGTTTTTCCTGCATTACCTAATATAGAACCTGTTCCAATCCAAGTAGCAAGCATAGTGCCAACTAAAATCCATGGAGTTAAAGATCTGCCTGCGAGTGCAAAATCTGACTGAGTATTTACCTTGCGAGATTTGACAATACCAATACCAATCAGTATCATGAGGTATATAAATATCACATAAAAATGAGTCAATTATTTCCCTTTTTTAAGATTATCGTTTTTCATGTTTTACGAACTGTTACATTTTGAAATTACGCGGTAGATGCCCAAATTCCAAGATGGCTATGATTCGCTATCAACAAATAGGGATATCATTATTACTTATATTCATTATCAGTTGTACTACTAAATCAAAAACAGATAGTAAATTTGAAAAAGCATCATATATGAAAATGAACCGTCTTGCAGATGAACAAAGCCCATATCTATTACAACATGCAGATAATCCTGTAGATTGGTACCCATGGGGTAAAGAAGCATTTAATAAAGCAAAAGAATTAGATCTACCAATTTTCCTATCTATAGGCTATTCCACATGTCACTGGTGTCATGTTATGGAGCATGAATCATTTGAAGATGACAGTGTAGCAATGTTATTAAATAAGAATTTTGTATCCATAAAAGTTGATCGAGAGGAACTGCCTGAAATTGATCATCTGTATATGTCTGTTTGTCAGGCAATGACAGGCAGAGGAGGCTGGCCTTTAAATATTGTAATGACACCTGAAAAGGAACCTTTTTTTGCAGGTACATATTTTCCAAAAGACCGTAGAGGCGGTAGATCTGGAATGTTACAAATATTACCTATGATAACGGAAGCTTGGACAAATAAACGTGATGATATTATGTCGTCAGTTAATCAAGTAAAAAACTATCTTGATAAAATGAACTCTAAACCAGCAGGAGATAATATTTCTGAAGAATTAATATCTTCAGCTTATGAACAATTTCGTAACGGCTTCGACGAAGAATATGGTGGATTTTTTAGAGCACCAAAATTTCCATCTCCTCATAATTTAATTTTCCTTATGAGATATAGATATTCTTATGATAATGAATTTGCATTAGATATGGTAACTAAAACTCTGAACCAAATGCGGCTAGGTGGTATTTATGACCAAATTGGGTTTGGATTTCATCGTTATTCTACAGATAAACGATGGCTTGTCCCTCATTTTGAAAAAATGCTTTATGATCAAGCTATGATTGCAATGGCTTACACTGAGGCATTTCATATAACTGGAAATAAAATATTTGCAAATACTTCAAAAGAAATCTTTAACTATGTTTTACGTGATTTGACAGATCAAAATGGTGGGTTTTATTCAGCTGAAGATGCTGACAGTGAAGGCGAAGAAGGTAAGTTTTATACATGGACTGAAAAAGAAATAGAAGAAGTATTAGGCTCTAAATTGAGTAAAGACTTTATTAATGTTTTTTCAATAAATACTGAAGGGAACTTTAAGGAAGAAACTAGTGGAGAAAAGAATGGGCAAAATATTCCCCACTTAAATAATTTTGATTTATATGATAATGCTTCAATTGAGTCTGCAAGAATTAAATTATTTGAAAAAAGAGAATCTAGAGTTCACCCTTTAAAAGATGATAAAATACTCACGGATTGGAATGGGTTGATGATTGCTGCTCTTGCAAGAGCATCTATTGTATTAAATGAACCAGCTTATCTTGAAGCTGCAATAAAGTCTTCTGAATTTGTTTTGAATAAAATTACAAAGGATGGAAAATTATTAAAACGATATAGAAATAATAAAGCTGCAATTAATGCTCATCTTGATGATTATGCATTCATGTCATGGGGTTTGCTGGAAATTTATCAAGCAACTTTTGAATCAAAATATTTATCGAGCTGTCTTGATTTAATGAACATCATGATAGATGATTTTTGGGATGATAAAAATGGAGGATTCTTTCTTGGTTCTGATCAATCAGAAAAACTATTAGTAAGGACAAAAACAGCTTATGATGGTGCAATACCTTCAGGTAACTCGGTAGCAGTTATGAATATGGTAAAGCTCTCAAGAATTACTGGTGATATTAAATGGGCAGATCTTGCAGAAAAAACAATCCGAGCTTTCTCAGAAGATATATATCGTGCACCGACAGGATACACCTTAATGCTTTCTGCATATTTATTTGATACTAATAAATCAAAGGAGATAGTTATTGTTGGTAAAGGTAAAGATAATGAAACTATAGACTTTATAGATAAAATACGTTCAGAATATGCTCCTCATAAAGTTTTACTATTTAAGGATACTTCAAGAAATAATAGTCAATTAGATAAATTAGCAAGCTGGACAAGTACACAATATAGTATCGATGAAAAGCCAACTGCATATATATGCAAAAACTTTGCATGCAATCAACCAACTAATGATCTAAAAACTGCATTAAATTTGTTAAATGAATAAACCATTTTCTACTAGAATAGGTGAGCTATTTGCTCATATACAGGATCTATTTGATACAGTTATTCATGTTAGCTTGAAACGTGTAAAAAAAAGTAAAAAAAAGAATAATAAAATAGGTAAAATACTTTCCTTTATTACCACTTTAGGAGATGCATATTTCAAAAAATATAAGGATATTAAATCAAATGATTCAAAATAATAAAATGTTATTTTATTGGGAAAGAAATTAAATGTTTAAAATGCAGCTGCACTGGCAGATAATTATAGGCTTATTACTGGGATTAGTATTTGGCATCATTAGTGCAATTTTTGGATGGGGTCAGTTCACAACTGATTGGATAGCTCCATTTGGTACAATATTTATCCGATTATTAAAATTTATAGCTATACCATTGGTCTTAACATCATTGATTACAGGAATAGCTTCATTATCTGATTTAAAAAAATTATCAAGAATAGGTGGTAAAACGATATCTATATATATAGTTACAACCGCAATATCAGTATCTATAGGTCTAATTACAGTCAATTTGCTCCAACCAGGAAAACAAGTTCCATATGAAATGCAATCAAAGTTACAAGAAACCTATAAATCAGATGCTTCAAACCGAGCAGATACTGCACAAGAAGTAAAAGAGCGTGGTCCACTACAGTTATTTATTGATATGGTTCCTAGTAACTTTTTTGAAGCAGCATCAAATAATCGAAACATGTTACAAATTGTATTTATTTCTATGTTGATTGGAATAGGTTTAGTTCAAATACCTAAAAAGAAATCCAAACCTGTATTGGATATTTTCGAAGGATTAAATGATGTAATTATCAAATTAGTTGATATAATTATGTTAATTGCACCATTAGGTGTTTTCTCTTTAATAGCTCAAACAATTAATAAAGTTGCAGGAGATGACCCTGACCAAGTAGCTGAGCTATTGGGTGCTTTAGGCTTCTATATGATTGCTGTGGTTGTAGGGCTAATCATACATTTGTTAGTTACATATATGACCATATTAAAAGTATATGTAAAAATGCCTTTAAAAACATTCTTTACTGGAATTGGTCCAGCACAATTACTTGCATTCTCTACAAGCTCTAGTGGTGCAACGCTACCAGTTACAATGGAAAGATGTGAAGATGAATTAGGTGTTAGTGAAGAAGTATCATCATTTGTTCTTCCCTTAGGAGCAACTATAAATATGGATGGAACAGCTTTGTATCAAGCTGTTGCTGCTGTTTTTATTTCACAAGCAATTGGTCTTGATTTAAGCTTATTAGATCAGCTTACTATAGTTTTAACTACAGTTCTTGCTTCTATAGGTACTGCAGCCGTACCAGGTGCAGGAATTATTATGTTAGTGATAATTCTTGAAGCAATAGGTGTGCCTAGCACTGGTATTGCTTTGATTTTAGGAGTAGATCGTATTTTAGATATGCTACGAACTGTTATTAATGTTACTGGTGATGCAACTATAGCTGTAACAATTGCATCGTCTGAAGGACAGTTAGGACCTCCTAAGAAATCTGCTGATTAGGATACATCCCAGGATACATCCTTTGATCCTCTTAACCAAAGTTGTTTAGGATGAAATTCAATTATTGCTGGAGTTTGTAAGCATGGTTCTCCATCAACATTTATTGGTAGTGGAGGATCATGTGCGATATCAACTGGTTCATTTTCTTGATTAACAGATTTTATTTCAAGTTTTTTACATTTAGTAAGAGTGATTCCCCATTTACCAATATGCTTTCCCTTTCTTAAAGGGCCCATTAATAATAACATTTGTAATCTTGTAAGATTCCACGCTTTACATAAATAAGCATGATTTTTAATTGGTGAAGCTCCAGGGGCAACCCAATAACCACCCCCAAAAAATTCAGATAAAGTAAAAACAAAAAGCGAAAAATTAATTATTACAGGAGATTTATCATCAATCTTAACCCAGGCATTTCGTTTTCTCCATTTAAGAATTTCGGTAATTCCTAAGTAAGTATACTTCAGGTTTCCTTTTATCCATTTTCCTCTACGAAGCTTAGCTCTTGAGACTAATGAAGTAATTCCTGAATCCGTTTCATGAAAGATCCATCGAACGATCTTATTCTTTTTATTCGTTATTCCATTCCACTTTATATCAGGAGCAGGACAAGGATAATTATCCTCTTCCGGCATGGGCTCAGCTTCTATACGTAAAGCTCCAATATTTCTATCAATTCCATTAATAATAATATCTATTATATTATCTAAATCATCTAGACTATAACCGTGAACTCTAGCTACATCGTTTCCTGTTCCTGCTGGAATAATTGCTAATGGTATTTCACTTCCTCGAAGACCCGATGATACTTCATGGACAGTTCCATCGCCACCACACGCCACAATTACTTGTATGTCTGATCGGTTTCTTAGTGAATAAGCTATTTCTGAAGCATGACCAACTTTTTCCGTAATAAATAACTCAGTATTTAATCCTTTTTTCTCAAGTTTATTTTTTACTGATTCCCATATCTGTATTGATTGGCCATCTCTTGCCGCTGGATTAATTATACAAGATATTATTTTATCAGAATTATTTAAAGTTTGTTTAGAAGAAGAATTGTCAGTTTCCATTTACTGGAAACTATTTATTTGAAATAAAATATCAAATTTTATTTTAACGGTATTTTTCAGGCTTATAATAAAATTGTTTTCCTTTTGTACCTGGTTCAAGGATCATTTGAAGATAAGGAACTTTTTCTTCATCAAATAACTCAAGGCCCTTTAAAAAAGGATGATTGTTAATTATTCCAACTTCACCCTGT
>Ga0208261_1000636_pt1 | contig 13461 bp, 13 predicted proteins | sample Knorr_S7_td_DCM__FD_185595 | JGI IMG/M metagenome (GOLD analysis project Ga0208261, IMG submission 185595) | Marine microbial communities from Southern Atlantic Ocean transect - Knorr_S7_td_DCM_ad_131m_LV_B (SPAdes) (version 3) | ecosystem: Environmental > Aquatic > Marine > Oceanic | place...
AATTGCTGATTTTCATGTAAAAGAATTTAATGCGATAGGATCATTATACTATTCTGAAGAAAGTTTTGATGATTTTTACTATGGTAAAGGTTCTACTTTCCCAGATATTAATGGAGGTGTCGGTATATTATTTGAACAAGCAAGTTCAAGAGGTCATATTCAAGAAAGTGCAAATGGAATTCTAACTTTCCCCTTTACAATTAAAAATCAATTCACTGCTGCTATTTCAACATTAAAGGCAGGGCTAAACTTAAGGGAAGATCTAATTGAATATCAATTTAATTTCTATAAAGATTCAAGAGAAGAATCTTCAAAGCTAAAAAATAAAGGGATAATTTTTGGCGATAGTAAAGATAGAAATAAAACTATGTATCTAGCTGAAATTTTAGACAGACATGAAATAGAGTTTTATCGTATAAACAAAGATTTAAAACATAAAGGAAAATTATATAAAAAGAACAATGCATTTATTATTCCAAGGAATCAGAAGAAATCAAAACTCATTAATGCCATGTTTGAATCAAGAACTAAATTTAAAGATAGTCTATTTTATGATGTGTCAGCATGGACTTTCCCCCTAGCCTTTAATTTAGATTATGATATGAATATTGACATGAATAATGCAGGAGAAGTTGGAGATTATAAAATTTTAAATCAGAAAATAGGCGGAGTTACTAAAAAAACTAACTATGCATACTTAATGGAGTGGCATGAATACAATACACCAAATGTGCTAGATGATATTTTAAGTAATAATATGATTGCGAAAGTTGCATTGAAAAAATTTAAAATAGAAGGAAAAACATTTGACTATGGAACAATATTAATTCCTGTTTCTAACAAAGAAATTGAGAACACATATAAATTTCTTGACAAAATTGCTAAAGATAATGATATAACTATCCATGGAGTAGATACTGGAATGAGTGAAGGTATTGATTTAGGAAGTAATAACTTTAGAAGAATAAATAAGAAAAAAATAGCCTTATTAGTTGGAGATGGAATTAGTGCATATGATGCAGGGGAAATATGGCATTTATTTGATACTAGATATAATATTAATGTAACTAAACTTGATGTAAGAAATTTATCCTCTGCAGATATCAGTAAATACACAACTATTATAATGCCTAATAGTAAAGGATTAAATATTAAAAATTCATCTAAAATTAAAAAATGGATAGAAGATGGTGGCACACTTGTAGCCTACAAAAATTCTATAAAATGGATTGAAAGAAATGAACTTGTAAAATATAGTTTTAAAGAAACTGATCGAACAGCAGAAAATATAAATTTTGAAGAAAAAAGAAATTATTTTGGTGCTCAAGCTATTGGAGGCGCAATTTTTAATGCTAAAATTGACAGAACCCATCCAATAAATTTTGGTTTTAAAAATAGCTCTATTTCACTTTTTAGAAATAGTACAATATTTATAGAAGCAGATAAGGATAGCTATAATAACCCGATAATATATTCAGATAACCCATTGTTAAGTGGATATATATCTAAAGAAAACCTTGATAATTTAAAATCAACTGTGCCTTTAAAAATTGATAAAGTAAATAAGGGAAGAATTATTTCTATAACTGATAATACTAACTTTAGAGCTTTCTGGTATGGGACAAATAAATTATTGGTAAATGCTATATATTTTAGTGATCATTTCTAGCTTAATGAATCTTTAACCCATTATTAGCTTTAATTTCTGGTGAAATAAGTACCACATCTTTTTCATTTACAGCACCCAAAACAAGACATTCACTCATGAAATTTGCAATTTGTTTCTTTGGGAAATTTACAACTGCAATAACTTGCTTATTTATTAAATCCTCCTTTGAATATCTATGTGTAATTTGTGCTGAAGAGTTTAAAACGCCTAAATCTCCAAAATCAATTTTTAATTTATAAGCAGGTTTAATTGCTTCAGTAAAATCTGATGCATCTACTATAGTACCTACTCTTAAATCAATTTTTAAAAAATCATTAAAAGATATCTTTTCCAAAACAAAAAAACTTATTTTGACCTATTAGCTATAAAACTCATTATGAATGTATAAATAGCAACAACTGAAGTAACCATCATCAAAGCTACCCTAGTAATCCCCATAACATCTTCTTCTCCAATTCTTCTAAGTAATGGCATAACTAGACCACATAGAACTAAAAAAGTAAGCAATACAACTATATGGGATACGGTCTTATTTTGATTTTTTAGTCCTTTATTCATAATTAGAATAAGAACTCCAAAAATTACAGGAATTAATGCTGTTATAGCGGCTCCTTCAGAATCTAAATAGCCCCATGTGCCAAAAATAATTAACACCAAAGAATTTGTTAAACTTGCTTTATGTGCTTTCATAATTTACTTTTATTTAAAATTACAATAATTAATTAAATTTATAAAATGGCAAAAACACCCTCAAATATGGTTTCTTTAGGCACTAAGGCTCCTAATTTTAATCTGTTAGATGTTACATCTAACTCATTTAAAACACTTGATGAATTAAAAGGAGATAAAGGAACTGTTATAATGTTTATATGTAATCACTGCCCGTACGTAAAGCATGTGAATAAAACTATTGTTGAAATAGCAAATAAATATCAACAATCAGGAATAAAATTTGTAGCTATATCAAGCAATGATGTTTTAAATTATCCTGAAGACAGTCCTGAACTTATGAAGGAAAATGCAATTGAATATAATTTTTGCTTTCCATACCTATATGATGAATCTCAGCAAACAGCATTAGAATATGATGCAGCTTGCACACCTGACTTCTATCTTTATAATTCAATTATGGAATTAATATATAGAGGTCAATTAGATGATTCAAGGCCAGGAAATAATCTTTCTTGTGATGGAGATGATTTAAATAATGCTATTGATTGTTTAATTGAAAAAAGAATAAACGATAGGATACAAAAACCAAGTATTGGTTGTAATATAAAGTGGAAGACTAGCTAATTTCTACAAGCTCTACGTCAAAGACTAAAGTGGCATTTGGAGGAATTACACCTCCTGCACCCATTTCTCCATATGCCAAATTTGAAGGAATTACAAACCTTGCTTTTTCTCCAACTCTCAATAAAGAAATTCCTTCATCCCATCCCTTAATAACTTGTCCAACCCCAATTTTAAATTCAATTGGTTGATTTCTTTTATAAGAAGAGTCGAAAACCGTTCCATCTATTAATTGTCCTTTATAATGAACCTTAACCATATCTCCAATCTTAGCTTTTAACCCATCATTTTTTGATATTAAATCATATCTTAATCCTGAATCAGTAATTTCAAAATCTTTAGATATTTCATTGATCATTTTTTCTTCTTCAAATTTTTTCTTTTTTACTCTTTCTTCTTTTTGATTATTAAAGTCGCTAAATGAACTCAATGGATCAAACCTCTGAGCTTTATCACCAATTCTGGAAATTTTTATTTTTAAAATTTTATCACCCTGTTCAATTGAATCTAAAACTGAAAAACCATCAATTACCTTTCCAAAAACTGTGTGTTTACTGTCTAACCATGGAGTTTCTAAATGGGTTATGAAAAATTGACTTCCATTAGTTCCTGGCCCAGCATTTGCCATAGATAGAATTCCTTTAGAATCATGCTTAAGATCTTTATGAAATTCATCATCAAACTTATAACCTGGATCACCCGTTCCATTTCCCAATGGACAGCCTCCTTGAATCATAAAGTCATTTATTACTCTATGAAAAGCAAGCCCATCATAATATGGTTTTCCAATCTCTTTATGAGAATTCTTCATATTTCCTTCTGCCAGTGATACAAAATTACCAACTGTTCCTGGAGTCTTTTCAAATTCTAGGGAAACAACAATTAAACCTTTTGAAGTTTCAATATCTGCATATATACCTTTATTCATTTAATAGAAAATTTGAACGAATATACAATTTATCATTAACCTATTATGCCAACCCATTAAGTTAATTTGCAAATTCACTTAAGAATTTTATTCTATAGATTCTCAATTCAAAATCCTCATAATCTCCTTCAAATTCTTGCATTGCCTCTTCTATATTATCATTATCAGAATCCATAAAATATTCTTTTAGTTCAATTTGCTGATCCTCATCTAAAATATCATCAATACAATAAGATAAATCTAACTTAGTTCCCGAATATACAATTGATTCCATCTCATTAATAAAATCATTCATTTCTATTCCTTTAGATGAAATTATATCATCAAATGGTAATTTTCTATCTATACTTTGTATTATATATAATTTAAGAGCAGAATTTGATCCTGATGTTTTTAGAACAAAATCATCAGGTCTGTTAATATTATTTTCTAGAATATATTTTGATATTAAATCAATGAATTCTTTACCATATTTTTTTGCCTTTCCTTCACCGACTCCATGTATATTTGCCAATTCATCAAGATTTATAGGATATTTTAACGTCATATCTTCTAAGGAAGGATCCTGAAAAATTATGTAAGGTGGGAGATTCAATTTATTTGCAACTTGTTTTCTTAGTTTCTTTAAAATTGACATTAACTCAGGATCAGTAGAAAATTGTGATTTTTTTTCAGTTACAATTTTATTGTCGTTAAAATATTCATGGTCTTTAGATATTTTAACATCCTTTGGATTAGATAAAAACTCTTTTCCCTTTTCTTTAATTAAAATCAATCCATATGATTCTACATTTTTCTCAATAAAGCCTAAGACAATTAGTTGTCGAATCAAACCTGTCCAAAAAGATTTATCAAATTTTTTCCCAATTGCGAAAAAGTCTTTATCATTTAATTTATGGGATTTAATTAAAGCGGTTTCATTCCCAATTAAAATATCTGACAATTCTTTAGATTTATAAATTTGCTTGGTTTCATTAATAAGATTGAGTAAAATTATTATTTCATCTTTTACACTAATTTTTTCCTTTGGATTAGTCATATTATCATCCAACATTCCTCCTTCACCATTATTATTGTCAAATTCTTCTCCAAAATAATTTAATAGATATTTCCTTCTAGAAATTGAGGTTTCACAATAAGAAACCATCTCTTCAAGCAATAAAGAGGAAAGCTGTTGCTCTGAATTAGGTTTTGAACTAATAAATTTTTCAAGTTTTTCAATGTCCTTGTATGAGTAAAAAGCTAAACAATGGCCTTCTCCTCCATCCCTTCCCGCTCTACCAGTTTCTTGATAATAACCTTCAAGACTTTTTGGAACATCATAATGAATAACAAATCTTATGTTTGGCTTATCAATACCCATTCCGAAAGCAATTGTTGCCACAATTACATCAACATCTTCCTTTAAAAACTTATCCTGATTTTCAGATCTTGTATTAGAATCTAATCCAGCGTGGTAAGGCAATGCTTTTATATCATTAAGTTGTAACAAATTAGTTATTTCTTCAACTTTTTTTCTACTTAAACAATAAATAATTCCTGATTTAGAAGAATTGTTCTTAATAAACTTTATTAAATCTGTATCTACACTATCTCTTTTATATCTAACCTCATAGAATAAGTTAGGCCTATTAAAAGATGCTTTAAAAATTTTTGCATCATTAATATTTAGGTTTTTTAATATGTCTGACTGAACTTTTGGTGTAGCAGTTGCTGTAAGGGCAATAATGGGAACGTTCTTTTGAAATTCATCGGCAAATACCCTTAAATTTCTATATTCTGGTCTAAAATCATGCCCCCATTCGCTTATACAATGAGCTTCATCTATAGCTAATAGAGAAATCTTAGTAGATTTGAGAAAATCTATATTAGATGCCTTTGAAATAGATTCTGGAGCCATGTATAAAAGTTTAGTTATCCCATTTTTAACATCATCTTTAACTTTTTGTTTTTCATCATTGGTTAAAGTAGAGTTCAAAACGTGGGCTATTCCTTCTATATCTGAATAACCTCTTATTTGATCTACTTGGTTTTTCATAAGCGCGATAAGAGGTGAAATGACAACTGCAGTTCCTTTTTTTACAAGAGCTGGCAATTGATAACAAAGAGATTTTCCACCACCTGTTGGCATTACAACAAAGGTGTTTTTATCCTCACATATATTATTTATTACTTGTTTTTGAAGTCCTTTAAATTCATTAAATCCAAAGAATTTTTTTAACGAATCGTAGATAATTGTATCGTTAATTTTCATTTAATCATTAAACTATATCTGTTTTTTGAACTACTATTAAGATAAGATATTATGATAATTTTAAGAAATTCTTTAGCAAAAATTTTGTTTTTTTGTATAATATTTTGTGTTTAAAATTTTAAATGCTTTTTTAAAACACATCAATACCAAATTTTGAAAGATAAAAAATCTATTTTAAGTTACGCTAAAGATACTATTAACCTACAAGCTAGTAGTATACAAAACCTTAATAAACTACTCACTAAAGATTTTGAAAGAGCAGTTAATCTTATTAATAACTCTAAGGGAAGAGTTGTTATTAGTGGTATAGGCAAAAGTGCTATTATTGCACAAAAAATTGTTGCAACTTTCAATTCTACAGGTACTCCTTCAATTTTTATGCATGCAGCAGATGCTATTCATGGAGATTTAGGTTTGATTCAAAAGGATGACATAATTATTTGTATATCAAAAAGTGGAAATACTCCAGAGATTAAAGCATTAGTTCCCTTTATAAAAAAAACTAATAATAAACTTATTGCTATTACAGGTGAAACAAAGTCTTATTTATCAGATAAATCAGATATTGTAATAAGCAGTTATGTAGATAATGAAGCATGTCCTAACAACCTTGCGCCAACCACAAGCACCACTGCACAACTTGTTGTTGGAGATGCAATAGCTGTTTGTTTAGTAAAATTAAGAGGTTTTTCATCTGATGATTTTGCAAAATATCATCCTGGAGGAAATTTAGGTAAACGCCTTTTCTTAAAAGTTGAAGATTTAATAGATACAAATATACTACCGAAAGTAGATATTTCTGATTTAATGAAGGATGTCATTATAGAAATTTCTAATAAGATGCTAGGAATTGCAGCTGTATTAGATGAAAATAAAATCGTTGGTGTAATTACCGATGGTGATCTTAGAAGACAACTTTTAAAAAGTCAAGATATATCAAAGGTAAAGGCTATTGAGATTATGACTAAAAGTCCTAAAATCATAGAAAAAACCCTACTTGCCACTGAGGCACTTGCAATTATGAAAAGAAATAAGATTTCTCAGCTTATAGTTGCGGAAAAAAATAATTACATTGGTGTTTTACATATTCAAAGTTTAATAAAAGAAGGAATTATATAGTGAATAATGAGCATGTAGATAATATGTCATTTCTAGAGCATCTTGAAGAATTAAGATGGCATATTCTTAGGTCAATATTTGCAATTATTGCTACAGGGCTTGTTTGCTTTGTTATGAAAGACTTTATATTTGACACTATAATATTTGGTCCAAAAAATATGTCATTTCCAACATATAGATTTCTATGTGAAGCCGCCACTTTTATAGGTGTAGAAACTAATTTTTGTGGAACAGAATTTCCTTTTATTATACAAAACAGAACAATGGGTGGGCAATTTTCTGCTCATATATGGACTTCAATAATTGCAGGCTTTATTATATCGTTTCCATATGTTTTATATGAATTATGGAAATTTATTAGTCCTGGGCTACTTGAAAATGAAAAAAATAAGTCCAAGGGTTTCATTTTTATTTGTTCTTTATTATTCTTTCTTGGAGTAATTTTTGGCTATTATGTTGTAGCGCCTCTTTCTATTAACTTTTTAGGTGGATATCAAGTTTCAAATCAAATAATGAATGAAATTGATATTAGTTCATATATAGCTCTTGTAAGATCTGCATGTTTAGCTTGTGGGATTATGTTTGAACTCCCGATTATAATTTTCTTTTTATCAAGAATTGGTTTAGTTACTCCAAACTCCCTAATAAAATATAGAAAATATGCTATTTTGATTGTTTTAATTTTCGCAGCAATTATAACGCCTCCTGATGTAGCTAGCCAAATTATTGTTGCAATTCCTGTGATGATTTTATATCAGATAAGTATATTTATTTCAAAATTGGTTTTAAAAAAACAAAATAAATGATTTTAAGAGCTGAAAATTTAATGAAATCTTACTCTGGGAAAAAAGTAGTAAAAGATATTTCTCTTCAGCTTAAACAAGGAGAAATAGTAGGTCTTCTAGGTCCAAATGGTGCTGGAAAAACAACTTCATTTTATATGATTGTTGGTTTAATTAAACCAAATTCTGGAAAAATATTTCTTGATCAAGAAGATATAACTCAATTTCCAATGTACAAAAGAGCTCAGTATGGTATTGGATATTTAGCGCAAGAAGCTTCTGTTTTTAGAAAAATGAGTGTTGAAAATAACATTCTAAGTGTTCTTCAACTAACAAGCTTATCTAAAAAAGAACAGAATTTAAGAATGGAATCGTTACTTGAAGAATTTGGTTTGACTCATATAAGAAAAAATAGAGGAGATCTTCTTTCTGGTGGAGAAAGGAGACGAACAGAAATAGCAAGGGCATTAGCAACAAGTCCTAAATTTATTCTTCTTGATGAGCCATTTGCTGGAGTTGATCCTTTAGCGGTTGAAGATATACAAAAAATAGTAACAAGACTTACTAAAAAGAATATTGGTATTCTTATTACAGATCATAATGTTAGAGAAACTTTGGCAATAACAGATAGAACATATTTAATGTTTGAAGGTAATATTCTTAAAGATGGCAAACCAGAGGAATTGGCTAATGATGAAACAGTAAGAAAAGTTTATTTAGGACAAAACTTTGAATTAAGAAAAAAATCTTAACAATCTCCTTAATTCTTCTTATAAGTTAATCCAAAATAAGAAATAACATAATAAATTAATAGGATTAAAGGTATTGACAACCAACCTAAAACTATAATTAATGTCAGTGAAGTTATAATAAGTATAATTCTATATTTATTTACTCCTTTAAATTTAAAATTTTTAAACTTTAAATTGATTAGTTTAAATTTTGAGTTCAGCAAATAGCAACTTAAAAAAGTAATAAAAATTAAAAAGTTATTAGTTAGAATAATTTCTTTAATAAGAATTTCATCAGAAGATGATATAATTAAAATTAAAGATAAAATAAATAAAGTGTTAGCAGGTGTTGGCAATCCTCTAAAATATTTCAAATCCCCTTCTATCAAATTAAAATTAGCAAGCCTATAAGCGGAAGCCATAGGAATAAAGAATCCTAATAAAGGAAGATATGGATCTAAGGAGACCTCCATAAATAGCTTATACATTAAGATTCCAGGAACTAATCCAAACGAAATTAGGTCAGCTAATGAATCTAACTGAGAGCCTAATTTAGTTTGCATGTTAAATTTTCTTGCAATTAATCCATCCATGAAATCTAGAAAAAATGTAATTATAATTAAATATGAAATAGAATTGACAGAGAGATTATCCTCTATTAATAGTAGTGTAATTATACAACCTAAAAAAAGATTCAATAATGTAATTAAGTTAGGTATCATTAAATAGTTAAATAACAGATTGAATTACTAATATAGTAACTTATTAAATAATATATTTATATTCCTTATTTGAATTATTTTTTGATTTTATAATATTAAACACAATAAGGAACTTAAATAGAAGTTTTTATTGATATTGACAATAATGAAAAAATTAATTTTCTTATTAGTATTTTCTGTTCTAAAATTAGGTGCACAGGAAAGCTCAAAGTATTCTAACGAATTCCTAAATATTGGTGTAGATGCTCAATCTATAGGAATGAGCAATGCTGTGGTTTCAAATACATCTGATGTTAATTCTACGTATTGGAACCCTGCTGGATTATTACAATTAGAAGACAAACAAATCTCATTAATGCATTCAAATTACTTTGCAAATATTGCAACATATAATTTTATAGCCTATGCTACTCCAATTGATGATAATTCTGCATTAGGATTTTCAATGATAAGATTTGGTGTAGATGACATTCTAGATACTACTCAATTAATAGATGCTCAAGGAAATATAAATTTTGATAGAATTAACCTATTTTCAACTGCAGATTATGCCTTCCTATTCTCATATGCAAGAAAATTAAAGTTTAAAAATTTAAACTATGGTGTAAATCTTAAAATTATTAGAAGAATTATAGGAGATTTTTCCAGTTCTTGGGGATTTGGATTAGACTTTGGATTACAATTTAAAACTGACAACAATTGGAGTTTTGGTCTAATAGCAAGAGATATTACTACTACTTATAATTCATGGTCAATAAATGAAGATAGATTTAATGATATTCAAAATGCTGTAGAAGGTCAAAATCAAGAAATACCTAGTGGAACTGAAATAACTATCCCAAAATTACAATTAGGCGCTTCAAAGTTAATGGATATTAAAAATGATTACACTTTGTTAGCTGCATTAGATCTAATAATTAAATTTGAAGAGAATAATGACATAATTTCAACTAATTTTGCTAGTATTAATCCAGCATTAGGTTTAGAATTAGGATATTTTGACCTTGTGTTTTTAAGACTTGGAATGGGTAACTTTCAAAATGAATTGCAGTTTGATAATTCAAAAGAAGTTAGTTTCCAGCCAAATTTTGGAATTGGATTCAAATATAGAAGTATTGAAATGGATTATGCTTTTACCGATATTGGAAATCAAAGTGTTGCGTTATATTCAAATATATTTTCTTTAAAATTTGATCTTAATTTATTTAGATAAAAATGCTTAAAAAAATTTTATTCATAATCATATCTGTTTTAATTCTTGATTCATATGCACAAGAAAAAAATACGGCTAATATTTCTCAATATGACATTAGCATACTTACAATTGGTCCTGGAAATTCATTAAGCGATGCTTTTGGACACTCAGGCATTCGAGTAATTGATAAACAAAATAATTTTGACATAGTATTTAACTATGGTGTATATGATTATAATGCTCCTAATTTTTATTCAAATTTTGTAAAAGGCAGACCTATTTATAGTCTTGGATTAAACAACTATGAAGATTTTTATAATAGTTATGTGAAACAATCTAGACAAATAATTGAACAAAAAATAAACCTGTCCGAATATCAAAAAAAACTACTTGTAAACAAGCTAATAACAAACTCAAGGGAAGCTAACAGATCCTACCAGTATAATTATTTTGAAGATAATTGTTCAACTAAAATTGCTGATATATTTAATGAAATTCTTGAAAAAGAAATAGAAAACGAAAATTATGATTTAAATGCAACTACACTAAATTCATACAGAAAATTAGTATATAAACATATTAGTCCAAATTCTTGGGGAGCATTAGGAATAGATATATGTCTTGGAGCTGTTATTGATAGAAATATTAGCTTAAAAGATGAGCTCTTTTTACCATATAATTTAAAGTCATACTTTGATAATCTAGGTAGTTTAAATATTAAAGACGGCAATCTAGTTGAAACAAATGTAATTTATGGTGAATATTCAGATTATACTGAGAATTCCTTTTCACCGGTTTATGTTATATTAATTTTATCTTTAATAATTATTCTAATTACTTTTTTTGACTACATAAGAAGATCTAAGACTGCTATTTTAGATGTAATTTTACTTTTAATTACTGGCTTAATAGGTCTACTATTAATTTATTTATGGTTTTTCAGCAATCATATTGCTTCTGCATGGAATTATAACCTACTCTGGGCAATGCCTTTTAATTTAATTTTAGTTTACGGGGTATTGAAGGAAAACAAAAGTAGGTGGATTCTATCATACCTAAAATTTAGTATTATAATGTTGCTATTATTATCATTGCACTGGGTTATTGGAGTTCAAGTATTTAATATTAGTTTAATTTCTTTAATTTTAGCATTAATAATAAGATATCTATATCTTATTAAATACTATTCAATTAGAATCAAATAATTCTATGAAGATTTATACAAAAACAGGTGATAAAGGATCTACAAAGCTGATTGGCGGAAAAAATGTTAAAAAACATAACATTCAAGTAGATGCTTATGGATCAGTTGATGAGTTAAATTCATATATAGGATTGATTAGGGATTTTAGTGATGAACCCGCTACCAAAAACTCTCTAATTGAAATTCAAAAAAATCTATTTAATATAGGTGCTATTCTTGCATTTCAGGACAAAGAAACTGCAGAAAATTATCTTAAGAACAAAAAAATTTGGATTACAAAAGAAGATATAAGTAAAATTGAAGATAATATTGATTTAATTTCAAATACATTACCAAAACTTGACAAATTTATTATTCCTGGAGGGCATCAAAATGTTTCGTATTGTCATATAGCAAGATCTGTATGCAGAAGAGCAGAAAGAAATGTTTCAAAACTTAAAGAAATTTATAACTTCCAAGACGAAATACTAATCTATCTTAACAGGCTTTCTGACTATATGTTTGTTTTAGCAAGAAAATTTTCTAAAGATCTAGGAGTCACAGAAATATCTTGGGAATCTTAATATACTTAAAAAATATATTAACAAATGCTTGCTTTTTTCTGCTAAAAAATTATTTTTGCAAAAAATAGTTTATCATGTATTGGACTTTAGAATTAGCTTCATATTTAAGTGATGCACCATGGCCTGCAACTAAAGATGAATTGATAGATTATTCTATAAGAACAGGAGCTCCATTAGAAGTGGTAGAAAATTTGCAAGCAATTGAAGATGAAGGAGATCTGTATGAATCAATACAAGAAATCTGGCCAGATTATCCTACTGATGAAGATTATCTTTGGAATGAAGATGAATATTAGAAATTATATAAAGTCTCTTAACCGAGGCTTTTTTTAATTATTTCATTAAACAAATTGTATCTTTGAAAATTAAAATCACTATCTGATAATACACATGAGTTTTCTAAATTCAATACTTAAATTATTTATAGGGGATAAAGCAAAGAAAGATGTAAAATCAATACTGCCTATTGTTAAAGAAATCAAATCCTTAGAAAAGGAAATTTCTAAACTAAGTAATGATGAATTAAGGAATCAAACAAAAAAATTCAAATTAGAAATTGAAGAATCTATTTCAGAAACTAAAAATAAGATAGATGAACTAAAAGAGAGTGTAGAAAAAACAAATGATTTTGATAAAAAAGAAGAATTATATGCTCAGATTGATAAAAATGAAGAGGAGTGTTATAAAATAACTGAAGAAACCTTAAATAAAATACTTCCAAAAGCTTTTGCAGTTGTAAAAGAAACTGCAAAACGTTTTTTTGATAATAAAGAAATTATAGTAAAGGCAACCGAATTTGATAGAGAAATATCTGGAGAAAAGGAATATGTAACATTAAATAAGGAAAATGCTATCTGGAAAAATTCCTGGGATGCAGCTGGAAAACCAATAATATGGGACATGATTCACTATGATGTTCAATTAATTGGTGGTATCTCTATGCATCAAGGTAAAATAGCTGAGATGCAAACAGGTGAAGGGAAAACTCTGGTTGCTACCTT
>Ga0208261_1000637_pt1 | contig 13448 bp, 13 predicted proteins | sample Knorr_S7_td_DCM__FD_185595 | JGI IMG/M metagenome (GOLD analysis project Ga0208261, IMG submission 185595) | Marine microbial communities from Southern Atlantic Ocean transect - Knorr_S7_td_DCM_ad_131m_LV_B (SPAdes) (version 3) | ecosystem: Environmental > Aquatic > Marine > Oceanic | place...
GAGCTATATAAACAATTTGCAGATCATACTATAAAAAATGACGAGACAATTAACTCTTGTGTAAACGAAATTCTTGAACTAATTAAACATAATTAAAGAAATATAAAAATTTGACTAAGTAGAAATAAAGATGATTAAATGAGAACCATTCTCATTTAAGAATTATATTATGATAAAAAGAATTTTAATTACTTTAATTGCAGTTACTTATCTCTTGCCTATATTTTCAGCAGAATTGAATATTTATACCTCAAGGCATTATGATTCAGATAATACTTTATATGCTGAGTTTACGAAGAAAACTGGCATAAAAGTAAATATAATTTCTGGAAATGGTAGTGCTCTTCTAGAAAGACTAAAATCTGAAGGTTCAAATTCTCCTGCAGATTTATTTTTTACAGTGGATGCAGGAAATTTATGGAAAATACAAAAAGAAGGTTACTTTCAATCAATAACATCAAAGAAAATTACGTCTATAGTTCCTGAAAACCTTATAGGGCCTAACAAAGAGTGGGTGGCTATAGCTAAACGAGCTAGAGTAATTTTTTATAATCCAAAAAAAGTTACCTTAGATGAGGTAGAAAATCTATCTTACCTAGATTTAGAGAAAGATGAATGGAAGGGCAGATTAGTCATCAGAAGCTCCAATAATATATACAATCAATCTCTTGTTGCATCTTTAATCGCAAACTATGGAATAGAAAGAACGGAATCTTGGGCTAGAAATTTTGTTGGTAATTTTTCAAGAAAACCACAAGGAAACGATAGAGCACAAATTATGGCTGTAGCAAAAGGTCAAGCCGATATAGCAATTGCAAACAGTTACTATTACGGTCTTATGCTCTCTGGATTAAAAGGAGAGGAACAAAAGGAAGCAGCCGAGAATGTAACAATGCTTTTTCCTAGTCAAAAAGAAGAAGGTGTGCATATTAATATTAGTGGCTTGGGCATACTTAAAAGCGCAAAGAATATGGACAATGCTAATAAATTTATAGAGTTCTTACTTACTGATGAATTTCAAGAACACATGGTTTTTAATTCTTTCGAGTATCCAATATCAAAATCAGTTTCTCCCCATCCTTTAATAGAAGGAGCTGGATTGAATTTCAAGGAGGATGAGATTTCCGTAACAAATTATGGAAAATTTAATTCTGAAGCAGTTAAATTGATGGATAGAGTGGGTTGGAAATAATTTGTTTATTTGCAACAATAAAAGATTGTTATTAATAATTATTTGAATTGAACTACCTTTACTTAAGAACCTTCTCATTTTGGAAGATTCTTCCAACTTTAACTTTTGTAGTTTTTGTTAGTCCTTTAGTAATAGTCCTACTTAGTTTAACAGGAGATTATTCTGATAACTGGACTCACCTTTATAACTTTGTTTTAGGTGATTACATAACTAACTCCATCTTTTTGGTTTTAGGAGTGGGCTTGATATCTTTAATTATAGGAACTTCATCGGCTTGGATAATTACAAAGTATGATTTTTTTGGAAGACGGATCCTAGAATGGGCCTTAATCCTTCCTCTGGCTATACCGCCTTATATTTTAGCTTATACATTTACTGGATTATTTGATGATTATGGAAGCGCAAATGAATTTATCAGATGGATGTTTAACTTAGATTCAAGTTTTGTTTTTTTCCCAAATGTTAGGAATATTTTTGGTGCAATAATCGTTTTTGCTTTCACTTTGTATCCTTATATCTATCTTATTAGCAGGGCTGCTTTTTTGAACCAATCAAAAACCTTAACTGATACTGGAAGAATATTGGGGCTTGGGGGATATAGAATCTTCATCAACCTTGGCTTACCTATGATTAGGCCGGCGGTGATAGCAGGACTTATGCTTGTTATTATGGAAACTTTATCTGATTTTGGAGCCGTAGATCATTTTGCTATTCAAACCTTTACTACCGGTATTTTTAGAACTTGGTATGGGATGTACGACTTACATACTGCAATGCAGCTAGCTTCATTACTTTTATTATTCATCATAGTATTTTTGGTTTTGGAAAGATCATCAAGGATGAATGCTGCTTATAATTCTCCAGTAAGTAATGCCAATTCATCAAGCTCTGAAAAACTTAATGGAAGTAAATCTTTTTTATGTTTTATAGGATGTTTTATCCCAATATTTATTGGTTTTATTCTTCCGATATTGGAACTCTCAAGATGGGCTTTTACTTATAACACAGGATTTTTTAATGAATCCTTCTTCATTCAAGCTAAGAACACATTCTTAATTGCTCTAATGGCATCAATTGTTTGTACTGTCATTGCCTTTACAATCAATTTTTCAGTTAGACATACCAAAGTTATTTTTCTAAAAAGGATTAATCCTTTTCTATCGGTAGGTTATGGTGTACCTGGGTTAATACTAGCCGTAGGTATTGTTCAAATGTTTACCTACTTAGACAAAGGAATCTTTGTAGGTTTTGATTTTGTTCTTACTGGCAGCTTATTTGGTCTTTTACTAGCCTATCTCATTAAATCTTATGCCTTATCAAATTCAACTATAGAATCAGGCTTTGAGAGACTAAGCAACAGGTTAGATGATAGTGCTAGAGTGCTAAAGTCTTCAGGTTGGAATTTATTGTTAAGAGTTCATTTTCCTCTAATGAAAACTAGTCTTTTAACGAGTATATTATTGGTTATGTCTGAGGTGGTTAAAGAATTACCTGCTACATTAATCTTAAGGCCCTTTAATTTTGATACTCTTGCAGTATCAACTTATATTTATGCTGCAGAGGAGAGAATGTTCGAGGCTGCCTCTCCAGCCATAGCAATAGTTGTCATTGGCTTAATACCCATCATAATACTTACTAGAATGATTAAAGATTCAAAAGATACACCTTATTTAAAATAAATTTATGTTAAGAATTAAATCCTTATCGCACCGCTATGAAAATGAAAATTTAGTGATTGATGATTTATCTTTAGAAGTAAATAAGGGCGAAATAATTTCAATTTTAGGCCCTTCGGGTTGTGGCAAAACAAGTTTGCTAAGAATTGTAGCTGGGCTAGAAAAACCTTTAAAAGGTGAAATAAAGATAGATAAAAAAATTGTATTTAACCAAACAATAAATATCTCACCTGAAAAAAGAAACTTAGGTTTAGTTGTGGAAGATAAAGCTCTCTTTCCCCATCTTAGCGTATACAAAAATATAATTTTTGGGATACGAAAAAATAAACAACAGAAACAGCTAGCAGAAGAGTTCTTAAACTTGTTCAAAATAGAGCACTTAAAGGACAAGTTTCCGCATGAGATTTCTTCTGGAGAACAGCAGAGAACAGCTTTAGCAAGAGCAATTATTACTAACCCTGACATCTTGCTTTTGGATGAACCTTTTAGTGCATTAGATAAAGAGCTTAAAAATGAGCTCCATGAGGAAACAAAGAAGATATTTATAGAAAAAAACCTAACGGTTCTCTTAGTAACTCATGACGAGAACGAGTCATCTTTCTTTTCAAACAGGGTGTTTAAATTTAAAGATCAAAAGCTACTAGAAATATAAAATAATTTTTAAGGAGAAAACTATAAAGAAATTTATGTCGTTCTCTTTTTATATGCCAAATGTTTGTCTTATCCCTTCTATAACAAATTCAATAGCAAGAGCACCTAAAAGAATACCAAAAGTTCTTTGAAGTACTCCTAAAACAGAAGCTGGTAGGACTTCCGCTATTTTTCCAGATAACCACAAAGATAAAGCAACCATTGCCATTACTATAATTATGGGACTAAATCCGATTAACTGAGCTTCCATAGATCCATTAGACTTTTCAGAAAGAAGCATAACTATGGTTATGGCACCTGGACCTGCTATCAGAGGGATAGCCAGCGGAAAAGTGGCCAAAGAAGATAAAGCTTCCTCGTCAATGGCTTTTTCAGCTGTATCTTGTCTTCTCTGTTGTCTTTGTTCAAAAACCATTTGATAAGCAATTATCATTAGGAACATGCCTCCAACTATTCTGAAGGAATCTAAGCTAATACCCATGAGTTGAAGTATAAGTGTTCCAACAACCCAAAAAATGGTGAGGATAATAAACGAAGTTAATGTTGTTCTAATGCACAATGTTCGTAAGTCACTTTTATTTAACCCATGAGTAAACGAAGCAAATATGGGTAACAACGATATGGGATCAATCGCTACAAAAATGAGTACAAAATTTTCTAAGAAAAGGTTTAACATTTCACTAAAACAATATCTAATGTAAAAAGTGAAGGCATCATATAGTAATAGGAAAATAAGGCTAGATATATGAGAAAAAGTCTCTTTTTAATGTTAATTTTAGTGACCTCCTGTGGTGGAGGTGGAGGGGGAAGTTCTCAACCTCCTACTATTCCAACCACAAACGCATCCCCCATTATCAATAATGCAGTTTCAGAGATAGAGATAGAAGAGGGGATGATGAATGTTCTTACCATACAAGCCTCTGATCCAGATGGAGATTCGTTAAGATACATGTTAAGTGGCGAAGACCCTTCTTATTTCAATATTTCTGGTGAAGGAGAGATTACTTTTAGAGAAAGCTCTGTGTATGACCAAAAAAATAAGTATTCAATTGTCGTTGAGGTTTCAGATAATCAAATAACCGCCTCAAAAAGCTTTGTTATTTATCTTTTGAAGGTATGCACTGACTCATTATTAGATTTTGATGTCTGCTTTGGAGACAAAAATACCTCCGTAGATTATGACCGACAAGGAGACTACCCAACTTGGGATGATACAGATTCAGATTGTCAAAATAATAGACATGAAGTTTTGATTCAAGAACACATAAATGATGATACAAATCACCCTTTAACTTTTTCGAGCTCAGATAATTGCTATGTCCAATCGGGTAAGTGGTACGACCCTTATGATGATGCTTATTATTATTTAGCAAGTGAGGTTCAAATAGATCATGTAGTTGCTTTATATGAAGCTCATATAAGCGGCGTTTGGTATTTTCCGGATGAAAGGAAACGGAAATTTGCCAATTCATTAGAAAACGACGATCAACTAATAGCAGTTGGTGCTTCTTCTAATCAACAGAAAGGCGCATCAAATCCCTCTCAATGGATGCCATCAAATAGCTCTTATCACTGTGAGTATCTGAGAAAATGGGTGGGTATAAAATCTTTCTACAGATTAAATATAGATATGACAGAGAAAGAATCGATACTTGAGTCCTATAATAATAGTTCTTGTAATTAGCTTACCAAGAGTTTCTTTTTTCTCTTAATTTTAAGAAAACCTCTTCTTCTGTTGGAGAATCAAGTGACAAACTATTGATAATCGTCTCATTTTTTAACCTAAAAAAGGTATTGAAGCTTCTTTCATCACCTATATTGGTTAATAGGGGTTCAATTTTAGGATCACAATCTTTGACTCTAATTAACCAATCATTAGCTAGAGAATTGTTAGGTTCTAGAGATAAAGTAAATTCTAAATTATTTTGGAGGTAATCATGTCCTGGATAAACATTTATTGAATCCTCTAAAGTATGAAATTGTTCGCTGATAGTTTCATACATAATTTTCGGATCTCCGCCATTATGACAATTACCAACACCTGCATTAAATAATGTATCACCTGTAAAAACAGCTATAGGTTGATCAGCTTGTATTAAAAGAAAACACAGGTGGGCAAAAGTATGACCTGGTGTATCTAAAACCTTAATTTTACAGTCATCATCTAGAAGTATCTCTTCATGCTTTTTTAAAGTCCTACTTAATCCTGGAATCTTCCCTTTACCATTTTCATGAGCCCAAACCTCACAAGCATGTTGATCAACCAAAGCCTGATTACCCTGAGTATGGTCAAAATGTTCATGTGTATTAATGATAGCCCATAGTTTCAAAGACCTTTTTTCCAGTTCAGCATTAACTTGGTTTTCATCCCATGGGTCAAGAACTAAACACTGTGAGTTTGACGACTCTATGATGTAGGTGAAGTTTCTAAGAGGATTGTCAGTGTAAATTGTATGAATCTTCATTTTTGTATTTTTCCTTGGAAGTTAGTATTAAGAAACTATATGGTTAAATGGTAACCCCCATCAACCAAAAGAGTTTCACCCGTTACCGTAGTTGATATAGCTGCAAAGTTGTAGATGCTATCAGCTACTTGTTCAGGAGTTACTGCTAGACCTAATGGAGTTGAAGATTCAAGGTTTTTTAGAGATGCATTATAAAGATCTTCGCCAAGCCCTTTTTTTAACCATTCTCCTTGTATAAAGCCTGGGCATATAGCATTTACTCGTATAGGACCTAAGTTTCTAGCCATAGATTTGGTCATAGTATTCAAGGCACCTTTAGAAGAAGCATAAGCTAGAGAGCTACCAATGCCTTTGATACCAGCTATTGAAGAAATGTTTATAACACTTGGATTGTCACTTTTATTTAGTGCATCTTTACAAGCCCTTACCATTTGAAAAGGACCTACTACATTTACTTTATAGATGTGTAAAAAATCTTCAGCATCTAAACCCTCTAAGTCTGCATGATTGAAAACAAACTTAGTAGTTCCAGCATTATTTACTAAACAATCAATTCTTCCCCATTTACTTAATGTTTCTTCTGCAGTTTTTCTACATAATTCGTCATTTGATACATCAGCTGTTAAGGCAAGTGCTTCCACCCCTAGCTCTTCACATTCCTTGACTATGTTATTTGCATCTTCAATGGAACTAGTGCATGTAATAGTTACGTTCCATCCTTTTGAGGCTAGAAGTTTTGCAGTTGCTGCTCCGACGCCTCTACTGCCACCAGTAATTATAGCTACTGGATTTGAAGATGAATTGCTCATAATTTACTCCTTTTTTATTTTCTATTAACAAATTCTTTATTGCTTTCTTCTCTTATAACGAAACTTGGTTCATTCTTAAATGTTTTCTCTACCCATTTTAGGGTACTTTTCTCATCCAATTCAGGATCCCATGGTATTCCTTGTGGCTGGTCAACATCCCAAGGAGTATCGAAAAAAATCTCAAGACCATTATTTTCAGGATCATTAAAATAAAAGGATAGAGCATTGCCATGACACAAAGGCAAGTAGTCATGATTTATCGAATCGAGTTTCAGTTTGGCTTCCTTTAATTCATCGAAGCTATCTACTCTAAAGGATAGATGATTTAAGGATGAATGTGATCCTACTTCATCTCTATCTACCACAAATGCTAACTGATGATGTTCTTTAGGATTTTGGCTAATAAAGATTATTTCTGGTCCATCTTCTGCTAGTAGGCCACTATCGCTAACTTTAAAATCTAAAATATTGGTATAGAAGTCTAGTATTCTTTCTTTATTGTTTATATTTAAAACCGTATGTGACCAATCTAATTTCATAAACTCATTAGTTTAATAATATATACAAGAGTATATCATTACGATTATGAAGCTTATAACTTATGAGAAAGACTCAAAATCTTTTATAGGATCTATAGATGAAGGAGGGATTGTAGCTTTTGATAATGATCCATCGCTTCCTAAACATATGCTTGGTTTCTTAGATGAGGGCCTAAGTTCAATGGAAAAGGCCAAGTCCCTGCATGCGGATAAAAAAAATAGAATTTCTTTATCAGATGTTAATCTTAAAGCTCCTATTTCTCGTCCACCAAAAATCATAGCCATAGGATTGAATTACTCAGATCATTTAGAAGAAGTTAAGGCTGCAGGAAGAGAAATAGATAAACCAGAGGTTCCTATGATCTTCAATAAGCAATCTTTATCTGCAAATGGACCTTATTCTGAAGTCCATGATCCTTCCGTTTCAGAAATGCTAGATTTTGAAGGTGAATTAACAATTGTTATAGGAAAAAAATGTAAACATGTAGCTAAGGAAGATGCACACAAAGTAATAGCAGGTTATACCATTGCCAATGATTTTAGCGTAAGAGATTGGCAGTTAAGAGTTCCAACATTTACCATTGGTAAATCTTTTGATACTCATTGTCCATTTGGACCAGCTATTGTCACTCCAGATGAGCTAACAGATCCGCATAATTTAGACATAAAAACATTTGTTAATGGCGAGGAGAGACAATCTTCAAATACTAAGTATCTAATGTTTAACTGTTTTGATTTAGTAGAACATCTTTCAACTGCATTTACACTTGAACCAGGGGATTTAATTTTAACTGGTACTCCAGGTGGAGTAGGGGTGGTCGAAGGTAAGTTCTTAAAGCAAGGAGATGTAGTTAAAGTTGAAATAGCCGAACTAGGCTACATTGAAAATAAAATTATTGATGAACCAATATAGGTTTAATTTATTTCATCATATCCCATATTAAAAAGCGTAAACGCGTAAATATCTGCAAATTGTTCAATTAATTTAGAAGTAGGGGTTCCAGCTCCGTGCCCAGCATCCACCTCAATCCTAATTAGAACAGGGTTGCTACCTCTATGTTTTGATTGAAGTTCAGCTGCAAACTTAAACGAATGTGCCGGTACAACACGATCATCGTGATCACCAGTAGTTACTAGAGTTGCAGGGTAGTTAACGCCTTCATTAATATTATGCAGTGGAGAGTATCTTAATAAGTATTCAAACATCTCCTTACTTTCATCTGAGGTTCCATAGTCATAAGCCCATCCAGCGCCTGCCGTAAATTTGTGATATCTGAGCATATCTAATACACCTACACCAGGGAGAGCGACCTGTGCTATGTCTGGTTTTTGAGTCATAACAGCCCCAACCAACAATCCTCCATTAGATCGACCCATGATGGCTAGTTTTTCTTTTGAGGTATAGCCATTGTTTTTTAGGTACTCCGCAGCATAAATAAAATCATCGAATACGTTTTGTTTATTTTGTTTTGTGCCAGCTAAGTGCCATTCTTTTCCATATTCACCACCGCCTCTTAAATTAGCTACAGCATAGACCCCCCCCATCTCTAACCAAGCAGAACTGGTGATACTGTATTGAGGAGTTAAAGATATATTAAATCCACCATAGCCGTATAAGATTGTAGGGTTGTTTCCATCTAACTTAATCCCTTTCTTATGTGTGATGGTAATAGGTATATCAGTTCCATCTTTCGATTTAAAGAAATATTGATTTGAAACATACTTTTCTGGATTGAACTTTGATTGTGAGAGCTTATAAATTTCTGTCTCACCATTTTTTGGGTTTATTTTATAGATTGAAGGAGGGGTAATGTAATTTGTAAAAGTATAGTAAAGTTCTCTATCTTCTTTTTTTCCTGAGATTGCACCTGCTGAGCCAATTCCTGGAAGTTTAATTTCTCTAATTAATCTTCCTTCAAGATCATACTGATAAATTTTTGAATTGGCATCAACCATATATTCAGCAAAGATATAATTAGAGCCTGTACTTGGACTTAGAACGTTTTCTGTTTCCGGAATGAGATCTATCCAATTCTCTACTGTAGGATTATTCGCATCTACTTTTACAATCTTTTGATTAGGAGCATCTCTATTGGTTGATAGATATAGAGTTGTTTCATTATTATTTAAAAGATAAGTATCGCTATTCATATCACTTAGAATTTGAACTAACTCCTTTTCTTGAGAATTTAGATCTATAAGGTATAAGTCATTGCCCGAAGTTGAATTAGCTCCTTGAATAATTAAATATCTATCATCTTCTGTAACATAACCTCCTACATATCTTCTTTTTTCTTGTATTTTTTCTCCAAAAAACACTTGGTCATCTTTTTGATTTGATTTAGTTTTATGGAAGTACAATCTATGAGAATCAGTTTTAGCAGATAGCTCACTACCTTTAGGTTTTGGATAGCTCGAATAGAAGAACCCTTCATTGCCTTTCCAAGATATCCCAGAAAACTTTACGTCAAGAATGGGTTTTTCAATTTGTTCTTTCGTTTTTGTATCGATGACATATATTTTTCTCCAATCACTGCCATCTTCAGATACGGAGTAAGCTGCTAAAGAACCGTCCGTAGAAAAACTTATTCCTGAAAGCGAATCACTCCCGTCTTTACTGAATTTATTTGGATCTAAAAAAACTTCAGTTTCTTCATCAGCTTTCCTCCTATAAAGAACAGATTGATTTTGTAATCCATCATTTTTATAAAAGTAAATATAATCACCTTCTTTAAATGGAGAACTATATTTTTCATAGTCCCAAAGATCCTCAATTTTTCTTTCAATTTTTCTCTTGAAAGAAATCTGATCTAAATAGTCGAAAGTTATTTTATTTTGTTCAATTACCCATGATTCTGTTTCTGCACTTAAGTCATCTTCAAGCCACCTATAAGGGTCTTTAATTTCTTTATCGAAGTAAGTATCTGAGAATTCAATTTTCTTTGTATTTGGGTAATCAAGGTCTTTCTTCATATTAATTTGTTGTTCATCTTGATTGCAAGCCGATAAAAATATTAGAAAAGAAATTAGAAGCCATTTTCTTTTTAATTTTTGAATTGGAATAGATTTACTTATTAGCATAGTTTATTTATTAATTTATGAGTACATTTTATGTTTATAAATAGTGTAATGGTTAATTTTTTAGTCGTAATAAATTTAAGCTCTCAGATTTTGAATGTTAATATGTGACTAAATTTTGTACATGAGGACTTTTATGAAAAGAATAACTTTCATATTCATACTTATTTTTAGCGGTTATACATATTCTGAAGAAAGAGCTTATTGTGATTTATTGCCTTTTCCAGAGAGCTCTATGAATACCATTTTAGAAGCACGTAAGAATCCAAAAGCTTCGCAAGCCTGTTTAGATTGTCAGGGAGATTCTTGTTCAATAAAACCCTCTGCCTCTAAGTCAAACGCTTGTAAGAGAATTTATTGCACTCCAAGCAAGCGAAGTAAAGCAGATGTTTTTGTAGACGATAGTTTTAATTCAGGAGGCTTGGCTAGAGACACCAATGTAAGATTGGTATTCAGATATAGTATTTCTAAAGAAGGAAGAATGGAAGACATTGAAGTGATAGAAATGTCAGAAAATACTCAAGTTATAAAATCTAGGGTAGATTCAAAAGATATTTTTGAGAAGGTAATAGCTTCTATTAGTAAAAGAATCAGTTATGAACCTATTCAGGTAGATGGCAAAATTGTGAAATTAACTAATTTGTATAATGAATATACTTATTATTCTGAATAAACTGTTTTTAAAGCTTTTTACAATTTTTACCTGTTTATTTTTTATAAGCTGGATATATGCTTCTCCAATGCCTGGAACAACAGATGTTAAAGGTACTTTTTCACCTAATTCCTGTATATCAGAACTTAAAAAGGGCAAGTCTAAGCTTTCTTGTGAAGGCATATCTTTTAACCTTAATGTACCTAAGCAATGCTTAGATAAGTCATGCGGACTAATTTTAGATGTGCATGGCTGGCAGATGAGTGCAACACTTCAAGACATGCACACTCAATTATCAAAGATTGGAGCAGAGCACAGCTATATAGTTATCCAGCCAAACGCAAATAAAACAACTTTTGGTAGATCATGGAATGAAAAAGATGATGAAAAGGTCTTTTTCATCCTGAATTCAGTTAAAGAAGCCTATCAAGTTATGGGAGAAAGAATTCATATCACTGGATTTTCACAAGGCGGATACATGTCTTGGAGATTTATTTGCAAGCACTCTGATGTTTTAGCTTCTGCGGCTCCATTGGCGTATGGAGCTGTAAGATATAACAGACAAGAGAGGCCTGTGACTTCTGAAGTAATGTCTGATTGTTTTCAAGATGGTCAGATAGACATCTTATATGGGCATGGTCAGAAAGATGGATTAGTTCCTTATGCTGGAGCGATGCAGACGTTAAAATTAATTCTACCTAATTGGAAAATGAATCAAAGAGAAGTTATTGGCTCAGCAGACGATTATAAGCACATCAGGTTTTACAATGACCAGGGAACAAGCTTTGAGTTCATCAATTTTAATTGGGTTATTAATAATAAGAGTATGTCTAATCTAGGAGGGCATTGCTTTCCAGGTTCTGGCGGCTATTTAGGTTGTGGAAAAGATAACGCCATAAATTGGGGAGAAGAAGTCGTAAAATTTTTTCTAAAACATCCTAAAAATTAATACAATAAAGAATATATGAATCAATTTGCTACTCTTTTTCCGGCTTTAGTGTTTATTATTGCCTTTTTTGGTTCCGGTAAAGACTTTATATTGGCTACTCAAGCTTTAATGGCAGTCATGACTGGTCAAGTTATCTATGAAAAATTTTCTAAAGGAAAGGTAAATACTAAGCTCTTTTATGCATGGGTAGCAGTTATTTTGTTAGGTTCCCTGACTGTTTTGTTCAGAGATCCAATTTTTCTTCAATGGAAATTAAGTATTATTAATTGGCTTTTTGCAGCTATTATCATAGGAAATCACCTTTTAAAGAGACCTCCTTTAATGAAATACATAATGATAGGAGCTGATAATGCTTTTGAAGGCATGACTGATAAAAACTGGGCTTTTATATCACTTTTATGGGGTTTTATATTCTTATTCCAGGGAACAATTAATCTGTATTTTATGTTTTTTACTTCGCTTACAACATGGGTCAATTTTAAATTTTTTGGAATACTTTTTATTAACTTGATTACAGCTACTATAACTACAATATATTTATTTCAACAAGGAAAAATAGATTTAGAGAAAAAAACCTAAAAAAAGGCTTTTTTTTCTTATTTCTGGGTATATTATGTAATTAACAATTTCAGAAAAAAGGGATTTTTTCATTTTTTAAGTTTAATCCTCAAAGCATAGGAAGCTTATAGGTTAAACAGAGAATTGGGGGTAAAAAATGAAATTCAAAAACCTTTTCATTTTACTTTTATCTTTCTTTGCTTTAACAGCGTTCCCGGTAATTGCTGAAGAAGAAGACGAGGAAGAAGAAAGGGATAGAGGCGGAATTGAAGAAGTAACCGTAACGGCTGAGAAACGTGAAGCTACAGTTTCAGACACTTCGATGTCAATTTCGGCTTTTGATTCAAGCTTGATCGAAGATCTAGGTTTGCAAGGTGCAGATGATCTTATGGATCAACTTCCAGCAACAACTCGTGACTCTTACGACGTAAGAATTCGTGGTGTTGGAAGAAATTTTAGAAATCTGGGGGGAGACCCAGGAGTTGCAACTTACTACAACGGCGTTTACTCGCCAGACTTTGGTATTGCAGCAGGAGAAAACTACTTATTTGATGTAGAGCGTATTGAGGTACTTCGTGGTCCTCAAGGTACTCTTTACGGCAGAAACTCAATTGGTGGTGCTATTAACTACATCACTAAGAAGCCACAGTTTGAAAATGGTGGAGAAGTTAGAGTTCTAGTGGGTGACCTAGGTTCAGAGCAATACTATGCGATGGCTACCGGACCTATAACCGATGATTTAGCTTTTAGGGTAACTACTGCAGACATGAAAAGAGATGGTTGGCAGAATAATGTTAATCCTATGGGAGAAGACTTAAATAGCTTAAATGACTCTAACCATGTATTAACTCTTCTTTGGAACATAAATGACGACATGTC
>Ga0208261_1000640_pt1 | contig 13423 bp, 9 predicted proteins | sample Knorr_S7_td_DCM__FD_185595 | JGI IMG/M metagenome (GOLD analysis project Ga0208261, IMG submission 185595) | Marine microbial communities from Southern Atlantic Ocean transect - Knorr_S7_td_DCM_ad_131m_LV_B (SPAdes) (version 3) | ecosystem: Environmental > Aquatic > Marine > Oceanic | place...
TTTAATTGTGATATTTTCCCTTCAAAGGGCGATGGCACCTCTACACTTGATTTGTCACTTTCTAAAGTAACAATTGGATCATTTTTCTTAACTTCGTCCCCAGGTTTTACAAGAACTTCAATTATTTCTACGTCTTTAAAATCACCAATATCAGGAACTGATATATTCTTAACCATTCATTTACTATACACAATTTTTGACACAATTTATCCGCTTTTTTGACACTTCATATTTGCAATATAAATTATGCAATTTTTAAGACTTATATTTAGAAAAAAGAGAGCAGATATTAACTCTCAGGTTTTAATACAAAAAATTTTATTAAGAAAATACTTGGCTAAAACCAATTAATAATACTACTAGAATTATTGCTCCGTAGTAGTACTGATAACCTCTTACTGTAAAAGGTATCTTACTGATGGCTCTATTTTTTAGTTTTTTTCTTGGTTTAGATAATTTCATTTTCTTTCAATACACATGGCAACACCCATGCCTCCCCCAATACATAACGTAGCTAGACCTTTTTTGGAATCTCTTTTTAACATTTCGTGAACTAGTGTGACAAAAATTCTTGTACCTGAAGCTCCTATAGGATGTCCAAGCGCTATAGCACCCCCGTTAACATTTACTTTTTCGATTGGCAAAGAAAGTTCTTTTACAACAGCGCAGCTTTGAGCCGCAAAAGCCTCGTTAGCTTCAATTAAATCTAAATCCTTAGATTGCCAACCTGCAATCTCTAACGCTTTTTTTGAGGACGGGATTGGTCCTGTTCCCATAACTGATGGATCCACCCCACAAGATGCCCAAGATTTTATTTCAGCCAAAGGTTTAATCCCTCTTTTCTCTGCTTCCATTTTTGACATCAAAACAACAGCTGCAGCTCCATCATTAATGCCTGATGCATTACCAGCGGTTACGGTACCGTCTTTTTGAAAAGCAGTCCTGAGTCTTTGCAATGCTTCCATAGAAATTCCATCTCTAGGATGTTCGTCCTTTTTAAATATTGTACTTCCTTTTTTTAACTGAATAGTAAATGGTACAATTTCATCATCGAATTTATTTTCTTTTTGAGCCTTTAAAGCTTTTGTTTGTGAGTCAAATGCAAATTTATCCTGATCTTTCCTTGTAACTTGAAATTGTTGCGCAACATTTTCTGCAGTTATACCCATATGATAACCGTTAAAAGCGTCCCAAAGACCATCCTTTATCATAGAGTCAATTAATTCTGTGTTACCTAATTTTTTTCCATTTCTTAAATGAACTACATGAGGTGATTGAGACATACTTTCTTGTCCTCCAGCTAAAACAATATTTGCATTGTTTGATAGAATTGAATGAAATCCTGAAGCTATAGATCTTAAACCAGATCCGCAAACTTGATTTACGACATAAGAAGGCGTTTCTTTTGGTATGCCCGCATCCATAGTTGCCTGACGGGCTGGATTTTGTCCCGCTCCACCAGTAAGAACTTGCCCCATAATTATCTCATTAACGTCGGAGGGCTTTAAATTTGATTTTTTTATAGCATTTGAAATTGCAGTAGATCCGAGTTTGTAAGCTGGTACATTTTTTAGTGATCCTCCCAAGTCCCCTATGGCGGTTCTGACTGCAGATGTAATTACTACACTGTTTTCTTTAGACATAATTTCCATTGATTATATTCTTATTTAGTGAATAGCAATAAGCATAAAATCGCTTTATTATATGCGTTTTCTTTGATATTTTTTGACTGCGGTCCCATAGCTCAATTGGATTAGAGCGTCTCGCTACGGACGAGAAGGTTGAGGGTTCAAATCCTTCTGGGACCTCCAAATAGATAGGAGATTTTATGTCTTTACAAAACTCTGTTATTATTTTTTTCATTTTAGTACTTTTAGTGCTATTTGTTTTGACACTAGTTTTATAAATAAGCTATTGAAAGCAAAATTAATCCGAGGATTAATCTATATCCAATAATAAGATTAAAATTAAATTTTTTTAGATAGATTAATAAATACTTGATAGTAAAATAAGAAAATACAAATGATAGGCCAACTGTTAAAATAGAATTTATATTTAATAAAAGACTGTCTTTATTAATCAAGCTAAAAATTCCATAAGTTGTACTTGCTAGTAAGGCGGGGATAGCCATTAAGAAAGAAATTTTTGCGGCATCTTCTCTATTAAATTTCAAAAATCTTGCTCCAGTCATTACTATTCCCGATCTACTTACGCCCGGAACAAGAGCTAAGACTTGAAAAAAACCAATAAATAATGCTTTTTTTGTTGAAAAATTATTTTCTATATTTTGTTTAAGGTCAAATTTATCTGCAAAATAAAACAAAATACCAAAAAGCAAAGTTGTCCAGCCTATTACTTCATAGCTTCTTAAATTTTCAACTAAATCAAACCTAATAATAATATAACCTATCAAAAATAATGGAACTGAAGCCAAAACTATTTTTAGAAATAATGTTTTATTTTTACCAAAATCAATAATTTCTTTCTTAAAGAAAAAAACTACAGCTATTAACGAACCCGTATGAGCGCTAACATTTATTATTAGTTTGTCCTCAATATGAAAATAAGCTGAAAGCAAATTTAAATGAGCAGAAGAGCTTATCGGCAAAAACTCTGTGACTCCTTGGATTATTGATATAACAAGAATTTGAAAAAAATTTTCCATTTATGGATATTTATTTATATTTAATTCAACTAGAGAGTTCATCATAATAAAGCATAGCTGTTATGCGTCAATAAAAAGCAAGTAAATAAAGGCTTTTTAAGAAAAAAGGTAAGTATAATTGACCTAAATATACTTTTAATTAACAAATTTTTCATTTAATTTTAACCCATGTCAGACAAAATGTTAAAGTTTGTAAAAATAGGTCAGCAATCACCACCTAAAAGATCTGCTGATAATAGAAAAAAAGACTTCAATGAAGTCTACGATGAGTTTATCAATAATAAAGCAAAAGAACAGTCTAGCAGGTGCTCACAGTGCGGTGTTCCTTTTTGCCAGGTTCATTGCCCTCTTCATAACAATATACCTGATTGGTTAAAACTGACTGCAGAAGGCAGGCTTGAGGATGCTTACGAGTTATCTCAAAGTACAAATAATATGCCTGAGGTGTGTGGAAGAATTTGCCCTCAGGATAGGCTTTGCGAAGGAAATTGTGTAATTGAACAGTCAGGGCATGGAACAGTAACAATAGGCTCTGTTGAAAAATATATCACTGAAACAGCTTGGGAAAAAGGTTGGGTAAAACCAATCAAATTAAAAAAGGAAAAAAAACAATCAATTGGAATTATAGGAGCCGGTCCAGCCGGATTAGCATGTGCAGAACAACTTAGGAAATCAGGTTTTAAAATAACAATCTATGATCGATATGATAGACCTGGTGGATTATTAATTTACGGAATTCCAAATTTTAAACTTGAAAAGTTTGTAGTTGAAAGAAGAACTAAGCTTTTAAAAGACTCTGGAATTAAATTTAAACATAATTTTGAGGTTGGTAGGGATGCCACTTTAGAAGAATTAAAATCAAAACATGACGCAATACTAATTGCTACAGGTGTATATAAGGCAAGAGACGTCGATATAGAGGGTAAAAATCTTAAAAATATTTTTCCAGCAATGGATTTCCTTACCGCTTCAAATCGAAAAGGTTTAGGGGACAAAGTTAAACTTTTTGATGATGGTACTTTAAATGCTGAGAATAAAAATATCGTTGTTATCGGCGGTGGTGATACAGCAATGGATTGTGTAAGGACAGCAATAAGACAAAAAGCAAAATCAGTAAAATGTTTATATAGAAGAGACAGGGAGAATATGCCTGGTTCAGCAAGAGAAGTAAGTAATGCCATAGAAGAAGGAATAGATTTTCTTTGGTTATCAAATCCAAAAAAATTTCTTGGGAAAGAAAATGTGGAGGCTGTTGAAGTAACCAAAATGGAATTAGGTGAATCTGACACCTCAGGCAGAAGAAAACCGGTCGTAATTGAAAATTCAGAATATAAAGTTGATGCAGATATAGTAATTAAAGCTCTTGGTTTTGACCCAGAAAATTTACCAAAGCTTTTTGGTTCTGAGGATTTATCTGTTTCTAAATGGGGAACTATAAAAATTGATCTTAAAACTATGCAAACTAATTTACCTGGGGTCTTTGCCGCTGGAGATATAGTCAGAGGAGCTTCGTTAGTTGTTTGGGCAATTAGAGATGGTAGGGATGCAGCTACAGAAATAGAAAAATATCTAGACTCGCAAATAGTAAAAAAAACGGAAGCAGCATGAAATTGTATAAAAAGAACAAAGAAATACTACAAAAAAACTTTTCTTATTCCAATAATATGGAACATGATGCTTGCGGAGTAGGTTTAATAGCTTCTCTTGATGGTAAAAAAAGTAGGAAAGTTGTTGAGTATGGTATCGAGGCTTTGAAAGCCGTATGGCATCGGGGTGCAGTTGATGCTGATGGAAAATCTGGAGATGGTGCAGGTATAAGTTTTGAAATTCCAAAAGATTTTTTTCAAGAAAAAATAGAAGATACAGGTCATCAACATACCGAAGGCGATATATGCGTTGGAATGATTTTTCTTCCACGAACAGAATACTCATCACAAGAACGTAGCAAAGCATTAGTTGAAAGAAACTTATTAGAAAATGGTTTTTATATATATGGCTGGAGGCAAGTTCCAGTTAATCCAGATGTTTTAGGAAAAACAGCTGACTCAAACCGTCCTGAAATTACTCAGGTAATATTTAAGTCTAACAAGACAATGAAAAGAAATGAACTAGAGAGATTACTTTATGTAGTTCGAAAAAAAATTCTTAAACAGACTAGAAGTGAGCAAATAAATGATTTTTATATATGTTCTTTGAGCTCAAGATCAATTGTTTATAAGGGAATGTTTTTAGCAGAAGCCTTATCAGACTTTTATCCAGATTTAAAAGATAAAAGATTTGTCTCTAGATTCTCAATTTTTCACCAAAGGTTTTCAACAAATACCTTTCCCAGCTGGAAATTGGCCCAGCCATTTAGGTCTTTAGCGCATAACGGAGAAATAAATACTTTAAAAGGAAATATTAATTGGATGAAAATTCATGAACAGGATATGTCGAGTAAACTTTTTAAAAACGTTGAAGATTTAAAACCAGTTATAACCCCGGGTAATTCAGACTCTGCAGCTTTAGACAATGTATTTGAATTGCTTATCCATTCAGGAAAATCTGTTCCACTCATTAAATTAATGATGATGCCAGATGCGTGGTCAAAGAGAAGTAAAATTTTGCCAAAAGCTCACCAACAACTCTTTGATGTTTTAAATAGTACTATTGAACCATGGGATGGTCCTGCAGCAATTTGTGCAACTGATAGCAAATGGGCAATTGCAGCAACCGACAGAAACGGATTAAGACCATTAAGATACTCTATTACTTCGGATAATTTATTATTTGCAGGTTCTGAAACAGGAATGGTTTCTATTCCAGAAGAAAATATTATAGAAAAAGGAAGGCTTGGACCCGGTCAGCTAATCGCAGTTGATCTAAAAGCTGGTAAAATTTTTAAGGATAAGGATATTAAAGATTATTTAGCTAAAGATTTTACAAGATTTCATAAGCAAGTTGTGCATTTTGATAAAAAACTTAGTTCAAAAAATGAATTTCCAAACTTTCAAAATGAGGATTTAAGGCAAAGACAATTTATTTCTGGATACAGCATAGAGGATTTAGAGCTTATCCTTCATCCTATGGCAGAGGAAGCAAAAGAAGCTACAGGCTCAATGGGAGACGATACACCAGTTGCTGTATTATCAAATCATTACAGACCAATCACACATTATTTTAGACAAAACTTTAGTCAGGTAACAAATCCACCAATTGATTCTTTAAGAGAAAATAAAGTTATGAGTCTTAAAACAAGATTTGGGAACCTAGGTAATATTTTAGACTTTGAAAATTTTACAAAAGAAAATATTTATGTTTTGGATAGTCCTATTTTAACAAACTCAGAATTTAAAAAGTTCAAAGGCCATTTTTCTAGCAAAATAAAAATTATTGATTGCACATTTGATATAAGTAAATCTCTAAAAGAAAGACTAGAGGAGATAAGATCAGAAGCAGAAATCTCAGTGAGAGAGGGTGTAAACCACATTATACTTTCAGATCAAAAAATATCTGAAAAAAAAGCTATTGTACCAATGGTTTTAGCAGTAGGAGCTGTTCACTCAAATTTAGTCAAACTTGGATTAAGAGGATACTCATCAATAAATGTTCAAACAGCAGAAGCAATGGATACCCACTCTTTTGCTGTTCTACTTGGAGTAGGAGCAACGACTATAAATCCCTATTTGGCAATCGACAGTATTTACCAAAGATATAAAAAGAAATTATTTGGAAAGTTAGATTTTCATACTTGTGTAGATAGATTTAAAAAATCTATTAATAACGGTTTGTTGAAAATCATGTCAAAAATGGGTATTTCTGTATTAAGCTCTTACAGAGGTGGCTGTAATTTTGAAGCAGTAGGCTTAAGCAGAGCTATTGTTGCAGATTATTTTCCAGGAATGTTTTCTAGAATCTCAGGTATTGGCGTGTCGGGTATAGAAAACAAAATAAAAGAACTTCACAAAAAAGCTTATCAAAAAAATGTAACTGTTCTTCCGATTGGGGGCCTATACAAATATAGAAAATCTGGTGAAGACCATCAATTACAAGGAAGCCTTATACATCTTTTACAACATTCTGTTGGCGTAAAATCTTACGAACAATATAAAAAATATTCAGCCGGCATTCATAATTTACCACCAATAAATTTAAGAGATTTACTTGAGTTCAAGAAGAAAAATGATCCAATAAATATTGAACAGGTTGAACCAGTTGCAGAAATAATGAAAAGGTTTGGTAGCGGAAGTATGTCTCATGGCGCTTTATCAGAAGAAGCACACGAAACTCTAGCAATTGGAATGAATAGAATTAAAGGGGCTTCCTGCAGTGGTGAAGGTGGTGAGGATTCTAGAAGATTTAAAATACTTGAAAATGGTGACTCAGCAAACTCAAAAGTAAAACAAGTTGCGTCTGCAAGATTTGGTGTGACGATAGAATATTTAAATAACTGCAGTGAAATTGAAATCAAAATAGCTCAGGGTGCCAAGCCGGGAGAAGGAGGACAACTTCCAGGATTTAAAGTTACAAAAGATATTGCAAGATTGAGACATTCAACAAAAGGTGTAACATTAATTTCTCCTCCACCTCATCATGATATTTACTCTATAGAAGATTTAGCTCAACTTATTTATGATTTAAAACAAATCAATCCTAAAGCAAGAGTAGGTGTTAAACTTGTTGCTTCAACTGGAATAGGAACTATTGCAGCAGGTGTTGCAAAAGCAAAAGCTGATGTAATTTTAATATCAGGTCACTCAGGAGGTACAGGAGCGAGTCCACAAACTAGTGTAAAATATGCTGGCATACCTTGGGAAATGGGTTTGACAGAAGCAAATCAAATTTTAACATTAAACCAACTAAGGCAGCAAGTTACACTTCGGACTGATGGAGGATTAAAAACAGGAAGAGATGTTGTGATGGCAGCTATGATGGGTGCCGAGGAATTTGGGATGGGAACTTCATCTCTTATAGCTATGGGCTGTATAATGGTCAGACAATGTCATTCAAATACTTGCCCCGTTGGAGTTTGTACTCAAGACGACGAACTAAGAAAAAAATTTACTGGAACACCAGAGAAAGTCGTAAATTTTTTTAATTTTGTTGCAATGGAAGTTAGAGAAATTCTAGCTTCACTTGGATTTAAAAATCTAAAAGACATAATCGGAAGAACAGATCTTTTAGCTCAAGTAAGTAGAGGTTCCCCAAATCTAGACGATCTTGATTTAAATCCTTTATTGGTACAAACAGATCCAGGAAATCACAATAGATTTTCAGACAATAAATTAATCAACAAAGTTCCTGACAACAATATAGATGAGAATGTCTGGCACAAAATAAAAGATAAAATAAAAAATAAAGAAAAAATTTCATACGATGGAAAGATTAAAAATACCGATAGGGCTGTAGGAACTAAACTTTCACACTATATCTTCGATAAATTTAAAAATGGACTAGAAAGCGATTTAATTCAAATTAACCTAAACGGTTCAGCAGGTCAGTCATTAGGTGCTTTTTTATCAAAATCTATTTCATTAAAAATATTTGGAGATGCAAACGACTACGTTGCTAAAGGATTGTCCGGTGGTAAAATTGTTGTTATTCCATCCAAAACTAACAGGCTAAAGACAAAAGAAAATACAATTATAGGCAATACAGTTTTATACGGTGCTACATCCGGCACACTATTTGCAGCTGGTAAAGCAGGAGAAAGGTTTGCAGTTCGTAATTCTGGAGGAAATGCAATAGTAGAAGGATGTGACTCAAACGGTTGTGAATATATGACTGGTGGTAACATAGTAATATTAGGAAGTATCGGAGATAATTTTGGTGCAGGAATGACTGGTGGAATGGCTTTTATATATGATCCAGAAAATACTTTTGAGAACTTTGTAAATCCTGCTTCGGTTACTTGGCAAAAACCAGAAACGAAATATTGGAAAGATAAATTAAAATCTCTAATTCAAGATCATCTTAAAGAGACAAATTCAGCTATTGCCAAAGAAATTCTTGATGACTTTGAAAATAAAATAAATAATTTTAAACAAGTTTGTCCAGTAGAAATGTTAGATAAACTTGAAAATCCAATTACTTTAAAGGGAAGCATCTCTAAAGCGGTCTAATTCTCTTAAAATCTTACTAATACTCTGTTTGTTAGAAAGACTATGATCTCCATTCTTTATCACAACAAGCTTTTTTTTGGCCTTTATAAATATTTTTAAAACTTTTCTTGAAAATGAAACTGGTACAGCCTCATCTTTTTGGCCATGAAACATTGTTATATTAATTTTAGTTTTTATTTTTTTTTGAAGAACCTTATTTTTTCTACCATCTTTAATTAATTGATGCGTTATAGGATACTCGTAATCACCGTTTTTAATGTAACTTATTCCCTTAATTTTAATTTCACTCTTTATTTTTTTTGGAAATTTTTTCCACATTAACCTTTCCAAAAATTCTGGTGCTGATCCAATTCCAATAAAGCCCTTAATCTGTTTTTCAAAATATTTAAATTGATTTAAAGCAATCCAAGATCCCATACTCGAACCAATCACTATAAAATTATTTTTTCTAACAATTTTTCTGATTAACTTTTTTGTATCACTTGACCATTGACTTATATTTCCTCTTACAAATTCTCCGGAGGATTTACCATGTCCTGAGTACTCCAACGCCAAAAAACCTAATTTTTTCTTTACCGCAAATCTTTTAAAAGCTTTTGGTTTTTCACCGTCAATATCAGACATGAAACCATGTAAAAAAACAATATACAGTTTTTTTTTGTAATAATTGCTTATATACCTTAGTTTTTTTGCTTTAGTTATTTTGAGATACTTATATTTTTTCATATAAAGTTTAATTGATTAATCTGTTATTATATATCCTTGATTATATGTCATCAAAAATAAAAGTTTTACAAGTTATTCCAAGGCTAGGCTATGGAGGAGCAGAAACAGGCTGCTATGATTTAGCTCATTATTTAGCCGAAAAAGGATGTAAGTCATATATTGTGACAAGCGGAGGTCCACTCTTAAAGTTTATAAGAAAAAATAAAGTAAAAGTATTTAGATTACCAGTTCATTCAAAAAATCCTATTTTAATGATAATCAATATGTTCATAATTTCTTTTTTAATATTGTTTTTAAATATAGATATTATTCATGCAAGAAGTAGAGCACCAGCCTGGTCTTGCTGGATATCTAATTTGATTACCAGAAGAAAATTTGTAACCACTTTTCACGGCACTTATAACTTTAAAAGTAAAATAAAAAAGTTTTATAATTCTATAATGCTAAGATCTGATTTAACAATAGCTGGGTCAAATTTTATTTTTGATCATATTAATTCAAATTATAATGACTTATTAAATAATAAAAAAAAACTTCTTGTTATTTTTAGAGGCATAAATATTGATTATTACAACAAATCAAATGTTGAAGTTGAAAAAGTTAAAAAATTTAATTCAGCTTTATCATTACCCGCTGATGTTTTTAAAATACTTTTGCCTGGTAGATTGACAAGATGGAAGGGTCAGGAAATGTTTATAGACTCTCTCAATCTTTTAAAAACAAAATATTATAAAATAAATTTTAAAGCTGTTATATTGGGCTCACACCAGGGTCGAACAGTTTATTTCAAGAAATTACTTTCATTGGTTGAACAGTATAGATTAAAAGACAATGTTGTATTCCTCAGCATGCATGATGAAATGCCCGTAGCTTACTATAGCTCCGATGTTGTGGTTTCTTCTTCAATTGAACCTGAAGCTTTTGGAAGAGTAGCAGTAGAAGCGCAAGCAATGAAAAAACCAATATTAGCTAGCGACTTGGGAGGCTCTAAAGAAACTATCATTGACGGCAAATCAGGTTTTTTGTTTAAAAACGGAAATCCAGAGTCCTTGGCAGAAAATTTGAATAATATAATTGAAATGGATAAAGACAAGTTGCAATCAATTGGAAATGAAGGTAGGAAAAATATAAAAATAAAATTTGATGTAGAAAAAATGTGCCAATCAACATTTGCAGAGTACCAGAAACTATTAAAACAAAAAAAATAAATGCTAAATATAACTTTACCAGATGGAAAAAAGTTAGGTTTTAAAAACAAAGTAACTGGCTTTGAGATTGCTGAAAAAATAAGTAAATCACTTGCAAAAGAAGCACTTATAATAAGTGTAGATGGAGAATTAAAAGATTTAAGTTTTTCTATTCAAAAAGACTCATCTGTAAAAGTAATTACCCATAAAGATAAAGAAGGTCTAGAAGTAATAAGACACGATGCTGCCCATATAATGGCAATGGCTGTTCAAGAATTGTTCCCAGGCACTCAAGTAACTATTGGACCAGTAATTGAAAACGGCTTCTACTATGATTTTGCAAGGAAAGAACCATTTACAAGTGATGATTTAAAAAAAATTGAGAAAAAAATGTCAGAAATAATTGATAGAGATGTCAAAACCAAAAGGGAAGTATGGGAGAGAAATAAAGCTATCGCACACTTTAAAAAAATAGGAGAAAAGTATAAAGCTGAAATAATTGAGAGCATACCTCAAAACGAAGAAATCTCAGTTTATCATCACGGAGATACTTGGCATGATTTATGTAGAGGACCCCATTTACCTTCCTCACGTAAGATTGGTAAAGCTTTCAAATTAACAAAAGTCTCTGGCGCGTATTGGAGAGGAGACTCAAATAATGAAATGCTGCAAAGAATTTACGGAACATGCTGGAGTTCAAAAAAAGAATTAGAAAATTATTTACTTAGATTAGAAGAAGCTGAAAAGAGGGATCATAGAAAGTTAGGTAAAGAAATGGATTTGTTTCATTTTAGGGAAGAAAGTCCAGGTGCAGTTTTTTGGCATGAAAAAGGATGGAATTTATTTCAAAGACTTATTGAGTATATGAGATTGAAACAGCGAAATGCAGGATATAAAGAAATTAATACTCCCGAATTATTGGACAAAAGTCTTTGGGAGAAATCAGGACACTGGGATAAGTTTGGTGATTTAATGTTTACATCCGAAACACCAGATGAAAAAATCTTTGCTGTTAAACCAATGAATTGCCCTGGTTGTATTCAAGTTTTTAACCAGGGTTTAAAAAGTTACAGAGATTTACCTTTAAAGCTGTCTGAGTTTGGCAAAGTACACAGGTATGAACCATCAGGAGCTTTGCACGGACTTTTAAGAGTTAGAGCTTTTACACAAGATGATGCACACATATTTTGCACAGAACAACAAATAACAGATGAGTGTATTAGTGTTACCAAATTAATTTTGGATATCTATAAAGATTTAGGTTTTAAAAAAGTATTTTTAAAATACTCAGACAGACCAGATAAGCGTGTTGGAAATGATAGTATTTGGGATAAGTCTGAAAAGGCACTTCTTGCTGCTATTAAAAAAACAAAACTAGAATACTCTGTGAATAAAGGTGAAGGGGCTTTTTATGGACCCAAAATAGAATTTGTTTTGAGAGATGCAATAGGTAGAGATTGGCAATGTGGGACATTGCAGGTCGACTTAAACTTACCAGAAAGATTGGGCGCTACATTTGTTGATAAAGACGGAAGTAAAAAAGTACCAGTAATGCTTCACAGAGCACTTTTTGGTTCTCTAGAGAGGTTTATTGGAATATTAATTGAAAATTATGCAGGTAAATTTCCATTTTGGCTCTCACCTTCACAAGTTGTTGTATTGCCAATAGCCGATGAACACAATGAGTATGCAAAAAAAATATTTGAAGAACTCTTTAAAGAAGGTATAAAATGCGAAGTGGATTTAAGAAATCAAAAAATTAATTACAAAATAAGAGAGCACTCTTTATCTAAAGTTCCTCAATTATTTATATGTGGTAGTAAAGAGGTTAAGAGCAAAAGTATAACTATAAGAAAACTTGGTTCAGAAAAACAAGAGACAAAAAAAATCAAAAAAGCTTTGGAAGATGTTAAGCTATTAAATAACCTACCGATCAATTAAGTGCAAAAACCAAATTATTTTCAGAGAAGAACAAAATTTCAGGGTCCAAGAACCAATCACAGAATCAAAAGTTTAGATGTTCAAGTAATTAATAGTAGTGGGGAAAATTTAGGAACATTGCCAATAAAAAAAGCAATTGAGGCTGCCAAGGAAGAAGGTTTAGACCTAATAGAAATATCGCCAAATGCAAACCCTCCGGTTTGTAAAATTATGGATATGGGTAAGTACAAATATGATATGCAAAAAAAAGCTAGTAAGGCGAAAAAAAATCAAAAAATAGCTATCCTTAAAGAATTAAAAATGAGACCAGGCACTGAAATACATGATTATAATTTTAAAATTAAAAATGCTAAAAAATTTTTGGCCAAAGGAGATAAAGTAAAATTTACGGTAAGATTTAAAGGCAGAGAAATGCAACATATTAATTTAGGCAAAGATTTGATGAATAGAATAATTGAGGATACAAAGGATATTGGCAAAGTAGAAGTAAGCCCAAAATTTGAGGGAAGACAAATGATTATGATTATTCACCCTAATTAACCATTGTAAACTCAAATCAATATATATATAAATCCGTTACCATGCCAAAGTTAAAAACTAAAAGTTCTGCTAAAAAAAGATTTAGAATTACTAAATCAGGAAAAGTTAAAATGCCACAAGCTGGTAAAAAACATGGTATGATCAAACGAACAAATTCTCAAATCAGAAAACAAAGAGGCACTACGATAATGTCTAAACAAGACTCAAAAATTGTTAAATCGTACATGCCATACAGCTTAAGAGGATAAAAAATGTCTAGAACA
>Ga0208261_1000642_pt1 | contig 13401 bp, 11 predicted proteins | sample Knorr_S7_td_DCM__FD_185595 | JGI IMG/M metagenome (GOLD analysis project Ga0208261, IMG submission 185595) | Marine microbial communities from Southern Atlantic Ocean transect - Knorr_S7_td_DCM_ad_131m_LV_B (SPAdes) (version 3) | ecosystem: Environmental > Aquatic > Marine > Oceanic | place...
GAAGCCCAACAAGAAGCAGCACAGACCTTCTTCTTTGGAGAAAAACAAGCCGAACCGATAGATGCGTCTGCCGGTCCTGATGCTCCTGCGGCCGCTTCTGACGCTGAAGAAGCCGAAGAAGAGCAGACGTTCTTCACTGCTCAAGACGCCGAAGTGGAGGAAGAAAACACCTTCTTTAATCCCGAAGCGCAGGAAGAATTAGAAGAAGCTCCGCAAAACACCTTCTTCGCGTTCACCAGCCCCCAAAATCAGCAAGCTCCGCAAGCGTCGTTCTTTAATCCTGGAGGCGCAGCAGGTTTAGTCTTTGGAGGCGGTTCAGGCGGTAGTGGTAATGAAGCTCAAGCGGATTCAGAACTTGAACGCGATTCGGAGCAAGAATTTGAATCCGACAACGATTAAGTGTTGATAGGCGAGTAGCTTGCAACCTACATAGGTCGAATCGGACCGCGAGAAATGACCCGAACGGATTCGGGTTGGCACATGATGACGTAAATCGCTTTTGCCCCGTAGTCTCTGGGGAATGGGTGATGCGACGGGCTCTTGGATGTCGAGTAAAGACGCGGCGCAACGTATTGGAATTACCCCCCGGACCTTGTACCGGTTTATCGATGAAGGACAAATTCCGGCCTATCGGATAGGGCGAGTCATTCGGCTACAGCGGCCCGACGTTGAAAGCTTTATTGAGCAAAGCCGCGTTCAACCGGGAACATTGAAGCACCTCTATCCAGATGCTGTAGCAGACAATGACATCGTCTGAGCCCACTCGGCCTGTAGTCGGACCCCAATTTATTTTGAACCCCGACTGGGACGAGATGCCGCGTCCTCGCCGGATGACGCGTGGTTTACTCAAGCTCTGGGGTTTAGGGTTTCTGGGCTCCATCGTACTTTGGCAGCTTTTCGGGCGATTGTCTGAGGCGGCCGGATACGAAAATATTCTTGAATCAGAATTGGAACAGTGGTCGGTTGCCGAACAATTTCTCTTAGTTGTTGTTCTAGCGCCCCTCTTCGAAGAAGTCATATACCGGCTGCCCCTCCAAGCTCGCTATCGACCCGCTCTCATCACACTTTCACTGGTAGCGGGCGCAATCTTTTTCGCCGGAGCAAACGGCATAGCCTTTTGGTTGATTCTCCTCCTAGCGGTTATCGCAGGGGTCACTGCTTTCAGCTCAGACTTACGCGAAGCAGTCGAGACATGGTGGGAGAAGAACCCACGCGCAGTGATCTACATCGTTACCTTGATTTTCGGCCTGATTCACATCGTCAACTTCGATGTGAATTGGTCTCTTCCTGCCCTGCTAGTAGCACCCTTGGTGGTCAGTCCCCAGATCTGGCTGGGGCTCATGTTCACCATCGCTAGAGTCCGCTTTGGCTGGTTGGCGGGCTTGGCCTTACATGCAGCTCACAACGGATTTATCTGGTCAGTTAGCACCGCTATCAGTTGAAGCAAATTCGCGGGCGGGAAGACGTGCTTCGCCCTCAATGTCTAGGCGAGGTAACCAACCCATCCGTTTAGGGAACCACCAGTTTGCGTCTCCCATGAGCTTCATCGATGCGGGAACCAATACAACTCGAACGATGGTGGCGTCTACGAAAATTGCAGTTGCTAAACCGAGGCCCATCATCTTCAAAATTGGGTCGGGGTTTGCTACAAACCCCAAGAAAACGGAAATCATGATGAGCGCAGCAGATGTGATCACGCGTGCTGTATTGGAAATCCCAAAAATCACACTTTGAGCATTGTTCCGGCTTTCCAAGTACTCCTCTTTCACTCTGCTCAGCAGGAAGACCTCATAGTCCATCGAGAGACCGAAAAGGACGGCGAACATGAACATAGGAATAAACGAGACGATGGGAACTGTTTCTTGTAAGCCGATCAGGCTACGCCCCCAACCCCACTGGAAAACCATCACCAACACCCCGTATGCGGCCCCTATCGATAGCAGGTTGAGTAGAGCGGCTTTAATCGGAACAAGAATTGATCGGAATACCAGCATGAGAAGAACAAAGCTCAGCGCGATAACTGCGGCAATGAACACTGGTAAACGGTTTTGGACCCTCTCCGATACGTCCGCGAATGACGCTGTTGCTCCGCCTACGTGTACCCGAGCCTCATCGTTTAGTACCGATGAGAAAATTGGGCCCCGAATCTCATTGAGTAGTTCCACTGTTTGAGGGTCTTGGGGAGCAGTTGTTGGAAATACGAGAATTGTCGCTGCTTCTCCGACGGGACTCAGCTGAGGTGGCTGTACGAAAGAAACACGTGAATTGTTTTGCAGGCTCGCAGTTAAAGATCGCAGTTCTTGGTCATCGACAGTTGAAGTGTCTACGGCTACGAGGAGTGGGCCGTTGAAGCCAGGGCCAAAACCTTCAGCGAGGAGGTCGTATGCCTGGCGTGAGGTGCGGTCTTCGGGAAGGTTGCCTTGGTCCGGGAAACCCAATTCCAAATCGAGGACAGGGGCGGTCAGCGCGATGAGTAAAGCCAAGGTGGACAGCATGTAAGGCCACGCATGTTTGGCGACGTGGTCGCCCCAACGTTGCCACCTACCGGGACCCTTGTCTCTCTGGGCGGTCACCACGCCGCGACTCTTTTTTGGGTTAACGCGATGGCCAGCCCACCCCAACAATGCCGGCAAAATCGTGAGAGAAGCTATGACCATAAGTCCCACAACGATGGACACGGCCACAGCCGCTGCGGTCATAAACGGGATACCAGCCATTGCTAGACCTAAGATCGCGATGACGACGGTTCCTCCGGCGAAAATTACTGAGAGGCCGGCGGTTGCGTTAGCTCTCCCGGCGGCATCATCAACAGTGAGTCCGTCGGCCAGACCTTCTCGGAATCTTGTGACGATGAACAACGCGTAGTCAATGCCCACGCCGAGACCAATCATTGAGGCCATGTTCGGCGTCCATTCTGGGACGTCCATTCCGATGGCGACCAGACCGATTATCCCTCCAATACCTAAGGTCAAACCGAACAAAGCCAAGCCGATGGGTAGCCCCATCGCCACAACGCTTCCAAAAGCTAAGAGCAACACCAATACCGCTGAAACAAGACCTAATAGCTCTCCAAGCCCAGTTTCGGGTTGTTCAGTAGCGTTGTACAGGTCCCCTCCGAACTCGACTCGTAAAGCGCCCCCACTGCCGACTGATTCACGGCCGGCTTCCTCGAGGTCTTCCAGCATGGCCAGAGAGGGAAGGTAATCGGGGTGATAACCAATACGAAACAGACCAATCGTGTCGTTCTCGCTAACCGTTTGACCAAGAAGCGGTGGAACTACCACCTCCACACCTTCAATTGACTGAAATGCCTGGGTCATGGCCGTGATCGCAGTTTGCTGAGCAGGGTCGCTGAGCAGAGATCCAGCGGGTGCTTCGATCACAACTTGAGCGCTGATACCGCCTTCAGCGGGAAATCGCTCTGCCAGCAGATCGTAGGCCTCCTGACTGTCGAGGCCAGGAACAACGAAACCGTTGGTCATCTGTCCCCCAACAGTGTTATTGAGACCGATGAGAGCGACGGCAGCGATGAGCCAGACCCCGATGGTTCGCCACCGATGTTGAACACAGGCGCGGCCTAATCGATACAAAAACACGGACACGCCGTCAGTTTGCTCGGTTGAGCGCCCAATGACACGCCTATCACCACCGAATTTGAGGGGAAGTGGTGATTGTTGAGTGACGATCGATTTAATGACGCACTGTTCACCCCAGGGCTAGCGGTACCCTGCGAATGAGTACCTATTTGTCCAAAACTCCGAGAACGCCTCCCAGGTACAGAGATTGACGTGACCCTTCAGATATACGACACCATGGAGCGCCAAAAAGTGCCATTCGTCCCTCGAACAGAGGGTGAAGTGGCAATGTACGTTTGCGGTCCAACTGTCTACGACGTACCCCACCTCGGTCACGGTCGAACAGCGCTCACCTACGACATGATCCGGAGGTACCTGGAGTGGTGCGACCACAAGGTGACAGTTGCGTCAAACGTCACCGACATTGATGACAAAATCATCGCTCGAGCCGAAGACGAAGGGCGAACCGAACCAGACGTCGCAGCCGAGTTCACCGCCGCCTATGACCAACAGATGGAACGACTAGGCATTATCGCGGCTGAATCGCGCCCCCACGCAACTCAATTCATAGACGGAATGATCGACATCATTCATGACCTCATTAATCGCGACGCCGCATATGTTGTGCCTGACAAAGGCGTCTATTTCTCAGTAGAAGGCCTCAGCGATTACGGACGACTCGCTGGTCGTTCGCTGGACCAACTTCTCGACGACGCCGGTCAGCGAGTAGACGTGGACACCGACAAAAGGTCACCTTTGGATTTCGCGCTATGGAAGGCGGCAAAACCCGGCGAACCATCGTGGCAAACACCTTGGGGTGTGGGACGGCCGGGTTGGCACACTGAATGCGTTGCCATGTCACTCAGTGCTCTTGGCCCTGATTTTGACATTCACGGGGGCGGCGACGATCTGTGTTTCCCACATCACCAAAACGAATGGGCGCAAGTCACCGCAACGGGGCAACCCTTCGCGCGTCACTGGGTGCACAGCGCAATGGTCAATGTTGCCGGTGAAAAAATGTCGAAGTCACTGGGTAACTTCACCAATTTGGCAGAAGCGATAGACAGCTCCGGTCCAAGAGCATTACGTCTTTTGGCCCTGCAAACTCATTATCGACGAGCTATGGAAATGGGCAGAGATGCCCTTTCCGCTGCTGCAACTGCGGTGGAGCGCCTAGACGCTTTCCATCGACGGATGACAGCTTCAGATATTGACCTGGAGAGCGGCGAGACAATACCCGAGTCGATCGACGCCTTTAAAGCATCGATGGACGATGATTTTGGTACTCCGGCAGCACTGGACCAAGCCTTTAGTCTTGTGCGCGAAGCGAACAGCGACCTAGACAACCGCGAAACGCAAATGGCGGGACTTCGAGCTCGCACTGCGCTGGTGTTACTCACTGCTTTGGGTATTGAAATCGGTCTAGATGAGGCAAGCTCGAGTGACGGTCCAGACAACGAAGAGATCGAACGGCTGATCGAAGAACGCCAAACAGCTAGATCTGATCGCGACTTTGATGCGGCGGACCGCATCAGAGACCAACTAGCAGCATTGGGGATCGTTGTTGAAGACACGGCTGATGGCGTCATATGGCATCGGACATGATTGAAGCTTCAAAAATTTTGTCGCTCGAACCTCACGGAGCGGATGCGTTTGTAGGGGAGAGCCCACTCTATGAATGGGGCCGTATCTATGGGGGCTTGGTTATTGCTCAGTCTCTTTGTGCAGCAATGAGAACCATCGACACCGAAGGGCACAACATTCATTCACTCCATGCATATTTCATTTTGGGTGGCGACCCGAACGAACCAGTTCGCTATGAAGTTGACCGACTTCGAAACGGCAGAAGTTTCTCTACTCGACGGGTTGTTGCTCGCCAAAGTGGGGGAGCGATACTCAATCTCTCATGTTCGTTTCAACGCGACGAAAATGGACCGGATATCTCGACTTCGGCGATTCCTAAAGACTTGAAATCGCCTGAGGAGTCAAAAAAAATAGATTGGGGTATTGGCGTAGACGCACGCCTGGAGCACGAGTCCACCGACCCTGCCTCTCACCGAGTGTGGACCAAGTTCACCGGCCCCCTCAGCGACAGCACGGATGAACATTTCGCGGCTCTCGCATATCTCTCAGATACAAATCCGATGGATGCCATAGTGACGGCGCATCCAGCGCAGTCGTTAGTGGGGGATGAATCCAGCGAACTGACTTGGGACGACGTGTACATGGCGGCCTCTTTGGACCACGCCGTGTGGTTTCACCGGGCTGTTCGCGCCGACCAGTGGCTTCTATTTGACTTAGCGCCACACCAGATAAAAGGCACTCGAGGTCTAGCGACAGGTGACGTGTTCACCGCTGACGGTGAACTAGTGGCAACTGTTGCACAACAGGGCCTCATTAGAGTCCGATCGGAAACTGGCTAGGCGACACCCTGTCGTTCCAACCAATCCTGGATCAACCACCCAGCGATTGACATACCTCCGATAGGGCACGGCGGTAAATCGTTCGCGTGGAACCACCCTGCTTCGACTATCTCATCTTCCTGAATGGAAATTTCACCCGACTCATAGGTGCAGTGGAAACCACACATCAACGAATGAGGGAATGGCCACGGCTGACTCCCGAAGTAACGAATATCTTTCACTTGTACGCCGACCTCTTCCATCACCTCCCGCTCAACGGCCTGTTCGAGGCTCTCTCCTGGCTCTACGAAACCGGCGAGGGTGCTGAAGAAACGACCCGGGAATTGACGTCCCCAAGCGAGCAGTACCTGATCACCGTTTTCTACGAGCACGATCATTGCTGGACTTAGGCGTGGGAATGCCATGTGTCCACAATTTGGGCACACCTTGCCGCGATCGTGAGGGTTTGTCTCGGTAGGTGTTGCGCATCGACCGCAATAGATATGAGTTCGTTCGTAGTTGACTATCTGCTCAGCGCGTCCAGCAATCACCCACTCTTCATCTGGAATTCGGCCATAGAGCTTTCGCAGGTGAACCGGTTCAAGGTCGCCCTCGTCGGAACCTTCATGAAGATCGATTGCATAGACGCCAGCGCCGTCCATTACGCCTAGAAAGAAAGTGGGGGCTTCCATCGGAGCCTGTTCTGATCTGACTAGTCCGGCACCCGGTTCAACAAAAACTGTTCCGGATCGCACGGGCACCCACATGTTCTCAGAGGGATCAAGGTCGGCTGGTGGATTAGGAGCTGGCGTAAACACGGTTGCAGTCCATCACAACTCGGAGGTTTGCGCTCGATTTTCAGATACAACCCCGTGGGGTATGGCTACAAACGGCGCATTACTGTAACGACCCGACCAAAGATCGCTACCTCTGCGACATTGAACACCATGGGTTCCAGCGTCGAATTAGCTGGAAGTAACGTCACGACATCGCCTTGCTGGGTGAAGGTCTTAACGGTTGCCTCATCTCCTGGAATTCCAGCGACGATGGTGTCTCCATTGGTTGCAGAATTTTGCCGGTTGACGACCACGAAGTCTCCATCCAAGATGCCTGCTTCAATCATCGAGTCGCCCCTCACCTTCAACATGAAGAGTTCCCCGTCTCCAGTGAAATCTTCTGGAACGGGGACGAGTTCTTCAACGTTCTCTTGCGCCAGCACGTCGGTTCCGGCTGCAACTTCACCCACTAGGGGAACGTGACGAGTGGGGCGACGTTCAGCTATGGCGCCTGAGGAGGCGTCGAAACACACTTCAATAGCTCGAGGTTTCGTTGGGTCTCGGCGCAGGTAGCCAGCGCTTTCTAATTGCGCCAGATGGGAGTGAACGGTGCTGGGGGAGTTGAGGCCCACTGCGGCACCAATCTCGCGTACCGCCGGGGGGTACCCGCGTTCTCGCATTGTCGATTCTATGAATTCAAGAATGGCTCTTTGGCGATCTGTGATTGTGTGGTCAGCCATAACGACGACTCTTTCTCCAGCTACGAACGTTTGTTCGTTATGACGGTACCAGTAGGATCATAGATGGGCAAACACACGTTCGATTTTTGCTTGACATCGAACAAGTGTTCTGGTTTAGTCGAACAAGTGTTCGCCGATGCCTCAGTAGGCAAAAACCGGTGTCACACCCCTCTAGAACAATTAATTCAGAACCGAAGAGCCGGGAAAGGCCCAGCATTTTAGGGAAATACGATGGTTGCAGTACTTAGAGCAGAAATAGAACAGTTCGACCAAGACCACAGAGAATCAACGCGAGATAGTCATCTCCGCCTAGTGGATACAGTCGCAGAAGGTCCAGCTTCGAGAGCGCAGATCGGAACTCGCCGCCACACACAGGCCACTTATTGGAGACGTCGTATTACCTGTATGGCGCTGTTGGCGGGACTGTTATGGATGATGTCGAGTGCTGCTGGGTTATCTGACGGCGACCGTTCAGCGGAGAGACCAGAAGCTCGGACATTGATCGAAAGTGCTGCAGGTGAATCACTCACAGCAGGCCAGGTCGTAATTGTGAAACCAGGCGACACTCTCTGGTCAATTGCCCGAAAGATGCAACCGACTGGCGACGTTCGACCTCTGGTTGATCGCATAGCGACACTCAACAATGGTCACGCGTTAATCGCGGGACAAGCCCTGCTACTTCCGTAAATGACTAACTCAGCTAATCAGTGGCGGGGATCGTGGCTGCTCTGGTGTATCTGAGAAATAGGAAATGATCCTCAGTCAACACGTGCCTCAACTCAAGTTCATGGATATGGGGGATGTCACCACGAGCGATACCTCGTTGGTTGCTGCCACCCATCAAGGGAGCGACACTCAAAAACACTTCATCAACCAGCTCGTCTTGCAGCAGTGCGCCGTTGAGCGAAGGCCCCCCTTCGGAAAGCACCCGTTGAGCGCCGAGCTCGTTCATCTCGCGCATAGCTTGGGGCAAATCGACCGAACCGATGCCGCATCGGATCAGGTCGGCATGCTCTGCTATTTGGTCGAGTTTCAAGGGATCAGCATCGACTGTTGTGATTACAAGTGGGCGTTGAGATGGTCTCTGAAACATAGGGAGCGTCAAGTCAAATTCGAGTCGGCTGCTGACCACTGCGATGCGAGCGACGGGCCACGCCCCGTTTGCCAGGCGTCTAGCTTTAGTACTCACACTGGTCGAAGGCGGGTTGTATTGCTCAGATACTGCGGTGGCGCTTCCCACCATGATGATGTCCGGAAGTGTTCGAATAGTTCCGAAAATATCCTTGTCTCCAGGGCTGCCCAGAGGGCCGGACACCCCGTCTATTTCAGTGATGCCGTCAACAGTGGACACCATGTTCATCATCAACCAAGGCCGACCTCCCACAGGAGGTCTCTGATCTCGGTAAACGTCATCGGCCTCAACCTCAGCGACAGGTGGCGGAAATATCTGATGCACTCCTTGATGTTGGCACGACCAAGCATCCTTCGGGGACCCAAACCCCCAAATACAACCCAACACCACCATCACCACAATCAGTGGTTCTCCACAGGCACTCACCACACAAGAGAGCGCTCCATTGAGAGACACCAGGCCGTCAACTCCCGACGCCAACGGCGACAAAAGACAAATCAGACACTGTTTCCCCTGTTCACAGCCCTAAACGACGCCGGTAACGCAGACCAACCCCGCAGGCCGGGACTCAAGAGGTCAACAACTCTTAACCACCGCGCGTGCCGGTCCGAAAAGGTGTGTAGAACTAGGCGAAGAAATCCCCAACTCACCCACAGAACTTTTTCGTTATCCCTCTATCGGTCCACAAGCAATTGTTCCTACATTCAGGAGTGCGACGGGTTGGGCGACCAACCAGCGGAAGGAGTGCAACCGACTAATCGAAGGCTCTTACCGAGCTTTTCGTTGTTGGCGCACAAAGAAGTTCCGAGCTTCGAGGTCAGGGCGAAGCAGAACTACACCCTCTGGGCTGGCCTCCGACCCGTCGCAAACCACAATGTGTGGGCCACTTACCAACGGAGAAATCGATGACTGTCACATCTGACCAATCGGCTTCACTAGCTTCTCGGCGCCTTGAACCTCACTTCTGTAAGGCTGATGTTGATCCCTATGAAACTGTCGAATGGGAACAACGCGACGCGAAGCTCACGAACTTCGTTGATGGTTCCATAAGTTTTGAACAGTCCGATATCGAATTCCCGTCGAACTGGAGCGCTACCGCATCAAATATCGTTGCCCAGAAATATTTCCGGGGTGCTCTAGGTGCCCCCGAACGCGAAGCATCGCTGCGTCAGGTCATACAGAGAGTCACGGCAACTATCCGGCAATGGGGCGAAAAAGACGGTTACTTCTTAGATGTTGCAGAGGCGGACACCTTTGAAGCGGAGCTGGCGTGGCTGCTGTTGCATCAATATTGCGCATTCAACAGCCCGGTGTGGTTCAACATCGGCGTCGCAGATGTCCCTCAACAAGCATCGGCATGCTTCATCTTGTCTGTCGATGATGACATGGATTCGATTCTGAACTGGTATGCAGAAGAGGGCCGCATCTTTAAGGGCGGATCCGGCGCAGGTGTCAACCTGTCGAGGATCAGAGGCTCTGATGAAGCATTGCGAGGTGGGGGAGAAGCGAGCGGCCCGGTGAGCTTCATGCGAGGAGCTGACGCTTCAGCGGGCACCATCAAGAGTGGCGGGAAAACTCGTCGCGCGGCGAAAATGGTGCTCTTAGACGTTGATCACCCAGACGTAGAAGAGTTCATTTGGTGTAAAGCACTTGAAGAACGCAAAGCCAGAGTCCTACGTGACGCCGGTTTCGACATGGACTTAGACGGTACAGACGTCCATTCAGTGCAATACCAAAACGCCAACAACTCGGTTCGCTTGAGTGATGCGTTCATGCAGGCCGTAGAACGAGACGAAGAGTGGTCCGTCACCGCCAGAACTGATGGACGAGTCATCAAGCGTTACAACGCACGTTCACTTTTCGGTCAAATAGCTGAAGCCGCTTGGGAATGCGCCGACCCCGGAATCCAGTTCAGCACCACCATCAACAAGTGGCACACGGCATCGAACACCGGTCCGATCAACGCGTCGAACCCCTGCAGCGAATATCTTCACCTCGACAACTCTGCCTGCAACCTAGCGAGCCTGAACCTGCTGGCGTTCCTAGACAGCGAACAAGACGATCGGTTTGATATAGAAGGCTTTCAGCAGGCGGTTCAAGTTGTCTTCACTGCACAAGACATATTGGTCGGAAACGCGGACTACCCCACTCCTGCCATTGCTCAAACATCGCGGGACTTTCGCCAACTCGGGTTGGGATACACCAACCTGGGCGCGATGTTGATGGCGCTCGGGTTGCCCTACAACTCCGAACCAGCTCGTGCATGGGCTGGAGCGGTAACAGCCCTCATGACCGGCGAGGCATACGCAACTTCGGTCGACCTCGCACAACGAGTCGGTGCGTTCTCCGGATATTCCTCCAACAGCGATCCGATGCGTCAGGTACTGAAACTTCATCGAGAAGCACTGGACTCGGTGTCAGAGGAAGCACCCACAGATCTCGTCACGGCAGCCAGATCATCATGGGATTATGTCGTCGAGGGATGCGAAAAGCATGGGGTTCGCAACTCCCAAGCCACCGTTATAGCTCCAACCGGAACTATCTCGTTCATGATGGACTGCGACACCACCGGTATCGAACCCGATCTCGGATTAATCAAATTCAAAAAGCTCGTCGGAGGCGGTGATCTGACAATTGTAAACCGGACCGTTCAACGAGCACTGAGCCGCTTGGGATACAACGAGCAGCAACGAAACGACATCGAAACCCATCTACTCGAAGGTGGCAGTATCGTCGGCGCACCACACCTACTCGAAAGCCACTTACCCGTTTTTGAGTGTTCGATGGGTGACAACGTCATCCACCATGAAGGCCACCTCCGCATGATGGCAGCTGCGCAACCATTCGTGTCTGGAGCTATCTCGAAGACGGTCAACCTGCCAGAAACAGCGACCATCGAGGACGTAGAGGCTCTACATCTTTTGTCATGGAAACTCGGTCTCAAAGCAGTGGCGATCTACAGAGATAACTGCAAAGTCGGTCAACCCTTATCAACTAGCAGAGACGCTGAAGACAAAGTCAGAGAAGCCGTGAACGCTGCCATCGTTGAAGCCCAGCTAATACCTGAACGCGAAAAGCTGCCACGTACACGACGATCACAAACCTATTCGTTCCGGGTTGCTGACTGCCACGGCTATATGACCGTTGGCGAATACGACGATGGTCGCCCCGGGGAACTGTTTCTCACGGTCGCGAAGCAAGGCTCAACTCTTGCCGGCATTATGGACGCTTTCGCCATCTCGGTAAGCCACGGGTTGCAATACGGTGTTCCGTTACGTTCATACGTTGAAGCGTTCACAAACGTCCGCTTCGAACCAGCAGGAATCACCGATGATCCCGAACTGAGAATTGCCAGCAGTTTGGTTGACTACATTTTCCGTCGCTTAGCGTTGGAATACTTATCAGTTGAGGAACGCCAACAGCTCGGCATTTTGTCCAGCGAAGAACGCACGGAACAACATCTGCCCGGGTTAGAAGAAGCAACCGTAGAAACAGCGATCGGAGTTGCCCCAACCCCAGACCCAGCGGATCTTCCGTCATCAACTTTGAACGACGCGCCGTTATGTTCTACCTGCGGCGACCAAATGGTGCGAGCGGGTAGCTGCTACAGCTGTCGATCCTGCGGAAGTACTAGCGGATGCGGGTAAGTGGTCTCATGACGTATCACATCTGTGTAATTTGTTGACCATGGGAAGCCTCAGATTCTCGTTCGGAACTATGTCGTCAGGGAAGTCGACCCTTGCGCTGCAAATTCATCACAATCTGTCGGCGACATCTACCGGTCTGTTATGCAGCATGCACGACCGAGCTGGGGCACACGTCTCAAGCGCGTTGGGGGTGTCCACCCCCGCAGTCGAAGTTCATCCAACCTTGGACTTCCAGGTCCTAGCTACCAGCCATCAAACAGCGCATGGAGCGTTGGATTACTTGGTGTGTGATGAAGCACAGTTCTACACCGACGCGCAAGTAGAACAACTCGCTCAAGTAGTTGACGAACTCGATGTTGATGTTTATGCCTTCGGATTGTTGACTGACTTTCGCGGCAAATTGTTCCCGGGTTCAGCGCGTCTGCTCGAAATCGCAGATGAACGCCTCGAACTTCAAGTACAGGCTCGCTGCTGGTGTGGGAAGGCTGCTACCCATAACGCGCGACTTCACGATGGGGTGCAGGTCTACGACGGCGACGTCGTACTCATTGATGATGGCTCGACAGCCCAGGTGACCTATGAACTGCGTTGCCGAAGTCATTGGATTTCTGGTGACGCGGGACCGATCGCTGACCGATTCAAAGCTGCGGGATAGTTCACCTACCTGGCCGGGTTGGCGCAGGACAGCATTGGGAGTTGCAGTTGTCGGGTCGAGGACCACTTTCACTTAGGCTCGGACGATCGGCGCGTAAACCGGCAGCTTCCTCTACCAAATCAACCAACATCGAAACGAACCGCGGGTGGGTTCCTACTGTTGGGGTTCGCACCATCTTGACGCCGGCTTCCTTAGCGGCCGCAGCGCTTTGGGTGTCGAGGTCGAATAGGACTTCCATGTGGTCAGCAACAAATCCGAGGGGATGTACCAGGAGCTCATCTGTCCCTTGTTCAGCTAGTTCATGAATGCGTTGATCTATGTCGGGTGTCAACCAGGGAACTGACGGTGGGCCGCTCCGGCTCTGAAACACGACTTCACATGGTCCCCGCATCCCGGCGAGCTCATTCACAATCGACGCAGCTTCATTGAGTTGCTGTTGGTAGTCACAGTTAGCGGCCATCGACAGCGGCAAAC
>Ga0208261_1000643_pt1 | contig 13394 bp, 14 predicted proteins | sample Knorr_S7_td_DCM__FD_185595 | JGI IMG/M metagenome (GOLD analysis project Ga0208261, IMG submission 185595) | Marine microbial communities from Southern Atlantic Ocean transect - Knorr_S7_td_DCM_ad_131m_LV_B (SPAdes) (version 3) | ecosystem: Environmental > Aquatic > Marine > Oceanic | place...
CAGTGAGTGCAGTTGGTTCTGTTGATCTAGATTCAAGCACCCATGGATTTGGCACACATGTTGTTGATTTAGAAATCGACCCAGAAACAGGAAAGACAGATGTTATTAAATATACTGCTGTTCAAGATGTAGGTAAAGCTATTCACCCTTCATATGTTGAAGGACAAATTCAAGGTGGCGCTGCCCAAGGAATTGGATGGGCCCTGAATGAAGAATACTTCATTGATGATAAAGGTAAAATGCTAAATTCTAGTTACCTGGATTACAGAATGCCTACAGCTCTGGACCTTCCAATGATTGACACAATACTTGTTGAAAATGAAAACCCAGAACAACCTTTTGGTGTTAGAGGCGTAGGTGAAGTTCCAATTTGCCCGCCGCTAGGTGCAATTTCAAATGCAATTAAAGATGCCCTTGGAATAAGACTTAATGATCTTCCAATGAAACCATCTGTTATACTAAAAGCTCTATTAAATAAATAGGAGGTTTTATGCATCTTGGAGCTGCTTCTATGTTGGGAGCAACCGGATCCAATGGTTCAGATAATGGTATTCCAAAAGACTTTGATGTATTAACCTTTACAACATCCGACCTCAAAGAGGTTTCATCAATAGGGTTCACAGTTCATAATTTGGTAATAAACAACCCAAAATCATTCTCTGAGGACAATATCAAAAAGTTAAAAGAGGATTTTCATAATAACTCTTTAATTCTTGGTCAGACAAATGGGAGGTATGGTGGAGGATTAGTTAGCCCAGATGAAAAAGTTAGGGAAGATGCTATTACATTTGTGAAAAACATGTGTCTAATTACATCAAAATTAGGGGCTCCAAATACATATTTAAGACCTGGAAGTGTAAACCCTGATGGCCCATGGTTACCTCACCCAGAAAATCATTCCAATAAGGTTTTTGACAGGCTTGTAGATTCCACACAAAAAATATGTGAGGTTGCCGAAGATGAAGGTGTAATGCTTTCTTTAGAAGGCGGATATGTTTCACCAATATATTCTGCAAAAAGAACTAAGGATTTTATTGATGCAGTTGGATCTAAAAATTTAGGATTTAACCAAGATCCAGTTAATTTTATATCAAATTTAGAAGAAGCTTATAATACTAAAGAATTTTTGGAAGATTTTTTTTCTTTATTGGGAGAGCACACCTTGGGAGCTCACTTAAAAGACTTCAAGGTTATAGACACACTTTTACTAAGATTTGAGGAAGAATATTTAGGTTATGGGATGATGGATCAGGTTTATTTCTTAAAACGAATGCAAGATATATGTCCTGATGGTCATATCTTAATTGAGCATATCCCAAGAGATAAATTTAAACCTTCATATTCTCATACATTAGAATTTTCTAAAAAAGCAGGCATAAAATGGGAGGCTTACTAAAAATGAAGCTAGATTTATCAAATAAAAATATACTGATTACTGGTGCTGCAACGGGTATGGGCCGAGCTTCGGCAATAGAAACAGCAAAACATGGGGCAAATTTAGCAATTGTAGATATTAATTCAGATGGCTTAAATGAAGTATCCCAAGAGCTGGAAAATATAAATGCAAATTTTAAATCATATTTGATTGATGTCACATCTATTGATGAAACTGAAAAAAAGATAGGAGAAATAGAGAGTTGGTTTGATGGAGGAATAAATTGCTTAGTTCATTTTGCAGGCGCTCTAGAGGGATCTGTTGTTGATATAGATGAACTTTCTCCTGAAACGTGGCATAGAATAATAAATATCAATCTTAATGGAACATATAATGTTACTAGAGCTGTTGCAAAATTTATGAAAAGAAGAAGGAGTGGCGTTATCCTTTTAACTTCTTCTGGGGCAGGTGTTTTGGGGCCAGGATCTTCTGCTCCTTATAGCTCAAGCAAAGGAGGGACTCATGGATTAACACTTCATCTTCAACAATATTTATCTGAAAATGGGGTTAGAATTCATGATATTCTTCCAGGAAGTATTAAGTCTCCATTAAAAGAAGGACAGCTTAGTGAAGCTCTAAAAAATACAGGAGATACTGAAGTTTTTAATGCTAATACTAAAGAATTAGGTAGTCCAGATGGTGTTGCAAAAATTGTAGCTTTTATTGTAAGTGATAACGCTGATTATTTGAGAGGAAGTATTGTTACAAGATGAGTACTAAGCCATTAAACATAAAAATTATTGAAGCTCCCACCCAGCATCATGAATGTAATGGTAAATGTACTGGCAAGAATGGTAATGACGGATATTGTTATCACGAAAATGGAACAAAGCATAAAGTTGGTTTGTGTAAGAGAAAACATAAATAATGAAAATTACTAACATCAGGTCTGTAAGGACTGAATACCCTAGAATACCTCAAAAAACTAAGCCCAGAAAAGAAGATAAGTTTGCAGGTAAGATAGCAACGGGAAGCCCAATGTCTACATCTTTAGGCGGAAGATATTTTCATAAAGAAGATTGGTGGGACAACGCTCTTATGAAAGGAGTTGGGGCAGGAATTGAAAGAGATGTTGGATGTATAGTCGAATGTGAAGATGGAAGCTGGGGATTTGGTTTTTCTGATAGAGGAAGAATTACTGCATCAATAATTGATGACTATATTGCGCCTAATTTAGTTGGAAGAGATGTTTTCGAGACAGAAAAGCTTTATGACATGATGATAAGGATTCTTTCTCCTGTTGGAGCAAATTCTTTTTCTACCAGAGCCATTAGTGCTGTAGATTTAGCTCTATGGGATCTAAAAGGCAAACTTCTAGATAAGCCTATATATGAATTATTGGGTGGATCTGTGACAGAAAAACTACCCTTGTATGCTAGCTCAAATAATACTGAGTGGTTAAAAGAATTAGGATTTAAAAATTTTAAAAGATTCATACCTTGGGGGCCGAGAGATCAATTATCTGGATTAAATAAAGTTGAGAAAGAAATTGCAGATACTAGAGATTTAATTGGATATGAATCAGAACTAATGCTGGACTGTTGGCTAAGTATGGACATAGAAACTACTGTAAGATTATCAGAGCAGTTAAAGCCCTATAAATTAAAGTGGATAGAAGATGCATTAATTTCTGAAAGTATTGATCAATATGAAATATTAAGAAAAAGAATTCCGAAGCAAACATTAGCTACTGGTGAGCATTGGTATGGAGTTCATCCTTTTTTTCATGCAGCATCAAAAGGAATTGTAGATATATTGCAGCCAGATATAACTTGGGTAGGAGGATTGTCAGCAATAATAAAGATAGCTCACATTGCAGAATCAGCAGGAATTGATGTTATTTTGCATGGAGGAGGTGGATCTGTTTATGGACAACACGCCTCTTATGGACTTACTGGAATTTCAATGATTGAATGTTCTGGTCCGGTTATCACGCCCATCGGAGTTCCTTTAGAAGAAAAAGATAGGTTCCCTGGAACACCTATCCCAAAAGATGGAACTATTATACCTTCTGATGCTCCGGGCTTCGGATTAGAAATAAAAAAAGAGTGGTTCCCAGATTTCTTTAGTTGATAACTCTAATTTGATTATAAGGAATTTTGATTCCTTCATTGTCAAAAGCTATTTTTATTTCTCTTATTACCTGAGTTCTAACTTCCCACTGCTTTCCGGGCTGGGTAACGCCAACAAATTTAAGTCTAACCCCAGAGTCAGAGAAGGAAGTTATAGTCCATACTCTAGGCTTCTCCTTTATAAATCTGCCAATATTTTGATCATTATCAACTTTATCTCCAATATTATTTAATGTCTTAATTGCCTTCTCAAGATCTTCTTCGTAACTAACATTTATTTCTATATTAACTCTTGACCACTGACTAGTGAGATTTGTAATAATGTCTGTTGATCCATTAGGGATAATGTGAAGTGCTCCATCCAAATCCCTAATTAAAATTCTCCTTAAATTTAAATCTTCTACTAGCCCCGCCCTTCCTTTTATTCTTACAATGTCACCTTTTCTTAATTGGTTTTCTGCAATAATTAACATGCCTTGAATTACGTCTTTTACCAAACTTTGAGAACCCAAACCAACCGCTATTCCTAGTATCGATATACCTGCCACCAAAGACGTTACCGGGACTCCCAATATAGATAATATTGTCAAAACGGCAATCAAAACAACAAATATTCTAAGTACGCTCCTGATAACAATAGCAAATGTCTCAACTCTTTTCTCATTTTCAGAACTATGCTCTCCTGCTCTAGTTCCTGTATTCAAATAAAGCTTAATTAGGTTCGGCATTATAGTTCCTGCAATCCTCAAAGAAATATAGGCGAGTATAATAACTATTAGTATTGGTATCCCGTTTGAGACTATTAATTGATAAGATGCTCCAATAGCCCAATCTAGTCCCGCATCACTTTCGCCAATATTTAAAACAGATAATATTCCAAAAAAACTAGGAATGCCTGCCACAACAAAAGCAACTAATATTACAAATATATTTTTAATGTTGTTTACTAGTTTTTGGGAATTAGGATCTGAAATTCGGTCTGGATCAGCACCAAGCAACTTCAATCCTTTAAATATTAAATATGAAATTACCCAAACTCCAATAATTCCAGCAATTCCGATTAGAATTAGCCAAATTCCCTTATCTATAAACCATATGTTGAAAGAATCTTGCATAATCTTTATTAATATTGTGCTATTTTCCCAAACTCAAAATAAATAATGTGTAAAATACACTTATGATTTTCTTACGCGAAAATTTTAAAGGTTTATTATTATGCATCTCGATTTGTGTTCTTAGTTATATCATTCAATTTATTGAGATAAATATATTCAATGCAAAAATATTTGATGTATTAATAATTGCCCTAATAATTGGAATTATTGTAAAAAATACTCCTTTCAATATTCCTCAAATTTTTTCTAAAGATGATCAGGCTCCAAAATTTGCATCAAAACAATTATTAGAATTTGCAGTAATATTACTTGGATTTAAAGTTAATTTTTCATTAATAAAAGAAAGTGGATTGTCTTTAGTAATTCTGGCTATTATATCTGTAATTATGTGTATGATATTTGTTTTTATATTGTGCAAATACATATTTAACCTTGATAAAAGTATATCTATATTAGTTGCTACTGGTAATTCAATATGTGGCAACTCTGCTGTTGCAGCGATGGCTTCTGTAATAAAATCGACACCTAACCATATTGCAATGGCAATAAGCTTCAGTGCGGTTATTGGGCTTGTTCAAGTTCTACTTTTACCATTAATACCAGTTTTCACCAATATTACAGATTTTCAATATGGAATTATTGCTGGGCTGTCAGTTTATGCTGTTCCTCAAGTTGTTGCTGCTTCTTTCGTAGTGAGCACAGAAGCAGGTCTAATTGCCACCCAAGTTAAATTATTAAGAGTTTTAATGCTAGGCCCTGTAATCATTATTGTAAATTTTCTTACAAAATCAAACAGCAAAAGTATTTCAAAATTTCAAAATATAAGTACATATATTCCTTGGTTTATTATTGGATTTATAATTGCTTCAATAATTGGATCATTAAATTTATTACCTAATACATTAACTGACTATATTAGTTCTTTAAGCAAGATATTATTTGCAATTTCTATGGCAGGAATTGGACTCACTGTAAATATTAAGGATCTTAAAGGTTCTGCACTAAAAGTATCTATGGCTGTTATTTTTGCAACTTTACTAATGATAACAATTGGAGTTATAGGTATAAATTTATTTAATTTTGAGTAGTTCTTGAACCTTTAGTCCAATTTCTGTTGGAGAATCTGCTATTAATACTCCAGCATCTCTTAAGGAATTAATCTTTTCAGATGCGAGTGCAGATTTACCAGTTATTACAGCTCCCGCATGACCCATTCTTCTACCTTCTGGTGCAGTTTGACCAACAATACTTGCTACTACCGGCTTAGATATAGAGCTTTTAATTCTCTCTGCAGCCTCTTGCTCTTTTGTGCCTCCTATTTCACCGATCATCACAATAGCTTCAGTTTTTTTGTCTTCTTCAAACATATCAAGGACATCTACAAATGAAGTTCCATTAATTGGGTCTCCTCCAATTCCAACACAAGCGCTCTGCCCTATTCCTAGCTTTGTCAATTGAACTATTGCTTCATATGTAAGTGTTCCGCTTCTTGAAACAACACCTACATTCCCGGATTTAACTATACTGCCCGGTATTATGCCAACCTTTAATTTTTTATCAGGAATTAAATATCCTGGGCAATTTGGACCAATTAGTTTAGTTTTCTTGCCTTTAAGATATTCGTTAACTTTCACCATATCTGAAACAGGTATTCCCTCTGTAACACATACAATTATAGGTATACTTGCATCAATCTGTTCTATTATTGCATCAGCAGCAAAGGGGGCAGGAACAAAAATTAATCCTATTTCAGGAGAGGTTTTTTTTACAGCCTCAAAGACACTTCCAAATATAGGAATATTTCTATTAAACATTTCGCCAGATTTAGTAGGGTGGACTCCAGAGACAATATTTGTACCAAATTCGATGCATCTCTCTGCTTGAAAACTACCATCTCTACCTAACCCTTGAATTAAAACTTTATTTGAATCTTGATTAAGAATATTCATTATTTCTTTAGCTTTTTTGTTATTTCACTAGCAGCTGTTGGTAAATCTTCTGCAAAGCTTATATCTAGTTCAGAATTTTCCAGTAACAATTTTGCATCCTCAGAATTTGTACCTCTTAATACCACTACCATAGGAATAGATTTGTTATAATTTTCAAATCCATTAATAATGCCTTTTGCCGCCACATCACATCTTAAAATGCCCCCAAATAAATTAACTAAAATTACTTCCACATCATTATCTGAAGCAATGATTTTGTAGGCTTCCTCAATTCTTTCTTCAGAGGCACTGCCTCCTACGTCTAAAAAATTTGCTGGAGCAGTGCCAGCTTTCATAGTTATATCCATTGTTGCCATAGCTAAACCTGCCCCATTAACCATGCATCCAACCTTGCCTCCATCAAGCTTTATATAAGCTAAATCATTTCTTAATGCTTTTAATTCAGATTGATTCATTTGGGTTTCATCAAATAACTCTTCAATATCTGAATGCCTAAAAATAGAATCATCATCAATTGTAATTTTGGCATCTAAGGCTATTACTTTTTCTTGGCTAGTAATTGCTAATGGATTGATTTCAATTAATGTGCAATCTAAAGATTTAAATATTCTGTAAAGGTTTTGAATTATGTTAGAAATTTGCTGAGAAATTTTTTTTTCTAGATTAAGCGAAGATAATAAGTTTCTCACCTTGTATGGAGAGGGCCCTATAAGCGGGTTTACATGAATTTTCATTATTTTATCTGGAGTTTTTTCTGCAACTTCCTCTATATTCATTCCTCCTTCAGTAGATAAAATTATGACAGGACATTTTTCATCAAAATCCATTGTAACTGCAAGATAAAACTCTTTTAAAATATCAGAAGCCTCCTCTACATAAACTTTATTAATAGGGAATTTAGTTCCTCCTGACTGAAAAGTTTTTAATGTTCCGCCTATCATATCTTGAGCAACTTTTTTTGCATCTAAAGGATTATCAACGATTTTTATCCCGCCAGCTTTACCTCTGCCACCTGCATGGACTTGAGCTTTTATAACAACCTTGCCATTTATTGAAGAAGATATTTTTTCGCATTCGGAATCTGATAAAGCCACCTGCCCAAAAGGTATTGGAACATTGTATTCACTTAAAATATTCTTTGCTTGATATTCGTGTAACTGCACAGAGATTCCTCTTTCACCTTCCCTTTAAAAAATAAATTTAATTATATAAATAATTATTAAAGAATATAGCCCTGCAAATACATCATCTAAGATAATTCCAAGGCTTCCATTCAATTTTTCTATTTTATTTATACCCAGTAATTTTGTAATGTCAAAAAACCTAAACAATAAAAAAGATAATAATATTAATAATATTGAATCCTCTACAATCAATAAAACTATCCACATACCAATAAATTCATCAATAACAACAAAGTGCGGATCTTTTAATTCAACTCCATTATCTTCAAATTTAAAGCTTGTAGATAAAAATCCAAAAATTAAAATAATAATTAAAATAGACAATCGCGCAAAGAGCCCTAAGTTTCCTCCAAAAAATAGAATTATTAAGCAAGGCAATAAACTGCAAAATGTTCCTGACCCTATTTTGATATAACCTATTCCAAAAACTGAATAAATAGGTTTTAGAAAAAAATTTAATCTCATTAGATTACTGCAAATAATGTAATGCCCATTTTAGTCCAGAAATAGTATCTTCAGCAGGAATATATTCACAGCCGATCCATCCTTCATATCCCATTGCATCTATCTCATTAAATATTTTAGGATAATTTAATTCCCCTGTTCCTGGTTCATGTCTCCCAGGGTTGTCAGCAAGCTGCATATGCCCAATTATTCCTAAATTATTTTTAATACTATTAATTATATTTCCTTCCATAATTTGCATGTGATAAATATCATACTGTAACTTTATATTTGAATGGCCCACAAGATTAATGATTTCTACAGCTTTGTCTGTTCTCGACAACCAATAACCAGGTATATCAACAGTATTTATTGGCTCAACTAGCAATTGAAATCCAGAATTACTCAACTTTTCAGCAGCAAATGACAAATTTTTAATTAAAGTGTCTTGAGCTTCTGTATCTGAGACACTGCTTGGAATTTTTCCAACTAAACAAGTCAAATTTTTGGGCTTGATTACATTTGCAAACTCTAGAGCTAAACCAACACCATCTTCAAATTCAGTTATTCTATTAGGGTCTGCTGCAATTCCTCTGTCTCCAGAGTCCCAATTGCCAGCAGGCAAATCGAAGAGAATCTGGGTAAGGTTATTTTCATTAAGTTCATTTAAAATATCATCTTTTGAAAAATCGTACGGAAATAAATATTCAACAGATTTAAATTTTTGATTGGATGCCTGTTTGAATCTATCCATAAAATTCACTTCATTAAACATCATTGATAGATTTGCAGTTAAATTTACCATTTATTTACCTCTTTAAGTTAATTATATTTAGTTATATTAACAATCGCCTAAACTACCACCAAATTTTTTGTTCTACTGTTTCTTTGATTTCTTCGTAGCTCAACTCCCATAGCTTACTAGACAAGTATCTTTCACCTGAGTCGGCTATTATTATCACAATATTTCCTTCTTTAATTTTTTTTGCAACTTTAATTGCTGCTGCAGTAACAGCCCCACATGAAACTCCTGCAAAAACTCCACACTTTTCCATTAACATTTTTGTCCAATAAAAAGACTCCTCCTCTCCAACTAAAATTCTTGAATCTAATTTCTCAAGATCAAGAATTGGAGGAATAAATCCATGCTCAATACTTCTTAACCCCGGAACAACTTCTTCAGGGTGAGGAGCAGCAGCAACTATCTTTATGTTTTCATTGTGCTCTTTTAAAGCTTTTCCAGCACCCATTAAAGTTCCTCCTGTGCCCAAGCCAGCTACGAATACATCAATATCAGGGAGCTGCTTTATTATTTCTGGCCCTGTTGTTTCATAATGGGCTCGCGGATTAGCTTCATTCCCATATTGATATGGCATAAAGTAACTAGGGTTCTCTTCAGCAATTTTTTCAGCAAGTCTTATTGCACCATTCGTTCCTTGCTCTCCATCTGAAAAAATAATTTCTGCACCAAGAGATAACAGCATTGATTTTCTTTCGTCACTGACATTGTTAGGCATAACGGCTTTTAACTTATAGCCCTTTGCTTTCGATAGCATAGCTAAAGCTATACCCGTATTTCCACTTGTCGGTTCAATAATCGTAGCCCCTTTACTTAACAAACCTTGTTCTTCTGCACTTTCAATCAGGTATTTTGCTACCCTGTCTTTGATACTGCCAGCAGGATTAAAGTTTTCAAGTTTTGCAAAAATTTTTACTTCATTAGGACTTATGTCACTTACATCAACCATAGGAGTATTTCCAATTGTTTCAATAATATTTTTATTTATACTCATTTTATTCCTCAACTGAAGGCATTCCACAAAATAATTCATAATCAATGAGTTCTTTAACTGAGGGATTATCTCCACAAAGAACGCAATTTTCATTTCTTCTTATTTTTACAGTTCTGAATTCCATGCTTAAAGCGTCAATAAGAATCATTCTGCCTTTCAATAAATCTCCAGCACCAAGAATATATTTTATTGTTTCTATTGCTTGTATGCTTCCTATTAGTCCTGGCAAAGCACCAATTACTCCAGCTTCTGAACAACTTGGCACAGACCCTGGTGGTGGTGGATCTGGGAATATACATCTATAGCAATTTCCTCCAGGAACATAGGTTGTTATTTGTCCATCAAAAGTTAGTACGCTTCCATCTATTAAAGGTTTTTTAGCAAAAAACGTTGAGTCACAAATTAAATATCTTGTTGGAAAATTATCTGCTCCATTTATAACAACATCATAATTATTCATTATATCTAATGCATTTTTTGAATTAATTGGCTCATCATGCATAACAACATTAATATCGGGATTATAAGCTTTAAGTGTTTCCATTGCTGATATAACTTTACTCTTTCCTATATCTTCGTCTCTATGCAAAACTTGCCTTTGAAGATTACTTCTATCAACAACATCAAAATCAGCTATGCCTATTTTACCAACTCCTGCGAGTGCTAAATATAAAGCTGCGGGCGAACCTAAGCCACCTGCCCCAATTATTAAAACACTTGAATTTAACAACTTTCTTTGACCTTCAGAACCAACTTGAGGCATTATTATATGCCTGCTATATCTGTCGACTTGCTCTGGATTCAATTTATTTATCATTTTTTCCTTTCATAAAAAAAACCCCGTATTATCGGGGCATTCAAGATTACTTTATCTTTATAATTTAAATCAAATACCCTTCAAAATTTACAACACAAACAAAATTTTCTAATTTTAATTTCAACAAACATATCTATTTCTTGCTAATTGAATCAGCGCTGACAAATGATTTATCTTTGTCTGCAAGATCCTGAACCGTTATTGTCTCAAGCTTAGAAACTAATGCCTGCTCAACATCCGACCACATATCTTGCTGAGAACATTGACCTGAAATCTGACATAAATCTGGAAATTCAATACAAGATACTGGGGCCATTGTTTTATTTAATCCTTGGATTACCTCAGCAATAGAAATCTCAGATGGGCTTCTCTTTAGTGAATACCCCCCATTAGGCCCTCTAATACTGACAATAAAATTTTTATCAATTAAATCATTAGATATTTGAAATAAAAACTTTTCTGGGACGTGCCGAGCTTTAGATATTTCCGACCCTTTAACTACAGAGTTTTCGGGTAATGAGGCAAGATGAACTAAAATTCTCACTCCATAATCTATTTTCATTGGCACAAACATTATTTTCCTTTACTTAAATTCATATTAACATGTATTTAGGGTAATCATCTAGATTAATCATCTAAATATGTGCTAACATACGTCAGGCTATTAACAAAATTGAAAAAATGGATCCATTATCACTAGAAACTAAAACAAGAACCGTATTTGGTAAAAAATTAAGATCTCTTAGAAAAGATGGAACTTTACCCTTGCACGTATATGGCCCTGGCATGGAGTCTATTTCGCTTCAATCAGATACTAATAAAGTGGTAAAAATTTTACAAGAAGCTGGAAGAACTAATCCTGTCAAGATAATAGAAGAGTCTGGTAAAGAGCACACTACACTTGTTAGAAATGTTGACCAGCATCCAGCCACTGGAGAAATACAACATGTTGATTTTATGAGAGTTGATGAAAATAAGGCTATAGAGGTTGAGGTTCCTGTTGTATTAATCGGAGAAGCTCCTGGAATTAGAGGTGGTGCGGGCACAGTAACCCAATCAATATACTCTCTGTCTGTTTTATCAAAACCATTTTCAGTTCCAAGTGAAATTCAGGCAGATGTATCTGTTTTGGTAGACCTAGAAGCATCGATTAAAAGGGGTGATTTAAAATTACCAGATGGCGTGGAACTAGTAGGTGATCCTGAAATCTCTGTAGCGTGGATACAACCTCCAAGGGTTGCCGAGGAGCCTGTTGCTGTTGAAGGTGAAGAAGGTGCTGAAGGTGAAGAAGGTGCTGAAGGTGCTGAAGGTGAAGAAGGTGCTGAAGGTGCTGAAGGTGCTGAAGGTGCTGAGGAATCTAAATAGTAACTACTACTAGTAAAATTCTTGACTACACACTGATATTCCTTGAAAATTCATTTCATTAATTAAATTTTGTTAAAAATAGAATAAATAATCAGGAGGTACTATGAGTAACTCATTACTCATGATACTTCTTGTGCTTATAACTGGAATAATATCTGGCTCTGTGGGTTTTGGAATAAAGTTATTTTTAGACCAAAGGTCTCAAATTGCATCAAAAAATGCAGCAAACCAGCAAATCAATATGGCTCAAGAGAGAAGTCAAGAGATTTTGCTAGAGGCTAAAGAAAAATCCCTGCAATTCAGGCTAGAATCTGAAAAAGAAATAAATGAAGAAAAAAGAAAAATACGACAAGATCAATCTAAGGTTGATTCTTTAAGAGACAAAGTTGAAAAACAGATTTCGGATCTTGATAAGGAAAAATTAAATATTTCTGAACAAGTTAAATTTGTTGAACAACAAAAAAAGGATCTTTCAAACTCTCGTGATATATATGCGAAGAAAATTGAAGATGCTTCAGAAATTTCTTATCAAGATGCAAAAGATATTCTTTTAAAAGAAGCGCAAGAAGACATAGAACATAACATAGCAAAAAAATTTAGAGCTGCTGAGCAAGAACTAGAAGCTAAAGTAGAGGATCATGCAAAAAATGTAATTGCGGGTGCTGTACAAAGGTATGCATCAGAAGTAGTAGCTGAAGAAACTATACAAGCTGTTTCTATTCCTAGCGAAGATATGAAAGGGAGGCTTATTGGCAGAGATGGAAGGAATATAAGAGCTATCGAAAAAGCTACTGGCGTAGACCTAATTGTGGATGAAGCACCTGAATCTGTAACAGTTTCCTGCTTTGATCCTATTAGAAGGCAAGTAGCAATAAATGCTTTAAATGAATTAATAAAAGATGGAAGGATTCATCCAGCTAGAATTGAATCTATAGCTGAAAAATCAAGAAGGGATATAGATAAAACTATTAGGAAGGCTGGAGAAGATGCCACATTTGAATCCTCTGTAAAAGGCCTGCACCCAGAAGTAATAGACATGATGGGTAGATTAAAGTACAGATATAGTTATGGAGAAAATGTATTGCAGCATTCTATAGAAGTTGCGCATTTGGGTTCACTAATAGCAAATGAAATTGGGGCAGATGAAAAAGTGTGTAGGATTGGAGGATTTTTACATGATATTGGAAAAGCTTTTACTCACGAAGTCGAAGGACCTCATG
>Ga0208261_1000645_pt1 | contig 13387 bp, 13 predicted proteins | sample Knorr_S7_td_DCM__FD_185595 | JGI IMG/M metagenome (GOLD analysis project Ga0208261, IMG submission 185595) | Marine microbial communities from Southern Atlantic Ocean transect - Knorr_S7_td_DCM_ad_131m_LV_B (SPAdes) (version 3) | ecosystem: Environmental > Aquatic > Marine > Oceanic | place...
CTTCCGCAGCTTCCTCTGCTGGTGCTTCCGCAGCTTCCTCTGCTGGTGCTTCTTCTTCTGCTGGTGCTTCCTCTGCTGGTGCTTCTTCTTCTGCTGGTGCTTCCGCAGCTTCCTCTGCTGGTGCTTCCTCTGCTGGTGCTTCCTCTGCTGGTGCTTCCGCAGCTTCCTCTGCTGGTGCTTCTTCTTCTGCTGGTGCTTCCGCAGCTTCCTCTGCTGGTGCTTCAACTACAGCTTTTCTGGCTCTTTTTGCTTCTCTCTTCTTTTCTTTGTTAGCTATCCTTGCTTCTGTTTGTTCTGGACTTTCTGAGTTCTGTTTTAATAAATTAGATACTCGATCGCTAACTTCAGCTCCCTGAGAAACCCAATAATCTATTCTGTCTAGATTTATTTCTAATCTAACTTCTTTTCCTCTTGCAATAGGATTGTAAAAACCAACTCTTTCAATAAATTTTCCATCTCTAGCTCTTCTGGAATCAGCTACAGTAATATGAAAGAAAGGCCTCTTCTTTGCCCCTGATCTAGCTAAACGTATCTTTACCATTAATATTTATATGTTTTATATTTTAAAAGGCGCACATAATAAGGTATCTCTAGGCTGTTTCAACAAAAAAATACATAAATTCGGCTAAAACATTTATTTTTGTTACTATATATATGTAAAAAATGATTAAGAAATTACTTTTTTGACTACCTATTCATACCTAAGGCGATTTAGCCTCTCCTAAAATTGAACGAATTACCTCTTTGGATTTTAATTAGCTCAATCGTTCTGCTTGTGCTTCTTTCAGCTTTTTTTTCTAGTTCTGAAACAAGTATGATGGCTATAAATCGTTATCGGCTAAAACATTTAGTAAAAGAAAATAATAAATCTGCAAAAAGAGTCAGCAAATTACTTAGAAGAACTGACAGGCTTTTAGGAGTTATCCTAATAGGCAACAACTTTACACATACTTTAGGAACTGCAATAGCAACGGTTATTGCAATAAGAATTTGGGATGAAAGTGCTGTATTAGCTGTTACCGTTTTCATGACAATAATTATGATAATCTTTGCTGAAGTAATGCCTAAAACTATTGCTGCATTAAGACCTGAAAGCATTGCATTTCCTTCTTCTTACTTTCTAAAACCATTATTAAAGATTTTAAGTCCTTTAGTTAGCTTAGTTAGTTGGATTTCAAATGGTGTAACAAAGTTAATTGGTATTGATTTAGAGGAAGGTGAGAAAAATCTAAGTTCAGAAGAATTAAAAACCATTCTGGAATCTTCAGGAATTCCTGAAAATCAGCTTAATATGCTTCTAGGTGTCTTTGAAATGGATTATCTATCTGTAAATGATGTGATGATTCCTAAAAATGAAATAGAGGGAATAGATATTAATAGTGATATAGAAATAATTGAAAAGGAAATTAAAAACAACGATTTCTCGTACATCCCTTTCTATGATGACAATATAGAAAATATAGTTGGATTTCTCGGTGCTAACGAAAAAGCAGAATATATAGGATCTGAATCTTCAAATAAGGAAATACTTAATTCTCTAATAGTTGACCCTTTGTATGTTCCCGAAAATACTAGCTTAAATAATCAATTAAAGAATTTTCAAAAGGAAAGGAAAAGAGTTGGGGTAATTGTAGATGAATATGGTGATGTAGAAGGCCTTATAACCCTCAGAGATATAATACAAATAGTTGTAGGGGAGCTTTCAGAGGATCTGGGTAATACAGATATTATGCCTCAAGCGGATGGCACTTTCTTAATTGATGGAAGCTTAATGGTAAGAGAGATCAATAGAAGAATAGATTGGGAATTGCCTACAGACGGTCCAAAAACATTAAGCGGGCTTCTTCTTGAATCTGCTCAATCAATTCCAGATGCTAATGTAGGAATAAGTATTCAGGGTTATAGGTTTGAGACTGTGTTGATTAAAGATAATGTTGTTAAACTAGTTAAAGGGTTAAAATTAGAGAAAGAAGAAGAGGAAGACGATGATTGAAGATTTTTTTAAACTAGTTAAAGAAACTTGGAACGATGGGCTTGGAGGTATTGGTATCGATGAAATTTTTTTCTCCATTGGAGTTCTTCTAGTAGCCCTTATATTAAGGTCTTTTTTGAGTTCTAAAGTAGTTGATTGGATAAGTACAAAAACAAGTCAAACTGAAACTGAACTTGATGATGAAATACTTGAGTCTTTAAGAAAGCCTATAGGGCTTGTCCCTATAGCCTTTGGTCTATATATCATAGCTTCTTATCTTCCTCTTGAAGGTAATTTAGAGATGATTTCCACAAACCTCTTAAAGATGTTAATTATTTATACTATCTTTAGAACTTTCTCTAATCTTATTCAGCCCTTGCTCTCTTTGTTAAATGATACTTGGATGACTGCAGCAATGGCGGACTGGCTAAGAAAGACTGCAGTGGTATTAATATGGGCTATAGCTATAGCCATGATGTTAGATGTTTGGGGCGTTCAAATAGCACCTATAATTGCTGGATTAGGTCTATTTGGCGTTGCCTTAGCTCTGGGAGCACAAGATGTCTTTAAAAATATATTTGCTGGAATTTTTATTCTAAGCGAAAACAGATTCCAAAAAGGAGACAGGATAAGAGTTGGTGACTCCTTGCATGGAATAGTTGACCAGATAGGTTTTAGATCGACCAAGATAAGACTCTTTGATACATCACCAGTTTTTGTCCCAAATGCAGATTTATCGGATGCTCAACTGGTTAATCATCAATTGATGGAAGTGAGAAGATTAGATTGGACAGTGAACCTTATTTACAACACCTCAATAGATCAACTTAAAAAAATATGCCGTGATATTGAAGATTTTTTATTAAAAAATGAAAATTTTCCAGCTGATTTAGATAGAGATAATTTTGTAAAAGTACAACAACTAGGAGAAAGCTCTATTGACTTAAAGATCATTTGCCATACAGAAGCAGTAGGTTTTTTAAGATATTGTGAGATGAAAGAAGATTTAATTTTTAATATTATTGAGTCTGTTACAAATAATGGTTCAGATTTTGCTTTCCCTTCGAGAACGGTCTATATAGATAACTCAAACTAAAACCAAACGATAAGTAAGGCTGGAACAGCAACGGTTGCAATAATTATTTCTAAAGGTAATCCCAACCTCCAATAATCCCCAAATTTGTAATTCCCAGGACCCATAACCAAGGTATTGCATTGATGGCCTATGGGAGATAAAAAGGCACAACTCGCTCCTATGGCTACTGACATGAGAAATGGTTCTACTGGAAGAGACATGGTATTAGCTATACTTATAGATAGAGGAGCCATTATGACTGCAGTCGCAGCGTTATTAATCAAATCTGAAATAAACATGGTGACTATTAAAATAATTGCTAAAGTCCACCCGACATGCATGTCAAAAAAGCTTGAGACTATTAACCTTGCTATTTCTTCTGTGATCCCTGTTGTAACGAGCGTACCTCCTATTGGAATCATAGCTCCTAAGAGGATTACTACGGGCCAATCTATATGCCGATATATACCATGACCTCTTAAGAGTCTTGTTGAAGTGAAAGCTAAAACACACAAAAGAAAAGCAACGATAATATTTAATATGTTTGTAGCAACTAAGACTATACATATAGCAAAAATAATTAAGGCAATCTGAACCCTAGAAGTGTCTCTTATTACATCTAAGTCTCTTTGCCAGAGAGGAAGCAAATCTAAGAGTTCTAGTTTTTCTCCTATATCCCCTTCAGCTTGCTTTCCAGATAATAAAAGTACATCACCAGATCTAAAAATCTCTTTTGCTAAACGAGTTCTAAATTTAGATCCTCTTCTCCATAAACCAAGAAGAGAAAGTTGATTTCCGGCCATCCTCTTAAAATAATTAAATCTTCGTCCTATTAACCTTGATCTCGGACCAATCATGGCTTCAATTACCCCTAATTCTTCACCTTTAGGGGATTCTATTTCTGAATCTAAATTAAAATAGTACTTAGACTGAATATCTGCAACACTTTCAGGAGATGCTTTTAATACAAGGATATCGCCTTGATTTAAAGTTTCCATGGCATGAGGCTTTCTAACTGTTCCTTCTTCAGAAACCATTCCCATTAAAATAATATCGCTACCAAAATCTCTATTTAAAACGTGGAACCTTTTACCAATCCAAGGACTATCTGGACTTACTATCATTTCAATTAAATACTCTTGAAGATCAATCAAGGGTTTATTTTCTCCTGTTTTTTTTCTTACCCTTACTAATCTCCAGCCTAAAAATGCTATGAAAATAATCCCTATAAAACTAACAGGAAATCCTACAAATGAAAAATGAAAAAAATCAAAACCTATGCCTGAAACATCCTCTCTAAATTCTGAAATAATGATATTTGGAGGAGTTCCTATTTTGGTATTCATTCCACCTAAAATAGAAGCAAAAGCCAAAGGCATTAAAAATTTAGATGGATTCCAATCCATTTTTTGAGCTATCCCTATAGTAATTGGAAGAAGCATAGCCATAGCACCGATATTGTTCATAAAAGAGGAAAGAAAAGCGGCCGTGAACATTATGATGATCATAAATTGAAATTCTTTTTCTATCTTAGAACTCAAAAATTCACCTAACTGATTTATGAACCCTGACTTTTCAAGTCCTTTACTAATTAAAAGCACGAGGGCTACTGTAATTACCGCAGGATGACTGAAACCTGAAAAGGCTTCTCTAGGTTCTATTAATCCTAAAAGGACCATTAACGCCAAAGCAACTAATACTACTCCATCATATCTCCACCTTCCCCAGATAAGCAGGATTAAAAGCCCAGACATAATCAGTGCAACTAATTGTTGATCGCTCATAGGAATATTGTGATACAAAAGGATAAAAAAAGGGAGCATTTCGCTCCCTTTTCTTTTTTTATTTTTTATAAATAATAAGCAATACTAGAAAGGACTATAGTTAAAACAAAACTTGAAGCTATTACCCCTCTAACTGAAGCCATGAAGGACCACATCTTTCCCCAGATTGCATTTGCTTCAATAGCTAAAATTAACCCCAATCCAGCTATAAATGCTGTTCCACTCATTGTTCCTTGCATTAAGAATCCGCCATGTGGGTAGTGGGCTGAAGAAACCATAAAATAAAGCATTGCCACTGAAAACAATGTATTAGTTCTAGATGCTAAAGCAGCTTTTGGTCCTGATATAGCTGCGTCTCCTTCTTTTATACCAATTACTACCTTTTGATTTGGCCAAATGATTCCCCATACATTTAACATCATAAAAGTCCCCATAGTAGCACCCAAGATAATATCTAATGTAATTCTTATTGTTATAAAATGAAGTAAAACAAGTCCTGTTAAAAAAGTGAAAAAAGCAGCCCATCTGAACCACCATAAAGCATTCGGTGCCAGTTTTGACATTACATCTTTCTTAGCAGCGTCATCTGCTTCTTTTACATATTCTGTTTGTACAAAGTTAAAGTAGTAAAGAAGCCCGATCCAAGTAATACCAAAAAGTATATGTCCCCAACGAAACAAGAAATTTAATAAGTCTTCCATTATTCCTCCTTTTTCTTTACATCTTACAAGATAGATCGAAAAAAAAGAATTGTTTATAAAAAAAAGGCTCCCTTAGGAGCCTTTTTTTTACATCATGCCGCCCATTCCATCCATTCCTGGTGGCATACCCGGCATTCCACCTCCACCAGACTCCTCAGGTATATCTGAGATCATAGCTTCGGTAGTAATCATTAGACCTGCAACTGAACCTGCTGCTTGTAGCGCAGTTCTAGTTACTTTTGCTGGATCTAATATCCCCATTTTAATCATATCGCCATACTCTCCAGTGCCAGCGTTATAACCAAAGTCATCCTTTCCATCTTTAACTTTATCTAATACTACAGAAGCTTCTTCTCCAGCATTGTCAGTTATCTGTCTTAAAGGTGATTCCATAGCCCTTAGAGCTATGTTAATTCCTACATTTTGGTCTTCATTATCACCTTCTAGGCCTTCTATTTCTTGTTGGGCCCTAACTAGTGCAACTCCACCTCCAGCAACCACTCCCTCTTCAACAGCAGCTCTTGTTGAATGAAGAGCATCTTCTACTCTTGCTTTTTTCTCTTTCATTTCAACTTCAGAACCAGCTCCAACTTTTATTACAGCAACACCACCCGCAAGCTTTGCTACTCTTTCTTGAAGTTTTTCTCTGTCATAGTCAGAAGAAGTATCTTCTATTTGTGTTCTGATTTGATTAACTCTAGCTGCAATTGCATCACTGTTTCCAGCTCCATCAATTACTGTTGTATCTTCTTTATTCAGTTCAACTTTTTTAGCTTGTCCCAGATCTTCAATAGTTGCTCCTTCTAAATTAAGACCAACTTCTTCAGAAATTACCGTACCTCCAGTTAAGATAGCTATATCCTCAAGCATGGCTTTTCTTCTATCGCCAAAACCAGGTGCTTTACAAGCTGCAACTTTAACAACACCTCTCATGTTATTAACTACTAGTGTTGCAAGAGCTTCCCCTTCTACATCTTCAGCAATTACTAAAAGAGGTCTTCCTGCTTTTGCAACTGCTTCTAAAAGTGGCAATAATTCTCTTATGTTAGATATCTTCTTATCATGTAAAAGTATGAATGGATCTTCTAACTCCGCTGTCATTCTTTCTTGATTATTAATGAAATAAGGAGATAAATATCCTCTATCAAATTGCATACCTTCAACAACTTCTAGTTCATTTTCTATACCGCTGCCCTCTTCTACAGTAATGACTCCTTCTTTGCCTACTTTTTGCATAGCTTCTGCAATGATTTCACCTACTGCCGTATCGCTATTTGCAGATATGGTTCCCACTTGAGCAATAGCTGTATCATCTTCACAAGGTTTAGCAGCTCCTTTAAGAGTTTCAACTGCTGCAGATACTGCTTTATCTATTCCACGCTTTAAATCCATTGGATTAAAACCTGCTTGCACAGATTTTAAACCTTCATTTACTATTGATTGGGCTAGAACAGTAGCAGTCGTTGTTCCGTCTCCTGCTTCATCTGAAGTTTGTGAAGCAACAGTTTTAACCATCTGTGCTCCCATATTTTCAAATTTGTCTTCTAGCTCTATTTCTTTTGCAACAGACACTCCGTCCTTTGTGACCGTTGGGGCTCCAAAAGATTTATCAAGGATTACATTCCTGCCTTTTGGACCTAGAGTCACTTTAACCGCATCAGCCAGAGTATTAACTCCTGCCAACATACCCTGTCTTGCGCTATCACTAAATTTAACTTCTTTAGCCATTTAAATTCCTCACTTAATATTTAATTATCCAGAACACCGAGGATCTCTTGCTCATTAAGAATAACAAGCTCGTCCCCGTCTACTTTTACTGTATTACTACCAGCATATTGACCAAATACAACAACATCTCCTACATTCACTGATACTGCTTGTACTTCGCCGCTATCTAATGTTCTTCCTGGTCCAACAGCTAGAACTTCTCCTTGAGAGGGTTTTTCTGCTGCAGATCCTGGTAGAACAATACCACCTTCTGTGGTTTCCTCTTCGTCTGTGCGTTTTATTAGCACTCGATCACCTAAAGGTTTAAATTTCATTCGATTTCTCCAAATCTACATAAACACGTATTAAAAAAGAGAGGCAATTCTAAAGAAACAGATGATAAGGTCAATCTAAATTTCTCTTAAACAAGCCTTTCTAGATAATATCTGGGGATAAATATCCATTTTTCAAGGAATTTACTCCTCTTTTTTAAATTCTCCTTCTATCCAATCAGATTTTTTCTTATTTTTTTGTGAGGAAAAACTGAAAGAATTAACAAAGTAATTAATAATTAAAGAAGTTAATAACTTTCTCGTACTAGGAAATAAGCATAGAAATCCAATGAAATCTGTTATAAAACCCGGAGTCAGAAGAAGAGCCCCTCCTACTGCTAAGAAAATACCAGCAAAAATCTCTTCTAAAGGGAGTTCGGCCCTCTCTATCTTTGTTCTTGCATTAAATAAAGTTCTAAATCCTTGTTGCCTTAAGAGAAATAAACCCATAAAGGCAGTAAGCAGAACTAAGAGAATAGTTGTTATTGCACCTATTTCAGCGCCCACTTTAATTAATACATACATTTCTAGTACTGGAAGTACTAATAGAGAAGGTAATATAAATTTCATATTTGTTATTAATTGGGGTATTTAAAAATTTAACAAGGATATTAATTACTGCTTTATCTCTGTATTGGAACTAAAAACTATATTCTTCCTTAAAACAATATAAGAAAGGACAATAGCTGGTATTCCTAATGCAGCAGCAAATAGAAAAAAGTCATGGTATCCAAAAGAATTTACATAATAACCTGAAGAACTCCCAATTATTCTAGAAGGTAGGGTTCCAAGCATGACAAGCAAAGCATATTGAGTGGCAGTAAAGCTTTTAGATATAACACTAGATATAAAAGTTATAGTTATGACTCCCACATACCCTTGAGTAAAATTATCTAATCCAATGGTTATCCATAAAAACCAAAGTTCATTTCCTATATAATTAAGATATACAAAAGGTAAGTTTGTTAAGGCTGTAAGCAATGCTCCATAAAATATATTAATATTTAACCCCCACTTATGAACTAATAAACCACCTATCAGAGCTCCTGAAATAGTTACAAAAGTTCCAAATGCATTCGTAACTAGAGCTACCTCTATTTCGGTAAACCCAACTTCTTGGTAAAAAGGCATAGCCATAGGTCCTAAATACATATCACTTAGCCTATATATAAAAATTAAAGATAAAATAAGAAATAAGTCTTTTTTATAACGCTCGTAAAGATCTAAAATTGGATTAATAAAAGAGTCATAAACCCAAGCTAAAGGTTTCTCATAAAGAGATATATATGGCCTAATTTCTCTTTTTGGCTCCTGAATAAAGAAAAATACAAATAACGAAAGAACTAAGAATATTAGAGCAACGTATGTATAGGCAGAGCTATATCCTATAATTCCACCTATCAATAATCCTAAAACTTGTGAGATCCAAACACCCCCTACTCTCCAACCCATTTGATAAATAGCTGCAGATTGTCCTAACTCTCGCTCTTCAACCATCTCTATTCTTAAGGCGTCAATACATATATCTTGAGTAGCTGAGAAGAATGCCAAACCAATTACAAAATAAACAAGCCAATTAAGGTTTTCATTAGGGTCACTTTGTCCAATAGAAACTAAGAAAAATAAAATAAATATATGAGAAAGGAAAAGCCAACTTTTCCTTTGTCCTATTTTCTTTAGAAAAGGAATTTGTAATCTATCGACAAAAGGCGCCCAAAGAGCTTTAAATGAATACAAAGCAAAAACTAAGGAAAGAAGACCTATTGTAGATCTATCAACTCCAGATTTTGATAGCCAAAAATTCAAGGGGTCTACCATCATCCCATATGGGATTCCAGCCAAAAGACCTAATGGAAAAATTAAAAGTAAATTCTTCTTAAAATAGGCCTTTAAAGAAAGAATCCAACTTTGCATAAACTAATCCCTAAAATTTTCAAATTGTATGGGAATACCTAAATTTTCTTCCTTTATTCGTCCCATAATACCTTGCAGATCATCTCTTTTCTTACCTGTAATCCTGACTGTTTCGCCCTGTATAGCAGCTTGAACTTTCATTTTTGAAGATTTAACTAATTGAGTTATTTTCTTTCCTATCTCTTTATCAATGCCTTGTTTTAACACTATTCTTTGGCTAGCAGATCCAGTAGATACTTCAATATCTTTTGGATCTAGACTTTTTAGATCAACTCCTCTCTTAGATAAGGATTCCTTGAGGATGGGTAGCATCTGATGAATTTGATATTCCTCTTGTGCAGCAAGAGTTACACAGTCTGCATCGAGACTAAATTTTGCTCCAGATCCTTTAAAATCAAATCTATTATCAATAATCCTATTAGCTTGATCTACTCCATTTTGTAGCTCATGTGAATTAATTTCTGATTTTATATCGAATGACGGCATAATTAGCTCTCCTCATTATTAAAGTTCATGTCAGCTTAGTTTATCAGTTTAGTTCTATTGTCTTAAGATAAGGATGATCTATATTTTTGCCAAGAAAAAGATGGGCCAGGATCAGTTTTTCTAGAAGGGGCTATATCTGAGTGACCCACTATGCGTCTTTTGTCCATTAAAGGATATTTATTCAGTAATACATTAGTTGCTTCTGCTAATACTTCATACTGTTTTTCCGTATAAGCCATATCATCTGCTCCTTCAAGTTCAATACCTATTGAAAATTCATTGCAATCATCTTGTCCTTCAAAATTAGATACACCTGCATGCCAAGCTTTTAGATTAAATGGAACAAATTGGATAATTGACCCATCTCTCTTAATGTAAAGATGGGAGGATACTTTCATATTTTCTATCTCCCTGAAATAAGGGTGTTCATCTGAATTAAGCTTATTTTGAAAAAATTTTTCTACAAAATCATTATCAAATTTACTAGGGGGCAAGCTGATATTATGAATAACAATTAAACTTAAATCTTGGTTAGATCTTTCAGAACAATTAGGAGATTCTATAAATATTGCTCCAACTAATAAATTGTCTTTTATATCAAACAATTAATTATCCAAAATTTAGTGCCTTACTGGTGGCGGAGGTTTTTTTTTACGTCTCTGATTTTCGCGCATTTTAGAAATTTTTCTTTTCATTTCTGCTCTCAGCTTCTTGGCCTCTTCTTCTGTTAATTCACCTGACTGTATTTTTCTTTTTAGACCCTTCTCAAACCTGTCGACTCGCTTTCTGATCTGAGACGCTTTGTCTTTTTGATATGGGCTTTTAGATCTTGGCCTTAATTCACCCCTGTCTAATTCGCTATCTTGATTCCTATCCATGGATGAAAATTTCTTCTTTATTGGAGCTAAAAACTCTTCTTGGGTAAGCTTGTTATTCTTATCTAAATCTGCTTGTAAAAATCTATGATATCTAGCTACCTTAGGGGCCAATTCTCTTACCTTTGAAAGCTCTGAAGTATTAAGACTTCCATTGTTATCTGTATCTGCACTCTCAAATATCTTTTCAGTGACATGCCTTCTTTGCTTACTATCTATATGACGTCTACTTTTTGAGGCCTTTCGAACTTTTTTAAATCTATTTGATTGACCTCTTATAAATTCATTTTTATCTATTTTTAGATCGTTATTTAGATCAAGTCTATCGGCATATCTAGATATATTATTCTTGTCTTCTCTTTTTCTCTCAATCTCATCTCTAGAAATGAAACCATTAGAATCTTTATCCATATTATTGAAGATCTTTTGATGCTTATAGCTAAATTCTTCAAAGGTAATTTTTCCATTGCCATCTTTATCTGGATTTCTAAACTCTTGTTTTTCCTTTGTATTAATACTTCCAGCAAAGCTCATGACCAAGAGGATTATTGCTCCTGAAAAGGCAAATTTTTTTAACTTCTTCATGTTTTCTTCCATAGACAAATTATCATGTATTTAACCCCTAGGACAATCTATTTATTGGGAAGTTCCAAAGGCTTTAATTTTTTTAGGTAAATTAAAGTAAACCCCTTCATCCTCTCTCTCTGAATTTATATCTTTCTCTAAATCAAAATGAGAACTGATAAAAGACATAACTTCCTGCACTAGATGTTCAGGAGCTGAAGCTCCAGAAGTGAGACCTATAGAATTTTTCCCTACAAACCATTTTAATTTTATATCTTTAGATCCATCGATGAGATACGACTCTACTCCAGATCTTTCAGAAATTTCTCTTAGTCTGTTTGAATTTGAGCTTGTAGTAGAGCCCACAACAAGGACTAAGTCGCATTCTAAAGCTAATTGTTTCACAGCATCTTGTCTGCTTTGAGTTGCATAACAAATATCCTCACTCTTCGGACCTATAATACCGTCAAACTTGTTTTTTAGTTTCTCAATAATAATTTGAGTATCGTCGACAGATAATGTGGTCTGAGTTACATAAGCTACTCCAATAGAGTTATCAATTTGAAGTTTATCTATATCCTCTTCATTTTCTATTAGATGTATTTTCCCACCTTGAGAGGAATTAAACTGTCCCATGGTTCCTTCAACTTCTGGATGATTAGCGTGACCAATAAGAATACAATCTAAGCCCATAGAAGAGTATTTTGAGACTTCTGCATGTACTTTAGAGACAAGTGGACAAGTAGCATCGAAAATATCTAAATCTTTAGTATTAGAATCAGTTACTACTGTCTTAGAAACTCCATGGGCACTGTATATAACTGTCTCTCCTTTAGGTATATCAGAAATTTCTTCTACAAAAACTGCACCTAAATTTTCAAGCTCTTTTACCACAATTTTGTTATGAACTACTTCATGCTTTACATAAATAGGACTTCCTTTTTCTTCTAGGACTTTTTTTACTATCTCAATAGCTCTATCTACTCCGGCACAGAATCCTCTTGGGTTAGCTAGCAATAGTTTCATCTTTGTTCCTAATAAAAAAGAACCATATATACAGAATGGCTCCTACCGTAATTAAGCTATCTGCAAAATTAAATACATAGAATGAATAACCATTAAAATTGAAATGTACAAAATCTACAACATATCCATGTATTGTTCTATCAATTACATTTCCAAGTCCACCAGAAAGAATTAATATCATGATAAGGCTTTCTCTTTTACTTTCTGCCTTTAAAGTTAAATAAGTGAAATAAATAATAATTGCGGTAACCAATAAATAAAGTAACCAGGAACCTAAGCTTCCTAGATTATCCAACAACCCAAAAGCTATGCCTGAATTAAAGATTAGTGTGAGATCTAAAAAAGGAAGAAGATTGAGTGACTCTCCTAATTTCAAAAAAGATAGAATCCAGTATTTAGAAATTTGATCAATAAAAACAAGGATTAAAACGGATATTATTTTTAAGAAAGTGCTCATTTATTAGGCAAAAATTCTAATCTCCCCTGCCCCTTCAATGTTTTCTACACACCTTGAACAAAGAGTTCCATGTTTCGCAATAGTTCCAACTTCAGGCCTTCTATGCCAACACCTTTCACATTTCTTGTTTTCTGATTTTACGACAGAAATTTTAAGCCCTTCAATATCTGTAGATTCTCCTTTGCTTAGATCTTTAGAAAGATTGATGTCTGAAGTTATAAAAATAAATCTGAGTTCATCTTCAAACTTTGATAGAACTTTTTGAATCTGCTCTGTGCAATGTATTTGTACTTCAGCATCTAAGGAGGAGCCAATAAGGTTAGAGTTCCTGGCTTTTTCTATGCATTTATTGACTTCAGACCTTATTTCAAAAACTAAATCCCAGTCCTCTTTTAAAATGGAACCTTCCTGAGGTTCAGGCCAATCTTTATACCAATTAAGTAAATGAACTGATTTATCTTCTGGTTTAAATTGTTTATAAGCTTCTTCAGCCG
>Ga0208261_1000646_pt1 | contig 13382 bp, 14 predicted proteins | sample Knorr_S7_td_DCM__FD_185595 | JGI IMG/M metagenome (GOLD analysis project Ga0208261, IMG submission 185595) | Marine microbial communities from Southern Atlantic Ocean transect - Knorr_S7_td_DCM_ad_131m_LV_B (SPAdes) (version 3) | ecosystem: Environmental > Aquatic > Marine > Oceanic | place...
GATTGCTCGCATGCTAATTCATTTAAAGACCATACTAAACAACCTGGAGTATTCAGGAATATTATTAATCAACGTACTAATGGAAACAATAATATTATTGGTCTAATGCTAGAAAGCAATATTAACCCAGGAAATCAAAAACTAGATGAATCTAATCCTTCAAATCTAGCTTATGGTGTTTCGATTACCGATGCATGTATTGGCTGGGAAGAAACTGAAGTATTACTTGAAGAAGCATACAAAAATATAAAATAATTATTTATTGTTTTCATGTGAATAATTTGGTGATATGGACGAACTAAGAACTCAATTGGACTCTTACAACATCCATCAAAATACAATTTTTTCAATTGGAATGTTTGATGGAGTTCATTTAGGACACCAACATTTACTTAATCAAGTTTGCAAAATAGCCCAAAATAATTCCTGTAAATCTGGGATTATTACCTTCACAGATCATCCTAGAAAACTTTTTGATCCATCTATAACTATTCCTTTAATTACTTCAGTAGATGAAAAGAAAGCTTTTATTGAAAATATTGGTATAGACTTTGTTATTCCCATACAATTTACCAAATCTATATCTGAATTAACATATGAACAATTTATTAAAACAATAATCAATTCTGCAAATTTAAAAGGATTAGTACTTGGACCTGATACAGCAATAGGATTCAAAAGACTAGGAACTCCAGATAAGTTAAAAGAGTTAGGTAATGAACTCGATTATGAAGTATTTAATATTAATCAATTGAATTTTAATAATAAGCGAGTAAGTAGTAGCCTAACAAGACAAGCAATCTCCGAAGGGAATATGGATCTATCTACACAATATTTAGGAAGAAATTATTCTATTTCAGGAACTGTCATAAAGGGCAAGGGAATTGGCAATCCAGTTTTAGGTTATCCAACAGCAAATTTAGATATGTCTTCAGTGAAAACTATATTACCAGCAAATGGTATTTATGCCACAAAAATTAAGTTAGATGGAAGAGAATTTTTTGGGGCTACTAGTATTGGTTATAACCCCACATTTAACAATGAAGAAAAATCTATTGAATCTTTTATAATAGATTTTAATGAAAATTTATACGGAAAAGATATAGAAATAAATTTTGTGAAATGGATCAGACAAGAAGAGTCTTTCGATAATACTGTTGAATTACAAAAACAAATGACCGATGATATTAACCAAATAATACAACTTTTCAAGGGGAAAAATTAACTTTGATAGACCAAAATACAATTGACACAATAACCAAAAGAGGTGTCGAAGAAATCATAATTGAATCAGAATTTATAAATCTATTAAAAGAAAATAAACCACTTCGCTTAAAAATGGGATTTGATCCAAGCAGCTCTGATATACATCTTGGTCATGCTGTAGGTTTGAAAAAGTTACGACAGTTACAAGATATTGGCCATAAATGTATTTTAATTATAGGGGATTGGACTGCAAGAATTGGAGATCCTACTGGTGTTTCTGCAACGAGAAAAATGCTCACGCAAGAAGAAGTTGAAAGCAATGCCAAAACTTATTTAGAACAGTTTTTTAAAATTGTTGATATTGACCAAACTGAAGTTGTTTATCAAAGTGAATGGTATGGAGATTTTAAATTAGAAAACGTCATAGAACTTACAAGTAAATTTACTGTTGCACAATTTTTAGCTAGGGAAGATTTTAATAATCGATATAAACAAGGTAAACCAATAGCAATAACTGAATTTTTATACCCCCTATTGCAAGCATATGATTCTGTCGCGATAAATTCCGATGTTGAATTCGGAGGAACAGATCAAAAATTCAATTTATTAGTTGGACGTGAATTACAATCTATGAATGGAATGAAACCGCAACAATGTCTTATGGTTCCTCTTTTAGTAGGTACAGATGGTATAAACAAAATGAGTAAAAGCCTCAATAACTATATTGGTATTACCGATAAACCAGAAGATATTTATGGCAAAGTAATGTCAATACCAGATAGTTTAATTATAAATTACCTAGAGGTTTTAAGTAATTTTAACAACAACGAAATTGAAGAAATGAAAAAGGCTATGTCGCTTGGTAATGAGAACCCCATGATTTTTAAAAAAGAATTAGCAAAAGATATTGTTACACAATTCTACACAATCCAAGATGCAATTGATTCAGAATTAAATTTCAAAATGGTAGTACAGGGAAATGAAATACCTGAAAATTTAGAAAATCATGATTTAAATGAAATGATTAATATTAAATTAAGCAACATACTTGTAAAAACCTCTATGGCTAAAAGTAACAGTGAAGCAAAGAGGCTAATTAATCAAGGTGCTATCGAATTAAATGGTGTTAAACTCACTGAAGATGCAGAAATGAACTCCCTAAAAGATGGTGATATATTTAAAATTGGGAAACAAAAATTCTTTCAAGTTAGCCAGAATGCGTAACATAAGTAGTTACTTATCGTCATTTCTTATACTAAAATGTCTTTAGTTTTAATCTATGTATTGATATAATGTGAATTAATTCACAATTAGACAAGGAGATAAAATTGGATTTTAATCTACGAACGCCTGGTCCTACACCGGTACCTGAGGATATATTACAAGCTTCAGCAGCTCAAATGATTAACCATCGAGGGCCTGAATTTAAATCATTAATAGAAAGTGTAACTTCAAAAATAAAAGAAGTTTTTCAAACTTCAAATGACTTGTACATACTCACTTCTTCAGGCACAGGAGCCCTCGAATCAGCTGTAGTTAATACAATTTCTCCAAATGATTCAGTACTCTCAATAAGTGTAGGGGTCTTTGGTGATCGTTTTTCACAAATTGCCCATATGTATGGTGCAGACGTTACAGATCTAAAAATTGAGGCAGGAAAAGCTGTAGATCCAGAACAAATTCGCAAAGAATTAAACTCCAACCCCAAAATAAGCACTGTAATTGTTACCCATAATGAAACTTCTACAGGAATAACCAATGATCTCCAGAGTATCGCACAGGTTGTTAAAGGTGAATTTGATAAACTTCTTCTAGTTGATAGTGTTAGTGGTATGGGTTCTATTCCATGTCCTGTAGATAGCTGGGATTTAGATGTTGTAGCAAGTGGTTCTCAAAAAGGCTGGATGGCTCAACCAGGACTTGCATTTATTAGTGTAAGTAAAGAGGCTTGGGAAGCACAATCAAAAGCAACCACCCCACGTTTTTACTTTGACTGGGAAAAAGCTGAACAGTATCTGCAGAGAGGTCAAAACCCTTGGACACCAGCCATTTCAGTTATGTATGCAATGGATAAATCTCTAACAATGATTTTGAATGAAGGACTTGGTGCTGTATATGAACGACATCAAACAATTGCAACCAAAACTCGTGAGGCAGTAAAATCGATTGGCTTAGAACTGTTCGCTGATGAAAAATATGCATCAAATACTGTAACAGCTGTAAAAGCTCCTGATGGAATAAACTGTGGAGAGTTACTTTCTAATCTACGAACAAAATACAACATTGTATTAGCTGGTGGACAAGCATATTTAGAAGGTACAATGTTCAGAATTGGCCATTTAGGATTTGTCCCTGAAAAAGAAATAGATGAAGTGATAGATGCTCTTAAAAAAGAGCTGGGGCGATAAATTCAGGTAATAAAATGAAACCTAAAATTTTAATTTCAGATCGTATCAATGACAAAGGTATTGAAATTCTTAACAAAATTAGCGATACCGATATCATAACCGGTTTGAACGAAGAAGATTTAATTAAAAACATTCCCGCATACGATGCATTAATAGTAAGAAGCGAAACAAAAGTTACAAAAGCTATTATTGACGCAGGCTCAAATCTTAAAGTTATTGGAAGAGCAGGAGTAGGTGTTGATAATATAGATATACAATCTGCGACTAGTAAAGGGATCGCTGTTGTTAATTCTCCTACAGGAAATACTATTGCTGCTGCAGAGCATGCTTTCGCCCTAATGCTCAGTCTTTCAAGAAGAATTCCAGAAGCTAATCAAACTATGAAAGAAGGTAAATGGAATCGAAGCTCATTTATGGGTGCCCAAATACAAGATAAAACCCTCGGTGTTATTGGTTTAGGTAAAGTAGGTGTAGAAGTTGTTAAAAGAGCTAACGCATTTGGTATGAAAATTCTTGGCTATGACCCGTACATTTCAAATGAACTTGCAAATAGCTTATCGGTAAATCTTGTTGATTTAGATGAAATATACAAAAACTCTGACTTTATAACACTTCATATACCACTCCTTGAATCTACCAAAGGTTTAATTGGTCTGAATGAACTAAAAAAAATGAAACCAACAACGCAAATAATTAATGCAGCTCGTGGAGGATTGATTGATGAAGATGCATTGTATGAAGCTTTAGCAAATAATATAATTTCAGGTGCAGCTGTTGATGTTTTCGTGGATGAACCTACACAAAATCAAAAATTAGTAGATTTACCTAATTTAGTTTCAACTCCGCATTTAGGGGCTTCTACAAGTGAGGCTCAAGTAGAAGTTGCTTTAGAGGTAGTTCAAGAGGTTCTAGATGTACTTGATGGTAAATTTGCAAAATCGACAGTAAATCTTCCATTTCTTCCAGATGAAGCTCAAAAAGTTTTAACCCCATACTTTAAAACTGCTGAACTTTTAGGTGAGATTATTACACAACTATCCGAAGGCCAGTTTAAATCTCTAAAAATTATATATAACGGAGATTTATCTCAATACGATACTAATACATTAAAATCTTCTGTACTTGTTGGGTTATTAAATGCATCCTCTGATGAGAAAGTAAACATTATTAGTGCGCCATTTATTGCGCAAAATCGTGGTTTACATATTATTGAAGAGAAGAATCCTTCTTCGGATTTATTCAGTTCTGTTTTGTCACTAGAACTTACTACAGAAACAGGTCAATTTTCCATATCAGGTGTAAATATTGAAAACGAAACACATATAGTTAAGGTTAATGACAGATCACTTGATTTTACCCCTTATACTCCATACCTGCTATTTATTGAAAACCTTGATCGCCCAGGAACAATTGGAAAGGTGGGTACTGTGGCGGGAGAATACGATATAAATATTGCTTTTATGACCGTAGGGAGAAATGCACCAAGAGATACAGCAATAATGATAGTTGGAATAGATGATGCACCAAATACAGAAGTGATTGAATCGATGAGAAAGATCAAAAATATAGTTAGTGTTAAGGGTGTTAGTTTAAATATATCTTAAATGTTTTCTTTCAAAGAATTATAGACAAAACCTGTTGGCACTTTAGGATGAAAATAGGTTGATTTGGGAGGAAGCTTCAAACCTAAATCAACAATTTCTTCAAATAAATCTAATGGAAATGGTTTTACTAAAAATAATACTTGGGTAGTATTATCTTCAATTTCTTCATCTAAATCGTGGAAATAGACCACTTTTTGCTCCAAATGATCATGAAAACAATTTTTAAAGACTCCTTCATATAAAACCCAACCCTCACATCTTATAAATAGTTTTGGATCAAAATTAGTTTCGATGTGTTCAAAATTAATTTTGCTACTAATTTTATAAAATCTAATAGCATTAGTTAATTTATTCACATAAATCATGCATGGGTAATTAGTATCAATAACCATTTGTTCTAATTGTTTTAAATCATAATCTTTAAGACTAGATTGAGATAAAGGAACTTCTTCGAAATATTCTATCAATGTACTTTCTAATTTATCGATATCTTCTTCTGTTAAAGATTGTAAACCTCGATGATATGGCAATAAAGACAAACCAGGATCTTGAATATCAATACAATTAACCATGATAAAATTTTTACCATTGTTGGATAAATTATTTTCATCTCTGTAAGTTAAAGCTGTTTCATAACGATGATGGCCATCTGCAATTAGTAAAGGAAATTCTCCGATCCCTTTGCAAATTTTTTCTATAATATCTCTATCATTAATAACCCATAAATAAACTTTTTCATTTTCAGTTATTTCTGCAGAAAAAGATTCTGGAGATTGAACAATATTATTAATTATTTGAGTAACTGTTTTCTTAGGATCTCTAAACAACATCATTATTGGGCTAAAATTTATATCTGTTGCTTCCATAAGTTTTAAACGATCAATCTTTGGGCCTGAACGTGTTTCTTCGTGAGGCAAAATAGTCCCTGAATCTAAAGATGCTAATTCTAAAGATGCATAAATTTCATATCGAGAAATTATTTTGTTATTTATAGAAAATTCATGCTTTGCAAGATATATAGATGGAATCTTATCTTGGATTATGACCTCTTCTCTAATCCAAGATGCAAATAATTCTGATGCACGTAAATAATCTTCGTTATTTTGACCAGGTAATTCCACATGTACGGCATTATATTTGCTTTTGTTTTCAAGATCTTTTTTTTCATCCGAAGAAATCACATCATAAGGAGGAGACACTACTGATGTAATATCTTTTGTATTAAGATTATATCTAAGACCTTTAAAAGGGATAATGTTTGGCATAAGACTCCTGTTAATTAATTTTTCCACTATATCTTAATGATATAATGAGCCATCATAATTTTCTATAAAAATGAGTTAATATATTAATAATATAGAAAGGAATATAAGATTGAAAATTGGATTTCTAGGAGGAACTGGTCCCGAAGGTAAAGGTTTAGCTTTAAGGTTTGCAATGGCAGGACATGAGATATACATTGGTTCAAGAGATGTCACAAAAAGCCAAGAGGTGTCTTCAGAACTTATAGGTAAACTTGAGACAATATTACCAGAAGCTCCAAAAATCCATGGTGAAACAAACAAAAATAGTTGTCTTTATTCTGAAATAATATTCATTACAGTCCCATATAATGCCCAATATCAATTGATTACAGACCTAAAAAAAGAAATTAATGAACAAATAGTTGTAAATACTGTGGTACCAATGAGTTTTGAAAATGGTAAACCGTCGATTATTGATGTCAAAGAAGGCTCTGCTGCAGAACAAGTACAAACATTAATTCCCAGTACTCGTGTCATTTCAGCATTCCATAACGTAAGTGCAGTCGAACTCTCAAAACCCAATGCTATAATTGAAGGAGACGTTGTAATTTGCGGAGAGGATAAAGAAGCTAAAGAAATCATAATGAACCTCACTAAAACCATTAATAACCTTAGGCCAGTCGATGGCGGAGATTTAACAAATTCATCTATCGTAGAAAATATTACAATACTACTTCTAACTATAAATAAAAAATATAAAACAAGGACAAATATACAAATAAAAGGTATAACTTAAACATTTAACAAATAATTAGGGAGAGAATAATGTCAACGGAATCAAACAAAACCCAATATCAATGCTCTAAATGTCCAAGTAACAATTATACTACCGAAGAAATTAGAGCTACTGGGTCAGGGTTTTCAAGGTTTATGAACATTCAAAATAAAAGGTTTACTGCTGTAATATGCACCGAATGTCGATTTACAGAGTTCTACGCTTCAGGCAAAAGTGGCCTCGGTACAAATATACTAGATATGTTTACAGGATAAATAATAATAGAAAGTTTTATTCAATGTACCTAATTGCTCTTTCAATGATATTTTCCACATTATTAATTACGGCAAATATCACAGCAGTAAAGATAATAGAATTCGGCCCAGGTGGTATAGATGCTGGTATAATCGCCTACCCTTTAACATTTTTATTATCTGATGTTATATCTGAAGTTTATGGAAAAAAAACCGCTACAAAAATAATTTGGTTTGGTTTTATAACCAGTATCTTAATGACTTCAATAATATATATAGCAGGGCAATTACCTTCAGCAAGCTTTTGGGAAGATCAATCTTCTTACGATACAATATTAGGAGCAGTACCACGAATAGTAATCGCATCAATGGTGGCTTATCTAATTAGTCAACATCATGATGTTTTTGCTTTTGACTTTTGGAAAAAATATACAAAAGGGAAATATCTTTGGTTGAGAAATAATGCTTCAACTCTTGTATCTCAAGCAATAGATACTGTAATTTTTGTAATAGTAGCATTTTTTGGCGTATATAATAATAGTGAACTTTGGGATATGATTTGGATGACCTACATTATAAAATTAGGTGTCGCCGTACTTGATACGCCATTAATTTATTTAATAGTATGGAAATTAAAAGAAATCGAGAAGGAAAATCTAAGGAGAAACGATTGAAAACAGGACTTGAAGGTAAAACAGTAATGATATCTGGCGCTAGCAGAAATATTGGAAAACAAACAGCAATATTAATGGCAGAGGAAGGAGCAAACTTAGTTTTGTGTACACAAAAAAGTATTGAACCTCTGCAAGAAACTGCACATGAATTGGAAGAATTAGGAGCAAATGTAATTGCAGAACTTTGTGATGTAACTAATCAAGATCAGGTTAATAAATTTGTTACTAAAGCGGCTGATAAATTCGGATCTGTTGATGTATTGATTAACAATGCTGTCTTTCGTTCTCAACATGCAGTATTAGAAACGATTGATGAAGAATGGGATAGAAATATTGAAGTCAATCTTACGGGGCCTTTTAAAACAACTAGGGCTGTACTACCACATATGATCAAAAATAATTGGGGACGTATAATTAATTATTCGGGTATTGCCCCATATTTAGGTGCTGGAGCAGCAAAAGCGATGGTAAAACTCGGTATAGTTGGATATACAAGAGGCCTAGCAAGAGAAGTTGGGAAAAATAATATTACTGCAAATTGCATTGGTCCTGGTTCGATAGATGTAGAAAGAGATGCAGGTTTAGGAGATGTAGGTACAAGAATACATGAAACTCTTGGTATACCTGCTGGAAGACAAGGAACCCCTGAAGAGATTGCCTCATTAGCCGTTTATCTTTCAAGTGAACTTGCAGGATATATCACTGGTCAGTGTTATCTTGCAAATGGTGGAGCGTATTTTCAATAAATTCAACCTGTTTCAACAATTGGTTGCGCTATCATCCACAAACTAAGCATTGTATATAAGATCATTAAGACCATCATTGGATATTGACTAAGTAATACTGTTCTATATTCTTTAAATTTTTGAGTTGCTGCCACGTGAGATAAATAGGCAGCTGAAATATGCCCTATTACTATAAATATTATTGATGCATACCAAGCAAACCTGGCATCAACAATTCCTATATTTATTTTATAATCAGCTGTACTAAAAATATTCCACCCTAGACCTGCTGGATCCGAAATTAAAGAAATTAACATTTGGCCTTGAATTAATAAAAATGCCGAATAATGAGCTAAATGATATCCAATTGAAATTGGAACTAAAGATAATATAAATATTTTAGCTAATTCTATAATGTTAATTGTCCTACCTATAGCAATATGTATGACAAACATTACAGTCATATATACTAACAAAAAGAACAAAGGGAAGAATGCAAGCAATAAACTTTTTATTACTATAAAAGCATTGGAACCAAAACCTTCTACCAATGGATATACATTAACTAATAATTTTCCCCATATCGGTGTTGATGAAAAACCATCAAACGCAATAACAGAAAGAATTGATAAATGAGTCATTACTAAGGACATTCTTACTTCACGGTTATCTTTTAATCCCATTCCAAAAAATCTAAATTCTATTGTTTTACGATCTTTTAAAAAAACAATAGGGCTAAATCGATTAAATAAATCAAATACTACATTGAATATCTCACCATACTTTAACCATATCTTCCTACCAAACGCTAACATACCTATTATTGTAATTATTGAATATACGATCAAAATACGAGATAAATAAGAAGGCAAGTAGGAATAAGGATAAACTAATTCAATCCAAGCTAAAATCCACATAAAAAGTGCTGCAGGCCACCAACCCCACGACTTAGGATAATCAAACCAGGGATTAACCTTAGATTTTGTAAGCAACATTATGAAATTTTCAAAAATTAAATAAATATTGTTCCAAGGATTTACTATATTATGAATATTAAAAATCAAGGCAGAAATGTAAGCTATGCCTACCCACCATATAATCCAAAAAAATGTTGGCATAATATTATTAGATGGTTGTTGATCTCCTACAAATCCAGAAATAATACAAATGATAAAAATTAATATAGATAGCAATCGCACAAATGATATAAGAAAGAATGATAAATTTGCGGGAATATTAGTACTAAAATTGAATTTAGTATACTCAAAACTACTATCAACCTTTTTTAGCATAAAAGAAATAAAGAAAATAGAAATTGTTACAGTTAAACCCCCACCTATAACATAAAGATAGAGAGGAATTGGTAAGTCATATCTTTCACCAAAACCATGGGCCAAAGCTGCGGTTGGACTTATTATCCATACCGAAAGTATAAATAATGCAAAACGAATATTTCTGTTAATCACTCAATCTCCTAAGGATATACTTCAAGTGATGCAATAATATTTTCACCACCATGTCCATGCCCGTGTCCATCGTGCCCTTTTTTCTCACCCATTATTTCTATTGCTACTTCATCACTAATATTATATTCACAGTGACTTGTAGATGATAAAGCAACGCGAACTTTATAATCACCAGGTTCTAAATCTTTTAAGGTCAATGTATCCATATGATACATCCCTTTTAATTCATTATTTAGATACAAATGCCAATGACCCTTCTTAGTAGTTTCAGTATTATGATCGCTATGTTCATTTTTATCATTTGAGCTAGCTACCAAAGTAAAATTCTTTATATTTGGTTTGATTATTAAAGTACCATTAGTAGAATCTTTATCAACTTCGAGATTAATTGATGGAGATGCACTATCAGTTGTAGAAAACTGGTTTTCACACTTTTCATGTTCTGCTCCATGGGTCCCATGGTCATGGCTATGATGAGAATGTTCATCACCAGCCTCATGTAATGCTATATCAAACTTACCTGTGGCATTTGCTTCAAAATTTAATATTTTATTATTCTGACCTTTTTGCAATTCAGCCTCAAGATCATATCCATGTAAATGCAAAACATATGAACTGTCACTATTTACATTAAAAGTAATTGTGTCACCTTTGTTTGCTTCCAAACTTTGTTTTTCTTCTAGCTCTCCATGGTGAATTTCCAAATCATATGTAATATCTTTGACTTCTCCGCCACCGCATCCCATTACCATAACTAGAATAAGTGATAAGAAAAAGTATCTCATATTATCCTCCCTTGTTAATAGAACGAATCCAAATTATAGACATTGGTAATACCAAAAGTATGATAGTTAATATACCTGCAATTAAGCCCCAGTTAATGATCATACTTACTATTTCCACTTGAGTATTCACAGTAGTTTTCCCTAAAGGGCCATCAATATCAATTTTTAATTTCCAGATTCCAATTTCATCTAATAAAATATCAGAATCATAAGAAATATTCATCTCCTCTATTCCTAAACTCGGTATCGGATCTTCGATGTATCCTATGAATGGTGCCAAACTTTTCCCACTAGGTGATATTGCTGTGTAAGTTACATTTAAATTATCAAGGTTTTCATTTTTTGTAGCATCAGAAATATATATACTGAAATGAGCTGGGCCTTGAGGTAGTTTATTAGCATAACTTTTAACCTCTACTTTATATGGTCCTGACACATCATCCACTAATACAACACCTAAGCTACCATTTGCATATGCTATAGACATAAAACCTAAAATATGAAAAAAGATAATAGATAGTAGAAGTTCTTTTTTAATTGTTTTTATAATCATTAATTCTCTTCGTTAGTATTTTCTTCTGCTTGGCTATACATTTTCATTTGTTCTTGTATAAAATCATCTAACCATCTTCTAAAATCATGTAATGCTGGTGGGCTTACATGAATCACTTCAATATCTTCAGGAAATTCAATATTATGATTTTCACTCATAAGTAGTAAACCTATTTCATCTGATTTGATTTTCGAATCAATTGATTCTTTTATAGCAGAAAATCTCTTTGCAGCAACCTCAGAATACCAACTTTCAATCTTTGATCTTACACCCTCTGAAGAAAATGGAATATTTGCTATACGTTGTAAATCAATCATCTCAGTTAGTGATACAAGATCTTCTGTTACGTGAATCTCTGCACCAGATTCCCATTGTTCTTGAACAAAGCTATAGGTCTTAGAATTCATATTTTTCAATTGTTCTAATCCTTCGTGCCCACCCACTGAAAGAGTTTCGTGAAAAATGTGCTTAACGATACCAAGTGACTGTGTCAAACTATTGATTTGATTTTTAACTTGGTTCCAATATTTTGTTATAAGAATTTCAGCATCTTGATTAGGTTCAAATGGAGTAAAGATAATTGGAACCATAAATAATTTTCTTTTATTTTTATAATCTTCTGTATTTGCTTTATCTATTTTACCTAATTCTTGAGACATTATAATTTCCTAAAAAATAATATTCTAAAATATACTATATTATTATATACATAAAATATTAAATATAAACTGGAGTCATCATATGGAAAGTACAAACTTGTGGGAATTCATAAACTCAAATGTACTCCTATTATACAGCGTACTTCTTACAGTAATCTTTATTATCACTATAAATCAGTATAATAAACTCAAATCAAAAATTACCAATCTAGATAGCAATTTACGAAGTAATGCAGTAAAACAAGGATTAACACTAGAACAATGGATACCCATTTCAGAAAATTACCCTTGGGATCATAGAAATTTTAGATTTTTAGGAGATCCAATAGATGGAATTCAATTTGAAGACAATAAAATACTCTTAGTAGAATTCAAATCTGGTAATAGCAGGATGTCTAATAAACAAAAAGCTATTCAACAGTTAGTTGAAAATGGAAAAGTGGAATTTATTGAAATTAAAACGAATTAAATTCTACCATGTATTATTTTCAACTTTAGATAAAAATTCATCAATCAACTGATTGAATAACGAAGGTTCTTCTAAATTTACTGTGTGCCCAGTTTTAGGTACAAAAACAAGACCAGCATTCTTCATTTTATTTTTTAAAAATATTCCAGGGTTTATACAGGGTTCATCTTCATCACCAACTATTATCAAAGAAGGTATATCAATTTTTTCTATTTCCTTTTCCAATTCATATATAGTCTTTCGTTTACCTTGTACGTTTTTAAAAGTATTAGCAGAGCCAAGTGGAGAATGGTTAACAAGTGCATCTCTAAATATATTCCATCCCTTTGGGTCTTTGGATTTATATTGTAATCGTTGTGGACCATTTGCATATGAATCTGCCCAAGAAGTAAAATCTTTTTCCATTAAAGATGCCTGATTGTTAACCGACTCTTTCCAATTATCTGAATTATCTGATCCGCTGCCAGCTCCTGCAATAATCAGTGCTTTGGCAATTTGCGGGTATTTAATGCCAAAACTTACTGCTAAACCTCCACCCATTGAAAGGCCGGCAATATATG
>Ga0208261_1000648_pt1 | contig 13377 bp, 39 predicted proteins | sample Knorr_S7_td_DCM__FD_185595 | JGI IMG/M metagenome (GOLD analysis project Ga0208261, IMG submission 185595) | Marine microbial communities from Southern Atlantic Ocean transect - Knorr_S7_td_DCM_ad_131m_LV_B (SPAdes) (version 3) | ecosystem: Environmental > Aquatic > Marine > Oceanic | place...
GCCCCAAACCTACTGACTAGTCTGACTTAGAAGCAGACACATGACCGTTGGTAGAAACCTATTACTGCACATGACAGATGGTTGAAAGTGGTGGGGGTTCAGGTGTAAGCGATTCCCATAGGGTAAATTTGGGCAACAAGGTGAAACCTTGATCATTGCCCCACGTTTCTCTCAACACCCCATTATATTATGAACGATGCCTTCTACAGTATCACAACAACAAAAAGCAAGATTCTTTGCAGAAGGACACACACTCCCTACATGTGTCAATGATGGTTGTAATAATAATGTACAGGTAAGAGAGTGGAAGTACTGGTCATTCAAATCAGAATGTTCTAGTTGTGCCACTGCACGTAAGAAAGGAGTTGATAGACCTGGTGTTACAAGACATAAAAAGAACTATTGTGAAAACAACGATGGTCATCTAGGATGGACATGTCCTGTATCTACATTTGTAGGATTCGAGACTAGTCTTGACCTAGACCATTTAGATGGTGATCATCATAACAATGTTCCTAGTAATGTCAAGACATACTGTAAACTATGTCATGGACGTAAATCCATATTAAATGGAGACTGCAACAGTAACAAATCATCATCAAGGAGTATAGGATGATCATACATGATGACGCATTAAATTATTTGACTGAGATGGATGGAGATAGTATACACCTTACGTGTACATCTCCTCCATATTATAATGCAAAGGCATACGCTACATGGCCAAATTATGATAAGTATCTACAATTCCTTGAGGATATATTCCGTGAAGTTCACAGAGTCACAGTACAAGGAAGGATATGTGCTGTCAATTTATCACCAGTAATACAAGCACGTGAGTCAAGAGCACATGAGAGTAAGAGACTTGCGATACCATTCCACTTTTTTAGTATTATGGAGAGATTGGGTTGGCAATACATTGATGATATTATATGGTTGAAACCAGAAGGATCTGCTGTTAATCGTAACGGTGGATTCTTTCAGCATCGTAAACCAGTAGCATACAAACCAAACCTTGTTACAGAGACTATATTGATCTTCAAGAAACCTGCACCTTTCCTTATAGATAAGACAGTGCGTTCCTATGCTCCTGATATATTAGAACAATCATTAGTACCTGATGGTTATGAAAGATCAAACGTATGGCAGTTTAATCCTGAGACTACATCAAAGCATCTAGCACCATACCCTAAAGAACTATCAGATAAGATTGTACAATACTATTCATTTGTGAATGATGTAGTTCTAGACCCATTCATGGGGTCAGGTACTACTGCGGTATCATGTCTAGATTATGACAGAAAGTATATTGGTATTGAAATTCATGAAGAGTATGTTAAGATGGCAAATGATCGTATCAAACGTCACACACCACTTAAGAAGTTCTTATGAAAGATCAAAAAACCATTGATGAACATGAATCACATGACCAGAAATGGAATCGTGGACTGGATTTATACATAGAATCAGTACACAAACCTGATAACCAGTTACGTGGTTGTGCTCATAATCAGAAGTGTTTCAACGAACTGATGGAAGTAAGAGCACATGTATTAGAATACTTAACGACCTTACGGAGACCAGTATGAAAAGTAGAAGAACGATGTTAGCAGAAGCAATACAAATGTATCTTGATGATGCATCTGTTGATGAGTTTCATGCTGATCTAGAGTCAGAATTAGAAAGACTACAATCATATCACCAACAACATGCTGATGATGCTGCTAAGATGAGTGGTAAAGCACCCAAGACAGTCCTATTAAATGAGGAGGACTGGAATGAGTGGAATAAAGATCCTGATTGGACACCATCACCTTCTGAAGGTTATGAGTACACTCCAACCACTATACCTGGTAAAGCAGAGCAAAAGCAATATAATTATGCTGCTCACATTACTATGTCAGATATAGCAAAATTCCACAGGGGTAGCAGCCTCTAGTGTGACAGTTAACAAACTGTTTCAATTTGAGTGACAACACTCCATTCTATACTATACTATACATGTACTGACATTTTACCATGAACGAATTGATTCAAGACTTCACCAACAACATTTCATATTGTAAACATGTTATTGGTTGTAATGAAGAGCAGACCAATGAACTCATTCAAGCTGCTGATGAACTAGGTGTATCAGCAGAGTATTTCTGTGAAGAGTTTATTGTTGCTCCTGAAGGTGAAGAATGCATGAAGTATCAAGACGGTGAATTCCTTGATATTGATTCATTCAACACATATCATGGCATCTACTTTGAATATGAGGTAGATTAATGAATTTGAAAGCGGATACTATCAGTAGGATCATTGGGTCTGTGCTGATAGTAGTCTCTTACTTTGTTATACTACATGTCAATATCATTGTTGGCACAGTATTACATGCATTTGCTGATGTCATAAGCATACCATACTTCATTCGTACTAAAGGATGGGATGTGGTTATTATGCTATCATTCATGACGTGCATTTCTATAAGCAAGTTTGCTTTATAACAATGCCAAAGAGATTTCCATTTGCGGTCGGTGATCGTGTTAGACTCAATGATGATGAAGGGTTCATCACATTTATAGACACAGCATACTTTACGTTGTGCGTTCGAGAGTGGGAAGATAAGAATAAGCGTAATGGTGTAGGTCAAGTTAATGTATTAATATACAGGTCATACTGGGATGAAGTAGAAAGACTGTGACACTCAAGAGAGTGTCCACATTCTATTGCATCCGCTTTCGTATGCACTATAATAAGTACATAACAAACAAAGGAACACATGACACGTCAACTCAATGAATTTGCAGAGAGAATGGTATCAGATGCACCATACTCTATTGAAGAAGCAGAAGCAGCAGCAAATAGACAGTTATTCGTTGAGTATGTTGAATCATTCTACCTACCAACACATGAGGATGTATTATATCCTATTGAAGGACTAACTAGTCAGAAGATTGAAGATGCACTTGACGTGTACATTGAAAGAATTGAGAAAGGTGACCTAGAGTATGTACATTATACTTGGGGTGGTGGTGATAGTTTAGACAGAGAAAGAGTAAGAGATATCATACTAGAGACAGTTTAATTACTGTCACACACTCTGTTGCATTCATGCAACCATCCATTATAATAAGTACATCAACCAAAGGAACACTACCATGACCGTAGCAGAAAGAACTCAAGACCTAGTAAATGCTCTTGAGAATAACTACAAAGAGTATACAAGACAGTCTTACATCAGAAATCCATGTGATTACAGTCTAAAGAAACTTACAGAGATTGACAACGGAACTGCTAAACTAGTTAAGTTTAGAATTCAGAGTGGTCGTAAGTATTACAAACTAATTCAACAGGACTATGATACATTCCAAGATAGAAATGAGTATCGTGACGGTGGTGTACATGCATTTGTAGATAAAAAGACAGGTGATGTGTTCAAACCAGCAGGTTGGCAAGGACCAGCAAAGTATGCTAGATATAATTTGTTAGATGAAACATCATATCAAATAGCATTGTCAAGAGCAGATTGGGCAGGTGGTTATCTCTATTTGAGATAATCATTGGGGCAAGGATCTATGGTTGTCTGTGTTCAGCATGGAAATTACGTCCTGTAAGTCCTCTTGACTTTCTACTCATTCTCTGTTACACTACACTCAGTACTTTTATCATCATGTCAAAAAAGTTCTACAATCAACAACTTAAAGCACAACGCTTGTCTCCACTAGTAGTATCTCATGTTAAAGAATTACTCTCTCCTATTGACACGGACAACGAACGCTCTGCATTTACCGTACGTGTTAATACTAACGCTGATCCTGAGTCTAGAGATTACAGAGCATTTTGGAATTACCAATCTCGTTTCACTCTTGAGTTTGTTAAAGCACTAGAGTCCTTGATACCACAGGGTTTACGCCTTGTTGAGTATGATCATTTGAATAATAAACTATCATTGGAGCGTGTGTAAATGGACATCATACTAGAGAGATTTCCGTATCGATACGTACAGGATGGTACACTTGAAATCAATGGTAAACCAGACTATCGTATTCAGAAATTTAATGAGTATACTAGACGATACAATGACATGTATTATCTGGACAATGCAATGCAATTAGATGCATGCTTAGAAGATGTAGAGTACACCAAATGGTTAGATCCAGCAGGTGTTCCAGCATATAGGCATGACTCTGATGAATAACATTGACGCACTACGCATCTCTCAACAGAGGGATGCAATTTGTGATTGGGTTGAGGATAGATTCTTCCAATTAATTAAGGAAGAACGTCACGATGATGCCATTGATTTTGCTAATGAATACATTGAATGGATGAATCCAGACTTATACATAAACGAGTCTACTCATTTTTTCAATCAACATGAGCTCACTGAACTCTATGAATCAATCACAAATGGATGATACCATGCGTGAGTTGGTTCTCGCATACTGTGATGCACAAGCAAAACATGATGATGAACTAGCTGCACAACTCTTAGCAGAGATCGAAATGATTCAAAAACTATGTAAGGATGTGAAATGACTGACCCTGTTAATGCATGGGAACGAGAATACCTCTCAGATGCATACAATGTTATTACTAAACGAGAGCGAGAGATTCTAGAAGGATCTCCACTCAAATCTAATGAAGGCATGGTCTATGGTAAGATGTATGCTGCATATAAAAAACAGCATGACATACCATGATTGACTTGAATACTGTTGGTGTTGAAGAGATCTTTAAAGATTTTGTCATCACAGTAGATTTACAACATGATTTAAAACAGTTAGTTGAGGATGCCTACATCCTTAAACATGACTATCCCTCTCAAACTGTCAGCAACATCGGAGGTTGGCAGTCGCCAGTTTTTGGACCTCAGTGTCCAATAGAAATACTCAACCAAATTCCTAAGAGTTTCTCTAATCTTCAGAGGGACTGTTGGGAATTGTGTAATAGTATTACTGTTGGTAAGTTTCAGAAACACCTGCAAAAGAAGCATACAGGTTGGTGGTGTAACATTAATGAAATGTATTGCCATAACACTATGCATCACCATGCACGAGCAGATTTAATTGCAGTTGCATTCATTAAGACTCCCCCTAACAGTGGTAAGATGGTCATTGCACGTTGTGATGGTGCAACATACTCACAACTCTACGATAACTTTCAATACCCTGTTCCAAGTGAAGCAGGGAAGTTATATGTATTTCCAGGACATGTGTGGCATTATGTTGAAGCGTCACACAGTGAGGAAGATAGAATTAGTGTTGCATTTAATTTCTATATTGACCCTAAGCACTATGGTGATAACATAAGTAAAGCATACCATTTTGGCATAGGTGCAGTATGATAGTAGTAAATGCAGAGAACATCCGAATATTCGCTATAATGGTACTGGGTATCGTATGGATCTATTTGTTAGTTGAAACTCTCGCAATGAAATCAGTGGAAGATGATCGCAAAAATAATAGATAACACATTTGATCAACAGTATTTGTATAACATATACAGAGCACTGAATGATGAATTAGAATACAAAGCAAATAACATAGCCAATCGTAAGACATGGCCATTTGGTGACAGTGGTTCACATAGAATGCTAGGATGCAGACTATTTGAACGCAAGTCATTGAATAGATGCACAGTATTACATGATAAAGCACAACCATTCTTTGATATGTTCGAGAGAATTGAAACTCTCACTGAACATGAGTATTATTTGCAAGAGATATTCATCAACTTACAACACTGTGGATGTGATGGTAGTTCACACATCGATTCCATAGAGGGTACGAAGGATGAACTTACTATCATGGTATTCCCTAACCCTGAGTGGTGTCAAGAGTGGGGTGGACAGTTTGAAATCCTAGACAAGGATGATAATGTTATTGAGAGTCATGACTACAAACCAGGCAGAATTATTATATTTCCTGCTTATGTTAGTCATCGAGGACTTGGACCAGCACTTGAGTTTGGTCACTTGTATAGATATAGTATAGTGTTTAGAGTACGAGCATAATGTCACACTACGTTGTTGGTTATCATGATTACGAAATGCATACACACGAGGTGTGTGAGTATGCAAAAGACTCATATGAAGCGAGAGTTGAAGCAATTGAGGATGTACCATACATCCATGACCATCCCAACTGTATAGATTACATTCTAGAGGAGAAATAGGCATAAATTCTTGTTACATACAGAGAGAATTGTCACACATTCCACATAAATAGTGGTAGAATTAGGAAGAACAAGATGCACCCAAAGTCACTTTGTTATGATCTTTAATTCAACTTACGAGGTAGTATATGCATAATCTCATCTCTCAGAATCAGTTAGCAGAATGGAATCACATTGAGTCTGATATTACACAGGACAGACTAACGGAACTAAATGATTATTACGACTGTGTTATTGATGAAGAGATGAACCACGGCGATAAACGAATATGTAAGAGTTTACTGCCACGATAATAAAAATTAAATAATCACAACAAACCCTTGACATAACCTGTCAGGGGTTTTATAATGTAATGAGTTAGAGAATATTATGGGTGACAAGACTACTAAGATCAGAGCACAAATGAAATCCAGATGGTATTACTTCTTCTGGAGCTCAGCAACTGTAAGCGTCCTACTAGGTCAACTGTATGTTGGTAGTGGGTACAGATCATATGCCAGAGCATTGCACAGAATATTTGATTCAGTTGCACTAGAGTTTGATAGCAGACCACCAGTTGGACCATATGAATACCTAAGCAATGACAACTGACCAATGGTTTCCACTTCCCCTGTATCAATATACAATACCATCAATCAAAGAGAGAAAAGATATTGAATCTGATCTCACACTGACTGAATTTGTACATCGTGAAGGATGGAGTGATGATACACATCGATTAACACCAAATCCATTTGGAAGTAATGTGTTGACAGACTCTCCACGTATGTTAGAATTCATTCAAACACATGTTAATGAATATCTCACTAACATTGGTATTGATGAATCACCCTATCATATGGACAATGCATGGTATACGTCAACAAATAATGGACAGTATGCACACTTGCACAGTCATGGTGGTTCTGATATCAGTGGGGTGTACTATGTAAGTACAAACTCACGTGATGGTAACATTTACTTTCACAACCCACACTACGTGTCTGAATCAAATTTTATGATAGGTCACCTAGATATGGCAAGACAAATCACACCTAAGAAAGGTATGATAGTATTATGGCCAAGTTTCTTAATGCATGGTACACGTGTCAATGAAACAAATCATAATAGAATAAGTCTCTCATTCAATCTCACATTCGACCGATGAACATCAACCTAACACAAAAACAACTAAACATACTAATACAATTAGTTAATTGTGAACAGTATACTGTCACTGATGATGTATTAAATGAAGAATTAAATGATTTAAGACGTGCATTACAACAACGTCCACAATCTAAACAACAAATAAATGCTGAATATCAATCAAGACATCAATACATGCCTGAATTTGAATCAACAGCACAGAATATAGTTGAACAACACACACCTATGCCACCTAATTATCCACAGGCATACACAGCAAATGATGTACAACAGTGTATAGCAAATACAAATGGTGACTATGCACAGTGTGTCGATTACATGGTACAAAGCATGAATTACAATGAGAACACAAAATAAAGAGAATTACTACTACATTTTCTGGGTAGTAGCAATGATCGCTTTCATTATTCCACAAGTATTCACAGCATATACAGTACAGTCTGTATTAAATCGATTAAATCAACCAATTCAAATACTATTAGTCAATGAGAATGAACAACCAAACTAAATTACTATTTGCATTAGAACATATAGCACATTTAGAGGATTTATTTGAAGATAATGCAGATGAAGCATTACTAGCAGCATCACTCAGAGACATCAAATTTATACTAGATAGACAGTATAACACACGTCATAAACGTAGGCAATATCGTTTGGATGAACTACAGGAATAGTACAGTTGTTCTATGTACATCCGCACACTGGTATCACTGAGTTTTCCACAGTTTTTTGAGTGGTTGTGGAAAACCTTTTAAATATATTAAAAAATATAATAAAGGTGCTCTCACGATACTGTCTTAGGCTACCGCCTACCGAATGTCAAGTTCATGTGTGCCAGTACTCAAAGTGGCACAAAAGACCTCGAAAACACACGAAGAGGCATTATAATAAAAAGAGATAACGGAGGAATTGCCTTTTTATGACTTTTTGAGTTTTTCACAACCCTGTGGAAAACAAAAAGGACAAAAAATGACTTTTTTCGCTTTTTAAGAAGTTTAAGAAAGCTATTTTTTGCTATTTCGCATATTTTCGAGTTTTTTCGAGTTAAACTTTAACCAAACCCCCTAAAATGTCAACTATTTACGATAAATTCACTTCAACTGCAATTAAATCAGTCGAAACCCTTGACAACACTGTGAAAATAGTGTATAATAGTAATAAAGACAAAGAATATGTATTTAATTGTCAAAATATCACTGAATTCACTAATAAACTATGTGAAGTACTAACAGCACATGAGTTACTACTAGAAGGAGGATCGGTGGGACGATATGTTAATCAATCCATTAGATCAGGTGTCCTAGTTGAGAATAAATAATGCACCACTAGTTAATAACAATGGCACGACACGGTAAGACTAACAAATCATCCAAACTTAAGGACGTATTTGTTAACGACTTCGATGATTACGGTTTAGATGTAAAGAATGTAAGGAGGATTAAGAAAAAGAAAGTTAGTAAATTCAAGAATAAGGATGATAGTTATTATCAACCCGATTACAGTTATTAACAATTAGAGTGGACAGTTAACAAACTGACCTAAATTGTTTCAAATCATTACAAAGCACCTTTCGGGGTGCTTTTTTCATTTTATAATGAACGAGTCACACGCATTTAATTAATGACAGTCGCTACAGCAACCAAACCAGCAACTGCACCTCGTAAGAGACGCACACGCAAGGTTACTGTAAAACCAGTTGCTAAGAAACCAGCAACACCCAAAGCAGTTAAGGCAACAACACCACGCAGACCAAGTGCTGCTAAGTTAATCAGTCCTAATCGCTATTGGTCAGACATCAAAGCACGTTGGTCGATTCATCAGTATGAGATCACTATGCTAACATCTGACCTAACCAAACTTAACAAGTGGGTGAGACAGTTCACAAACTGACCCAAATTGTTACGAATCTGTTACAAAACCCCGAAAGGGGTTTTTTAGTGACTATAATTAAGGAGTACACACAAAACAGGTTTATGTCAACACTTCATCACGAGTCATTACTAGAGTCATGCTATGAGGACGTAATGGCAGAGATCACCGACACAGGTGATATTGCTATGATGAACAACGAGGACATCGAAAGAGCAGTCCAAATGAGATTCGAAAGCATGTGCCAATAAAACTAGTGGCACAAGACCCCTTCACAGGGGTCTTTTTTTATGTGTATAATAGAAGAGTACAACACAAAGGACTTTATGCGTAAGATTGAACAGCAAATGAACTCAGCAATCAACAACCGCACATCGTGGCACAACTCAAACACAAGGGTTGACCGCATGGGTAACAGATCTGAGGTCTACTTGCATAACAATCACATTGCTACAGTTCATGACAATGGCGATCTTCAACTATCCTCAGCAGGATGGGAGACTGTCACCACTAAGTCAAGACTGAATGCACTGCTTGAAAACTTCTTTGGGTACGGTCTCAGAATATTTCAGAGAGACTGGACCTGGTACATCGGTGACAGTCGTCAAACTGACCTATTCTTTGACGGATACGTCATCCAAAGATGATATCATTATAAGGGGTGGCAACACCCCACTTTTTTTTAACCTTACCCCTTTAATACTATGGCACGTTACATTGCGTCTTATTGCAATGAGGAGTACTTGACGTTGTTTTTGTTTCTTTTTGCTAAGAAAGCGTGGGAGCATGTTGATTCATGTTATAATATAGAACAACCTACGACGGAGACTGATCATGGACTGGGAAGAGTATTTAAAAAATGAACTTGCTTACTATGATGAGCACCCCGAAGAGGATGCCCCTATTATAGAGGCACATACAAATGATGTGCCTTGCATTGAGGTTTGTTACATGGATTAAACCAGTTCACAAACTGGCACAACATGTGTAGATAAGTCAAACCGAGATGCTATTATATAAATGTGGAGGCAAGGGTCTCGTTCACTAATCGAGTTTAAGTCGAACCTCTCCACACTCAAACATTTCATTCTATTACATGCCTGAAACAGTTCGAACTCTCACAATCACCGAAGCAGAAGAGACTGCATTGGTTGAGATTATTCGCTACTTCAACGATATGGGTTTACCTGATAACGTTGATAGCACAGACTACGACACACTGACTGAAAAGGTGTGCGAACCAGCATTTTGGGAGTACAACTAATGGTACAATCTGAATTCTTTGGCAGAACTTTTTGGTTGGGTAAAGATAACCAACTTAAGAGTGCTGCCACTTTTACTGACAACTCAGTAGACTATGACAATTTTGATTATGTCTGTGATTGGACAGACTGGGAGGGTGTCAACTACTATGAGTTATTTGATGTCATCTCTGAATTAATCAATCAAAAGGAGGCACGACTAGATGTCAACTTACCACATTGAGTGCATGGAAACAAATTGTTTCATTGTTGAGGTTGAAGCAGAGAGCGAAGACCACGCAAGGGAACTAGCACACAATGACATAAACTCTCACGAGGTCATCCAAGAATGGGTGACCGACTGGGAAATCAATCTTATCACGGAGTTATCATGAGTTTTTTCAATCACGTTCAATTGCATAAGTACGACATCACAGACAAAGGAATTTCAGAGGCATGCTATGATGAACTTGTCGCAAGTGGCAACAACTCAACAGAAGACCAGTTGAGAGTGCTTGCTGATGACATGCGTGAACAGTTCAAAGATTACATGCGTCCTTTATTCTCATGAAAGTTGATGTTTATTCTATGCTAGACGGTTACACGGTTGACCGCATAGCAGAAGACATTGCAGAGGCACTGTCAAAAAATGGTTATGATGTCTCAGCGATTAGTTGGGACATTGATTGCAACGTACTCTCACCCACTGAGGATCTATGAAATTAACAAACGATCAACTAGACGGCATCATTGACCAATTTTCTGAAATCATTGTTGATGGCATGGACACAAAGACCCTTTGCCAATATGTGTATGATGACCTAGTGGATTACTACAGCAAACTTTCACAAGCAGAACTCCAGGAATTCATTGTATCACATGACGAGGGACTATGGGATGAGTTAGTGGACAATGAAACAAGTGTCCCACCAGTGGTTGAAAAATCATTTGGATTGAGTGTATAATATGAGAGTACACAACACAGAGGCATTTTGAAAAGACTCGAACTAATCATGGGTCGTGACATTCCCAACAATGGCACAGTTACCGATTTCATGATGGATGAGTTTATTCGCCGTGAGATTATGCCACATTTCGAGTATGGCACATTCATAGACGGCGAAGGTCTCTGGAAGGGTGAACTAGAGCAAACCAAGATATTTTATCTTGAGTGTGCCGATTCAGAGGTTGACACACACATGGTCTCTTTGAACTGTATCGCTGCTGCGTATAAGAAACAGTTCAACCAAGACAGTGTGCTAATCTCACAAGTGCAAACCAACGCAATTTTTAACTAATGAGCATTCGCTACTGGACACCCAACGACCAACGCAACGCAAGAACAATTTCATTTTCTTGCAAGTCTAAAGCACTGGACATGTTAGCATTCTATCAAGGTGCTGGCATCCGTTGCGAATTGTGTGACTAATTGTAACAGGGTGATGGGCAACCGTCACCCCATCCCTTATAATAAAGGCATGAACAAAAACATCTTTCTCACAAACGAATCTGCTCGCCGTGACCCAGTTGTTCAGGCAGCAATGAAATCGATTCTCGCTCGCATGACTCAAGAGCATGACAGAGCAAGTGCAGGTATCGCACCTCACACAGTCGAAGTCTCACCAGTCAACTTTTTACAAGATGTCATGGATGACTTGGGCGACCCTCAAATCAGAAATCGTGAACGTGAGGAGTATTTCAGAAACGGTTGGGGCGACAGTCGCAACGGTTGCTGGATGTAACAATTATAACACACCCTGTCCGAACGACAGGGTTTTTTTATGATCCCCCGACCGATGGGGTCGCCGAGCGAAAAACGTGGAACCTTTCTAACCTACAAACGTTTCCCAGAGCGTGATAAATATAATTACAAAATTAGAATTTCAAAACCTTAGTTTTGGAAAAAATTTTCCAGCAAAAAATTCGCCGAAAAAGTTTATCATGGCATACAGAGAGTTAAGTAAAGCAGAGAAGGTTGCGAGGTGGTTTAACCAACGAAGGATTGGAACTGCAATGCTGCATAAAAAAAGCATCCGATGGTTCCAAAAGAAAACTGGGTTATCAAACTATCAAATACAGTGGTTAAGTTTCGCAGAGGGTGTTATACTTACTATAATCATATTATAAAAATGGCAAGAGTAACTACAAGTGAAGTCCTAATGCAGTTAATGCAATTGCAAAGTAGGGTAAGCGACATGGAAAGACAGATTGATCGCCGTCTGAGTCACTTAGAGAAAAGATTCGACCAGTTTGAATTGGACTCTAGGTTTAGGAAGGATCCTATAAATGATCCCCTATCAGACTTGCCAGGTATGTCAGGTGGTAAACCAGTGTCAAGTTTCGGCAAAGGTATGGGGTTATGACCAAAGAACAATTAAACTACTATGAAAAGGCGTTAGCAGATTTCGATCACTTCTGTGATGAATTTGAGAATGCCGCCACTAAACGTTTTCAAGGAATAGATGATGATAGCAGACAACCAATCGACAACGCAGAAGTTGAACGAGTCACTCCAACTGTTGTTCAAGAGATTGACGATATTGGAGGAGAGGGTTTCGAATTTAGAGAACCCCCAGTTAATGTACAAGCCACCACAGTCGAAGGAATATCTGAAACTGGATCAAGCACTTGATGACATTTATAAAAAGATTGATATATTAGGAAGGTATACAGGTGGATGATGAAACTTATAAAGAGATCATGTTAATTCATGACATTATATCGATAAACACTCTACATCTTTCTATGGGTAAGTTTATTGACAGTGTACAGATAGCATTGGAGAATAAAGATGCCAGCAGCAGCAACTAAAGGAAGTGAAGTCATTACAGGACATGGTTGTACAGCAACGACCACTATACTGGATGGGGATGAATCTGTGAAGATTGGTGGTAAAGATGCAGCAGTGCAGGGTTCTAACCTGACTACACATACTGTTCCGTCTGGTACGAAT
>Ga0208261_1000649_pt1 | contig 13373 bp, 12 predicted proteins | sample Knorr_S7_td_DCM__FD_185595 | JGI IMG/M metagenome (GOLD analysis project Ga0208261, IMG submission 185595) | Marine microbial communities from Southern Atlantic Ocean transect - Knorr_S7_td_DCM_ad_131m_LV_B (SPAdes) (version 3) | ecosystem: Environmental > Aquatic > Marine > Oceanic | place...
AACAAGTGCTTCTTTTGCAGCAAAAGAAGAACATAAGAAGTTTATTTTCTTTTTTTCAGGCAATGCATAAAATGTTTCTTGTTCCTCAGCTGAAAGAATTTTCTTTAAAAATTTTTCCTCATATCTAGAATAGATACTTTTAACTTTTTCTTTGTGTATTAAATCTGTTCCAATACCTAAAATCATCTAAAAAAAACTCTACTTTTTATATTTAGCTCTTCGAAGTAATAATCAATAGCTTTTCTATTAATCTCTTTGCTTAACTTTAATGCTTCAGAAGAAAAATTTCTATTACCTATATCAGTTATAATTTTACCATCATAGCCCTCTTTACTCTCTCTGAATCCACTTTGAGGACTATACTTATAATTTTTTTCGGTATCTATTTCTTTACCAGAATCAAGATCATTAAAAAAATCAATCTGATAACCAAGATTTGCCAAAATGTTTAATTCGAAGTCTCTCAATATAGCTTCGACATTATCTTTAGTTTTGAGGTCTTTGATGCAGTCTTTGTAAAGACTAAATAATTGTTCAGATTCATCAGAATGCAGCAAAAGAAAATTCATTAATTCATTTATATAGAAGGCTGAATATAGGCTTTCCTTCACTAAAAAATCTTTGTATGGTTCGGTAGTTTCTGCAAGGTATAGTGTCTTCAGATCAGTCTTGCCCCTAAAGTCAATATTCAATAACTGAAATGGCTCAAGGTGGCCAGCAAATTTTGATTTTTTTCTTTTTGCACCCTTAGCTACAGCACTTATTTTACCTGCAGTTCTACATAAAAAAGTGACTATTAAGCTAGTCTCCTTATATGGTCTAGAGTGTATTACAAATGCTTCTTGTATATTAGATTGCATTAATTTTTAATTCCGAAACTTTCAAGAGTCACAGGGTCATTAATCCAATTTTTCTTGACCTTGCACCATAAGCTCAAAAAGACTTTCTTTTTATATTTTTCTTCTAGATCAATTCGAGCTTTTGTACCAATAGATTTAATCTTTGCTCCTTCTTCTCCAATGACTATTTTTTTCTGGCTCTCTTTAGCTACATATATGGTTGCATCTAGATTTATTTGATCGTGTTGGTCTTGAAAAACATCCAGAACAACTGCTGTTTGATAAGGAAGCTCATCCCCAAGCAATCTTATGACTTTTTCTCTTATTATTTCGGTTATCTCAAATGTTTGACTTTGAAAATCAAACCCTTCAACTGGGTAGAAAAAATCGCTTTCTGGCATAAGCTTTTCTAGCTCATCTTGAACAATGTCTAAACCTTCACATTTCTTAGAAGAAATTGGAATAATGCTATCAAATTCCTCTTTCAAAAAAACCTTCTCAACAAATGGAAATAATTCATTTTTACTTTTAAGAAGATCTATTTTATTAATTAGCAGTACTTTTTTTGCTTTTGAGCTGTTTACTATTTCTAGTGTCTCTTTATCAACAGCATCAAATTTTGTGCCTGAGACCATAAAGAGAACTACATCAACATCATGAATGACCTCTTTGGGTTTTTTTCTAAGAATTTTGTTAATTGTTTTCTCTGTTTTTTTATGTGTCCCCGGCGTATCAATAAATATAATCTGACATTCTTTCGTTGATTTTACGGCGTAAATATTTGACCTAGTGGTTTGAGATTTCTTTGATGTAATGGACACTTTTTTATCTAAGAAATTATTCAGGAAAGTAGATTTGCCTACATTAGTCTTGCCAATAATTGTTGCATATCCACACTTTTTCATTAGTTTACTTTCCCTGCTCTAGAAAAGTTTGGCCATTCACCTGATTTCCAAGATAGCCATATAAAGTCTGCTCTTCCCCATATTGACCCTTCTGTAATAACACCCCAAGATCTACTATCATTGGAATTATCTCTATTGTCTCCGACCACAAAATACATACCTTCCGGAACCACCCAATCTCCATTAATAGCAGTTCTTTGCATGTGTCTTATTAGATATTTATCGTCACTATTATTTTCAGTAAATAGTTCTGCCCCAAAAGCATCTTTTTCAACGAAGTCCTGCTTGTATATTTCTCCATTGATATAGAATTTTTTATTTATGTAGGTGATTTTATCTCCCCCTTTTGCGATAACACGTTTCACAAACGGAACTGTAGGTTTATGTGGTGGGAAAAATACTACTATTTCTCCTACTTCTGGGCCTTTAGAGAAAACTTTTTCTCTGCCTGTAAATGGCACTTCTAATCCATATGCATTTCTATTAACCAAAACAAAGTCACCAACTTCAAGATTAGGTTTCATTGAGCCAGATGGTATCTGCCATGGTTCATAAACATAGCCTCTAATAAAAAAGACTAGAAAAATACTAAGAAACCATCCTCTACTTTCTTTAATTATTTCTTTGTGTCCTTTCACTAAAGAGAAGATCAAAACTCCTAACGAAAAGATGCTATAAAAGGCTAGCAGATCTCCGATATTCCATTGCCTTACAAACAAAATACCTATGATTAGAATTGAAATAAAAAGGCCAAATCTTTGAATCCATCGATGGGCTCTATCTGAAAAGTTCCCGGTGACTATCGACCAATACCAATGAATCACAATTCCACAGATTAATAAATTTAAAAAAATAAAAACTGGTAAATTTGAAATCGGTTGAATGATATTAAAAAAAGTACTCATTTATTTTTTTCTGTGGAAAGGAAGCTTAAAAATGCTTCCTGAGGTAAAGCAACTTTACCAATTTGTTTCATTTTCTTTTTGCCCGCTTTTTGTTTTTCAAGAAGTTTCTTTTTCCTCGTTACATCTCCACCATATAGTTTAGCAGTAACATTCTTTCTGAAGGCCTTAACGCTTTCTCTAGCAATTATTTTGCTTCCGAGCATAATTTGGATTGGAATTTCAAACATTTGTCTTGGAATAACTTCTCTAAGCCTTCTAGCAATGTCTCTACCTTTTCTTTGTGCATCGGATCTATGCATAATCGATGATAGCGAATCAACAACCAACCCATTTACAGCAACATCAACTTTTACTAAGTCCGCTTTTTGATATCTATCAAAAACAAAGTCAACTGAAGCATAACCTTGGCTTTTTGACTTAAGTAAATCAAAGAAATCCATAACTATTTCAGATAGGGGCATCTCAAAAATAATTGATACTTGTCCGCCCAAGTATTGAAGATCTTTTTGAACTCCTCTTTTAGCAATAGCCAATTCGATCACATCGCCCACATATTTATCTGGACATAATATGGTAGATCTAATTATTGGCTCGCGAATCTCATCAATCTCATTTGTAGTTGGTAACTCTGCAGGAGAACTAATGGACGATTCTTCTCCATTTGTTCTTAGAATTTCATAGGCAACACTTGGTGCTGTAGTGATCAAATCTAAATTATATTCACGCTCTAGTCTTTCTTTAACTACTTCCATATGTAAGGTTCCTAAAAAACCGCACCGAAAACCACTGCCTAAAATTTCTGAATTTTCTGGCTCAAAAACTAAAGATGCATCATTTAGATTTAATTTTTGCAAAGCCTCTCGGAAAGTTTGGTAATCGTTTGACTCTATAGGAAAAAAGGAAGCAAAAACTTGCGGTTTTACCTCTTCAAAACCATCCAGTTGGTTTGTGTCTGGATATTTCGCTGAAATAAGAGTATCGCCTACAGGAACTGATTTTAAATCTTTTACATTTGCTACTAGATAGCCAACTTCGCCTTGAGATAGTTTATCAAAGGCTACTTTTTTTGGAGTAAATTTACCAATAGACTCTGCTGTAAATGTTTGTCCTGTTGATTTAACAATAAACTTTTCCCCCTTTGTTAATTCACCGCTAAAGATTCTTATCAAAGAGATGACGCCTAGAAAATTGTCATACCAGGAATCGATAATTAAAGCTTGAAGATTTTTTTCATCTGAACTCTTTGGCGAAGGTATTTTATGAGCAATTTGCTTCATAAGTTCATCTAGTCCTGTTCCATCTTTAGCGCTTACAGATAGAGCATCAGATGCATCAATTCCAATGATTTCTTCTATTTCTTTTTTGACTCTTTCAGGTTCTGCTTGAGGTAAATCAATCTTATTGATTACAGGTATGACCTCAAGACCAAGATCAATTGCTTTATAACAAGTGGAAAGTGTTTGAGCCTCAACTCCTTGTGACCCATCTACTACCAATAAAGCTCCTTCACATGCTGCAAGTGACCTTGAAACTTCATAAGAAAAATCTACATGGCCTGGTGTATCTATTAAATTAAATAAATACTCTTTATCATCTTTGTAATTTAGAGCAACCGATTGTGCTTTTATAGTGATCCCTCTTTCTCGTTCTAATTCGAGCGTATCGAGAACTTGGGATTTCATTTCTCTCTTTGATAACCCACCACAAAATTCTATTATTCGATCTGACAAAGTAGATTTCCCATGATCAATATGGGCAATTATTGAAAAATTTCTGATCTTATTCAATTTCTACAGGCTCAAATATATTGGTTCCTTCTCGGGTACCAATTATAAGAATTATGTCGCCTGTATCAAACGATTTAAGTGAACTCTCAAAATCTTGAATAGAATTAATATTGAATGAGGTATTGCCTGATTTTATTTTTGTGATTATATCGCCCCTAAAAATTATTCCATATGCTGAAGAATTAGGCATGACTTGAAGAACTCTTACACCTTTATCCTGCACTTCAGTCTGTCCTGTTTCGTCGGATAACTCTCCGAGTCTTAAGCCTAATGGATAGTCTGGGTCCATTGATTCATTGGTTGGCTGTTCTTCAACTTCTCTTGATGGCAATTCTCCAATTTTTATTATTTGAGTCATATATTTGCCATCTCTGAAAAGTTTAACTTTTAACATTGTTCCTGGTTTAGTTCGTCCAACCGTATGTTGCAGATCTTTAAAATAAACCACTTCCTTGTCATTTAGAGATACAATCACATCGCCAGGCTTTATTCCACCTTTATCTGCGGACTGTCCTTTAACAACAGCTCTCACTAGTGCTCCAATTGGTTTATCCATCCCTAGAGCCTCAGCTAAGTCACTTGAAACTTCTCCTCCTTGTACACCTAAATAACCTCTTGATACTTTCCCTGACTCTTTTAGTTGTTCCACAACTTCCATCGCAACATTCATGGGAATAGCAAAAGCAAGACCCTCATTACCTCCAGACCTTGAATATATCTGTGAATTAATTCCAATTACTTCGCCTTCCAAATTAAAAAGAGGTCCGCCTGAATTTCCTCTATTGACTGCAGCATCTGTTTGAATATATGGGACATAATCACCGATTCCTTGGCCAGTAGAAGTTCCTCTTCCAGTAGCACTAATGATCCCAAAAGTTACTGAGAAATCGAAGTTATATGGCGAGCCAATAGCAATTACCCCATCGCCCTGCTCCATATTGTCTGAGTTGCCAATTTTTACAGGAGTGAAATCATCAGAACTAATTTTTAAAAGTGCTATGTCGCTCAATTCATCGGTGCCTACTATTTCAGCCTTAAATTCTCTTCTATCAAGAAATCTAACTATTACTTCCTGTGCTCCTTGAACGACATGATAGTTAGTGAGAATGTAACCGTCATCAGATAAAACAAAACCGGAGCCCGTACTTTTGGCTTCTCTATCAGGCATTCTTTGGTCGGGAATAGGAAACCCGAACTCTCTAAAGAGTTCTTCAGGAAAGTTACCAAAAGATCTAGAAGAACCAGGTATTTTTCTGGTTGATTCAATATTGACGACAGAATCGGACTGTTCTTTAACTAGATCGGAAAAATCAAAGTCATGTGAATAGACACTAAAAACTATAAAGGATAATAATGCTATAAATTTTTTCATGAATTAAAACTATTTAACTGGCTCAATAGAATCGAGTATTTTCTTTCCAGATTCTACATCAATATCGCCAAATATTGCTAATGTATGGGGCTTGTCATCATGAATATGAGTCTTTTTTATAAGAATAAAGTTTCCTTTTCTATACACTCCATCTGGAAGATTTGATGTATTTGGATTATTAATAAATATAGAAAACCCCTTATTTGCTAGTCTATTTGTAAATTTATTTTTTAGTCTTGGATCATTATTAAAGCCCGATGGCACCCATTTAGGTTTATAAGCTACAGGAATAAGATTCGAGCTTCCAGTTGGAGCATAGTGCCTAGATGCAAATTGTAAAATTTCATCATTTTTTATATTCTCCAAAGTCTGTTTAGCTTCAGCTGAAGAAATAGCCTGAGCTAACAACAGATTGCTGCTATTCTTTTCAGTATTTATATTGAGTGTTGTGCTGAGAATAGAATAACTGAGCAAAGCGCCGACGGAAAAGATAGTAATAGGAAGAACTATCTTTTGTGTAAATATACCCATAAGGTTTCCTAAAGAAAGATTGGCTATTTGTGTTCTAAAGCCAATTGGTTTCAATTCTTTTGATGTCTCACTTAGTTCTATCATTTTGAAATATAAATCCTTGAGTTCTGAGTTTCTGCTCATGTCTTGCAAGAGAATTTTTACTTCATTTCGATCAAGCTCACCATCGATAAATGAAGACACTCTTCTAAAGTCTAAATCTGATATATTTCTCATAATTGCTCTTGTAGGCTCTCAATTAAATATTTTCTTGCTCTAAAAATTCTTGATCTAACTGTTCCGACTGGAACTCCAGTAATATTAGCTATTTCTTCATAGTTTTTTGAATCGACCTCACACAAAATATATGCAGTCCTTTGTTCTTCTGGCACCTGATCAAGTAAATTTTTAACAAGATTTGATAGTTCTTTGCTTTCAAGATCTTTTTCTATATTTTCTGAAGCAGCTAGATTGCTTTCAAATATTTCATTAATCTGGTTTTCTCTAGAAGAGTTAATTTTTGTTATGGCTAGATTAAATCCAATTCTATAAAGCCAGGTATAAAAATTAGAATTGCCCTTAAAAGTGTCTATTTTTTCCCATGCTCTCATGAAAGCTTGCTGAACAATATCCTCAGTTTCATGATAATTCCTTAAGATTTTGAATATTGAATGGTGCAATCTTGTCTTGAAGGTAGTAAATAATATTTCAAATGCATTTGAATCTCCCTTTTGTGAGAGCTCAACTAATTGCGGTATATTATTTTTCTTCATTGGTCTATTTGATATCTTTCAAAGCAATAAGTTCCATCATTTCACGTATCTTTTAATATTTGGAAATCTTTTTTCAAAATTTAAATTGTCCTTAAATATTAAGTCAAACATTTCTTGATCATTCAAATCTAAAAGCTCTTCTAATTCTCTTATTTCATTTGATGATAACCTTTCATAGTCATTAATTATTTTATTTACAATATGAGTAGTTTCCTTCATGCCTCTTCTTGCTTTAAAATTTAGTTTTTTATAAATAATGTCTTCTGTCATGGTTAACTACTATCAATTAAAAAATTATACCGCTATAACCGTTAAAGGAGCTAATTCTAAAGAATTATTACAAGGGCAAGCAAGTTGTGATCTTAACCTGGAAAAGAATTACTATGACGCTCTTTTTTGCGATGAAAAGGGCTATGTAATAACAAATGCAACCATCTTATTCGAGGAATATTATTACATTATTGTGAGGGATGAATTGTCTGCCATCCTGATGAGCGAATTAAAAAAATTTGGTCAATTCTTCGACTGTTCAATTGAAGAGGAAAAAAAAGATATTCTTGGGCAAGAGCTAAATGGAGAACTTAAAAAGCTTTTTGGTAAAAAAGATAACTGTTTAAGCTCTGGGGAATGGGATGAAATATGTATGCTTAATCTTTGTTTTGATATAAATGAGGAAATGTCAGGTAAGTTTAGGATTAATGAGCTTGGTTACGATATGAATAAGTATGTCTCCTATGATAAGGGCTGTTACCGAGGACAAGAAATAATCGCACGCCTAACTTATCTTGGCAAAAAAACCAAAAAAGTAGTTGTATTCAACTCTGGGTTTGCAGAAATTACAAATGCAGATAACAGACCAATTGGTAAAAAGATATGTTCTCTAGATTCCAAAGATAAAGAATATTCACATTTTTTTGTCGAAAGTACTGATTATTTTTCAGAAGGAAAAAAAATTATTCCAGTGACCAATCAATGGGATCTAGATCTAGATCACTAAGAATTTCATTAGCTTTTGAAAAATGCTTGCATCCAAAAAACCCTGAGTTTGCAGAAAATGGTGAAGGGTGTGGAGCCTCTAGAATAAAATTATCATCTTCAATTAGCTGTTTCTTTTGTTTTGCAAAATTGCCCCAGAGCATAAAAATTACCTTTTTCTTTCTTTGAATTAATTGAACTGCCTTATCCGTAAATATCTGCCAGCCTATTTGCGAATGTGAACCTGGCATTCCCTCCACTACAGTCAAAGAAGAATTTAACAGAAGCACACCCTGCTTTGCCCATTTAGTTAGATTACCAGTTTCATTTTCTACACCCACATCGTTCTTTATTTCTTTAAAAATATTTTTTAATGATGGCGGTAATTTTTGATTTTTATTGACAGAAAATGCAAGACCATTAGCTGCGTTTGGTGTGTGGTATGGATCTTGCCCCAAGATAACTACTTTTACATTTTCATAAGAGCATATTTCAAAGGCTTTAAAAAAATTCTTGGGCTCAGGGTAAATTTTCTTACCAGAATTGTGATCAGACAATAATGAATCTTTTATCTCTTTAAAATAATCTTTTTTTGTTTCTAAATTTATAAAATCTACCCAGCTTTGTATGTCTGTCATAGAGTCAAAAATAACACATTTTTTTATCCACAGAAACTGTGGATAACTTTGGGGAAAACAACCCTTAGATTAACTAAAGCCCTTAAAAGAGAATACTTTCAAAAGATTTGTATAAAAATTGATCAATATATATCAGACCAGTATATAAGAGGGTTTCAGAGAGCTAATGTGAACAAAATGTTACAGACTGCCAAAAAAAGCTTTAGTTATGAAGGTGTGAAACTTGTTGTGAGAAAATCAATACTTTTGCATAAAAAAAAGAGGGTTTTTTTAGTAGCAAAGTCTTGCATTTCTAACACCCTTGATTTTCTCTAGCTCACAGACAATTTGATCCTTAATTTCATCATCTGTATCAATAATATTACAGGCTAAATTACCTCTACTTTTATTAACAAATTCTGAAATATTAATTTTATTTTCTGCAAGACATTCTGCTATGCTGCTTATCACTCCCGGTTCATTTTTATTAGTTACAAATATTCTATGCTTGCCGTGTTTTTCAGAAGAAATACTTGGGTAATTCACGCTATTGATAATTTTTCCAAGTTTTAAGAATTCAGATATTTGATCGCATGCCATTACTGCACAATTTATTTCACTTTCTTTTGTGCTTGCACCCAGATGAGGGAAAATTATTACGTCTCGCTGAGTGTTAATTCTTTTTAATAAGTTTTTCGTAGGGAAATCTGTTACATATTTAAGAAGACTTCCATTTTCAAGTTGGTCTATTAGATCTTCTTCATGCACTATGCCACCTCTAGAAAAATTTATTACGACAGAGTCCTCATTTAAAAGGGTTAACTTATCTTTATTTATTATCCCTTCAGTTGAGGAATTTAGAGGAATGTGCAGCGAAACATAATCTGCTTCCTCTAAACAACTTTCCATTGAATCACATTTGTCTAGACTGCTTGGAAGGCCAAGAGCAACATCTACAGTTAAACCAGGATCATATGCCTTTACTTTCATACCAAGATTAATTGCTTGTTCGGCAACCATAGACCCTATGGCTCCGAGACCTACTATGCTAAGTTTTTTTCCTCTTATTTCTTCTCCAACAAATTCTTTTTTCATGTTCTCAATTTTTTTGCTTATCTCTTCGTCATTCAAATTTTCTGTATCTATGCTGTCTAAATTTTTATTTCCGGAGACAAGATCTCTTTTTGAAAGAATCAATGAGCAAATAACCATTTCTTTGACTGCATTCGCGTTTGCGCCTGGAGTGTTGAAAACAACCACTCCTTTTTCTGAGCAATCATCTACATTTATGTTATTAGTTCCTGCGCCAGCACGTGCAATTGCATGAAGTGAATTGTCGATTACTAATGAATGTAAATCGTGACTTCTTAAAACTATACCTGAAACATTATTTTGATCAGAAACAAGCTCAAATTTATTTTCAGTTAAAAGGTCTAAACCTTCTTTAGCTATGTTATTTAAAATTTGTAATTTCATGAATTATAAGATTTTTAAAGAATACACATTAAAACCCATTATTTAAACGGTATTCATCAAAAAGTACCCAATTTATCCATAAGTTTTCAACAAGAAAAACCCAGCATCTTGTGGATAAAATTGAAAATAACACAATATATTGTGTTGAAATGCTTGAATGTCATCTTATTCTGTTGAAAAATACTAAAGCGATGGAACAACAAGTCAGACAAGAAAAAAAAGAAGAAGCAATTGAAGTTTCACCAAATCTGGTTATGGCCCCAGGAAAGATGAGAGTCATAAAAAGAAATGGGAAAGTTGTTGCTTTTGATGAAGAAAAAATAAAAGTTGCAATCATGAAGGCCTTCCTAGAAGTTGAGGGAGGAACAGCAGCAGGATCATCTCGTATTCATGACGAAGTAGAAAAAATGACGGCAGATATAGTCGCAAGGTCAAAAGGGAGATTACCTTCAGGGGGGACAATCCATATAGAAGAACTCCAAGACCTCGTTGAAATTCAGTTAATGCGTAATGAGCATCATAAAGTTGCTAGGGCTTATGTCCTTTATAGAGAAGCAAGAAATAATGAAAGGCCGGAAGAACAAGAAACAGTAGCTGTTGAAAAAAATATTGAACAAGTAGTTGATGTTTCTGTGAAAAGAGCGTGTGCTGGCCTTGAGAATATTGATGAAGCAATGCTTGCAACGCAAATAAAAAATACTACATATGAAGGCATTTCCGAAAAAGATCTTGCTGAAAGTATGCTAATGACCGCAAGAACTTTGGTCGAAAAAGAGCCAAATTATTCTTATGTAACAGCAAGGTTATTGCTCAATAATATGGAAAAAGAAGTCGTAGACTTTCTTGGATTAAATAAAAAATTACTCAATAAAAGATCAGAGATGTACCAGGATGCACTGGTTAAAACAATTGCAAAAGGCATAGAACTAGGAATATTAAATGAAGAATTACAAAGTTTTGATTTAGATAGGTTAGGAAAAGTAATTAAAGAGGAAAGAGACCTTCAATTTACATACTTAGGCTTACAAACTCTTTACGACAGATACTTTATTACTCATGAAGAAATTAGATATGAGCTTCCTCAGGTTTTTTTAATGCGTGTAGCTATGGGTCTGGCGATACAAGAAAAGGACAAAAATGAAAAAGCCGAAGAATTTTATATGTTGTTATCAAGTTTCGATTATATGAGCTCAACACCGACACTATTTAATTCCGGCACAAAAAGACCTCAGCTCTCCTCTTGCTACCTAACAACAGTACCGGATGATCTTGGTGGAATATATGACTCCATAAGAGACAATGCTCTGCTGTCTAAATGGGCAGGTGGTTTAGGTAATGACTGGACAAATGTTAGGGCTCTAGGTGCAAGAATTGATGGGACTAATGGAAAAAGCCAAGGAATAGTTCCCTTCTTGAAAGTGTCTAATGATACTGCTGTAGCTGTTAATCAAGGTGGAAAAAGAAAAGGTGCTTTCTGTGCATACTTAGAATGTTGGCATTTGGATGTAGAAGAATTCTTAGAGCTAAGAAAAAATACTGGTGATGATAGAAGAAGAACACATGACATGAATACAGCAAATTGGATACCTGATCTATTTATGAAACGTTTAGAGAAGGATGAAGAATGGACTCTGTTTTCTCCTTCAGATGTTCCTGATCTACATGATATCTATGGTTTAGATTTTGAGAAGAAATATGTTGAATATGAAAAGAGTGCAGAAAAAGGCGATATAAAACTATTCAAGAAAATTAAAGCTAAAGATCTTTGGAGAAAAGTCCTCTCAATGCTTTTCGAAACTGGTCATCCATGGGTTACTTTTAAAGATCCATGTAATATAAGATCGCCACAAGGACATGTTGGCACAGTTCATTCATCTAATCTTTGTACAGAAATAACATTAAATACAAACAAAGATGAAATTGCTGTCTGTAATCTTGGTAGCATTAATTTACCTCAACATATTGAAGATGGCAAAATTAATGTTGAACAGCTAAAAAGTTCAATAAAAACAGCAATTAGAATGCTAGATAACGTAGTCGATATCAATTATTACCCTGTACCTCAAGCCGAGAACTCAAACAAGAAGCATAGACCGATAGGACTAGGTTTGATGGGCTTTCAAGATGCCTTATATAAGCTTGGAATATCCTACAATTCTGATGAGGCTGTGGATTTCGCAGATAAATCAATGGAACTAATAAGTTATTTTGCTATACAAGCTTCTTCAGAATTAGCAAAGGAAAGAGGAGCATATGAAACCTATGAAGGTTCCCTTTGGGATAAAGGCATATTTCCGATTGATTCAATTAACCTTCTGGCTGAACAAAGAGGTAAAGAATTTATAGATCAGAATACAGATACAAATTTAGATTGGGGCTCTCTTAAATCTGTAGTCTCAGAAAATGGTATGAGAAATTCAAATGTAATGGCAATAGCACCAACAGCAACTATAGCTAACATAACTGGAGTTTCACAATCTATAGAGCCTACTTATCAAAATTTATTTGTTAAATCGAATCTCTCTGGTGAATTTACTGTAGTGAACCCATATTTAATTGAGGAATTGAAAAAAGAAAACCTGTGGGATGATGTGATGTTGAGCGATTTAAAATATTTTGAGGGTTCTTTAGCACAAATAAACAGAATACCTGAAGCCATTAAAGAAAGGTTTAAAACTGCATTTGAAATTGAACCGAGATTTATTGTTGAAGCAGCAAGCAGAAGACAAAAATGGATTGATCAAGCACAATCTCTCAACCTTTATATAGGAAATGTGGACGGTAAAAAACTAGATGTAACCTACAGGATGGCATGGTATAAAGGCCTTAAAACTACATATTACTTAAGATCAATGGGCGCTACAGCAACAGAAAAATCAACAGTAGATAGAAGCAATCTAAATGCTGTGGAGGCCAACCAACAAGAACAACAAGTAGCTACGAAAGCACCAGAAGCATGCAGCATTTTAGACCCAGATTGTGAGGCGTGCCAATAGGAGGATAATTATGGGAATTAGTTGGGATGAATATTACAAAGAAGAAGCACCAGTAAAAAAAGAGGAAAAAGTTTCTGAGCCGAGAGTTGCTGAAGTTTCTGAAGCAACAAAACAAGCTATTGAAGCTCCGGTACAAACTGAAACTGCTCAAAATGTTCCAACCGAAGATGTTACATCTGAGGTAATGCAGAATATTGAGAATTACACAACCAAAAAAG
>Ga0208261_1000650_pt1 | contig 13370 bp, 13 predicted proteins | sample Knorr_S7_td_DCM__FD_185595 | JGI IMG/M metagenome (GOLD analysis project Ga0208261, IMG submission 185595) | Marine microbial communities from Southern Atlantic Ocean transect - Knorr_S7_td_DCM_ad_131m_LV_B (SPAdes) (version 3) | ecosystem: Environmental > Aquatic > Marine > Oceanic | place...
AAGCCGCTTGGCCGAGGCAGATGGTCGTTATGTCATTGCGAATGTATTGGCTGGTGTCGTAGATAGCGAACAGGGCGTTAATGTCACCGCCTGGTGAATTGATGTAGATGTTGATGTCCCGGTCAGGGTTTTCTGATTCGAGGTGGATCATTTGGGCGCACACCAGGTTGGCGATGGTGTCGTCAATGGGAGTGCCAAGGAAAATGATGTTCTCTTTGAGGAGACGGGAATATAGGTCGTAGGCGCGTTCTCCCCTGTTGGTCTGTTCTACGACTGTTGGAACTAGGTAGTTCTGTGCTTCGAGGCTCACTGTTCCTCATCCTTTTCCGTATCGTCTTCCTCTTCGTGGTCAACGGTAGCGCTGTCGACTGCTTCCTCAGAGTCGGAATCTGTTAAGTCGGGTAGTTCGAGGTCTTCGCGCTCAACGGAGTTGCCGTCTTCGTCAATCAATTTGACTTCGCTGACCAGCCATTCCAATGCTTTGCGTTTGCTTATTTCTGCTCGGATTGGTCCGAGGCCGTCGCCCTGGTCTTCTATTTGCTGACGTAGATCCTGAGGGGAGGTTTGGAATTGTTCGGCCATGCGTTCTAGTTCTTCGTCGACGTCGGTGTCGTCTACTGAGATTGTCTCTTTCTCGACGATTGATCGCAGTGCTAAATCGACTTTCGCTGAGCGTTCCGCTGCTTCGCGTAGTTCTCCGGTGAATGACTCTGGGTCTTGGCCGGTCATTTGCATCCACGTTTCGAGGTTCATTCCTTGTCCCTGCAGTCGCATCGCTAGTTGCTGCAGTTGTTCGGACATCTCGCCGTTGATCATTGAGTCGGGCACGGGGTCTTCGACTAGGGCGGCGAGTGCTGCTGCTGTGTTTTCTCGCATAGCGGCGTTGGCTTGGAAGGTTCGCATCATTTTCATGCGTTGGATCGTCTCTGTTCGAAGTTCGTCTACCGATTCGTGTTCGGTGTTCTCTTCGACCCATTCGTCATTGAGTTCCGGCAGCACTTCTTCTTTAACGGCATTTACCTTTATTTCGAAGTCGATCGAGACGTCTTCTTGTACTGGGTGGTCGGCGCTGAAGTTCAGTTCGTCTCCGGGACTTGCCCCTTCGAGTTGGTTGTCAACTTCTTCGACTATGCCTCCGCTTCCTATGGAGTAGAGGTAGTCGTCTGCTGTGAGGCCTGGGAGCGCCTCGCCATCGACTGTTCCTGCGATGTCGATCGATACTTGGTCACCGCTAGTTGCGGGGCGTTCAACGTCTACGAGTTCTGCTGTTTGTCGGAGTTGAACGTCGATTTGTTCTTGTACTTCTTCATCACTTGGTGTTGGGTTCGGTATTTCGACTTCGAGGTCGGCGTATCCATTTACGGCGATTGTGGGTCTGGTTTCTACGATTGCTTCAAAGCAAACAAGTCCGTCTTCCTGGCCGCTGGTCAGCGTCAGGTCGGGTGCTGCTATGACATCGACTGCTTCGACGCGCACTGCGTCTGCGTAGTAGCCGGGAATTGCGTCTTCGAGCGCTTGAGCTCTGGCGTATTCGCTACCGATGTGTGATTCAAGGACCGGTCGTGGGGCTTTTCCTTTTCTGAATCCCGGCACTCGTACTTCTTTCGCGATTTTTCGGAATGCTTCTTCGATCGCGTTTTCGAAAGTTTCTTGGTCAACTTCAACGGTGAGTTTGATTCGGGGGCCGAAGGTGCGTTCTTGTTGCTCGCCAGCTTCATCGGAGGCGACGTCGGTAGATTCGTTGAGGGCGTCAAGTTCTGCTTGTTCAACTGGAGTAACGGTGGTCTTCACAGGGGCAGAATTCTATCGGGGTAGGTTGCTGTGTCCCCTATTGAGGTGGGGACCTTTGGTGGAGCGGGCGACGAGAATCGAACTCGCATCATCAGCTTGGAAGGCTGGGGTTCTAGCCATTGAACTACGCCCGCGGGTCTGCTCAGGCTAGCGGGCGAGCAGGCCGACTACAGGTCAAATGGCAAGTCTGTGACTGTGGCTGGTCGCCAGCCGTCCTTGGTTTCGACCTTAAGTTTGGTTCCAGGGAGATTATTAGGTACTTCAATTATCCCGAGTCCTAAGTTTCTCTGAAATTTGTGGGAGTAGCAGATAATCCGTGTTTCCCCCGCGTATGTCCCGTTGGGATTTTGCAGTCCTACCGGAGCTGGGTTGGCTTCTAGCGGCTCGCCGTCAATAAGTAGGCCCTTAAGTTCTCGGGTTGGACCTTCAACTCTTTTTGCTATCAACGCTTCTTTGCCTATGAAATCGTGTTCGACTCCTAGGTCTACGTATTGGCCGATGGCGCACTGGAAGGGGTCGCACTCTAGATCAGCGTCCGAGCCCCACGAAAACAGAAAGTTTTCCATCCTTTCGACGTTGTTCGGCCCACCGGGACGTATACCGAAATCTTTACCGGCGTTCCATATCAGGTCCCAGAGATCTGCGCCTTTGGCGCTGTCCTCTAAAAAGAGTTCGAAGCCGCCTTGTTTGCTCCACCCTGAGCGGCATATCACTAGTGGGATTCCTTCGTGGGTTGTTCGTCGAAAGTGGAAGAATTTGAGTTCGCTTGTCCAGTCGCCAAAGACTTGTGCGATTAAGGCTGCAGCCATGGGTCCTTGCACAGCAAGAGGGCTCACGTCTGGTTCAGTTATCTCAACGTCAAAATTTCCTTCTCCCGCTATGGCTCTGGCCCACAGCAAAATGTCGGAATCCGCGATCGAGAACCAGATTGTTTCCTCATCGACCCTAAGGACTACTGGGTCATTAATTAGGCGGCCTTCGTGGTCGCAGAGCGGTGCGTATTTGGCTACGCCGATCTTGAGTTGCGAGAGGTCACGAGCGCTCATGTAGCGGCAGAGTTTCAGCGCATCGGGTCCGTGTATTTGTACTTGGCGTTGGCAGCCTACGTCCCATATTGCGACACGTTCGGTCAACGCTTCGTAATCTGCTTTCGGGTTGTCGGTCGACACCGGCAACACGGTTCGGTTGTAGACCGTGGCTACGCGAATGCCTGCCCCGGTCGACCTCTCATAAAACGGAGAAAAGCGAACGCGCGGGCCCTTCGAAAGTTCCATGATCGGGAAAGATTCCATCGTGCGAAATTAATACAAGTTTTTAGGGGTCAAGTACCTCTTCGGAAAAATGCTAGGTGACCCTGGTCATTAATACTTTTAAGGAATTCTGGTTCGTAGGCGGACTCGGGGTGGGCCCTTACTGATTCGTCGATAAGAACGGCGTCGTCGCCAACAAGAATTCGCCAATTCTCTTGTCGTACAGCATCGAGGATTATGGCTGCGGCCTCCGAAGCAGTTGTTGGCGCTTCGTCTCTAAACCGGTGGCCTTGGGCGGTAACGAGATCATTGAGTTCATCGTCTGACATTTGGTCGGCACCTACACCTCGCTCTGCGAGGTTTTTCCTGATTCGTTTTAGGTCGGGGCCTCCGTGGGCTTCGGTGCTGTTGAGGCCAATGTCCGTTCCTATGTGGCCGGGCATGACTACGTGTGCCATGACATGAGGGGCATGCAGTCTTAAGTCAATATTGAGTGCTTCTGTGAAACCCTTGACAGCAAATTTTGCAGCGCAGTAAGCGGTATGAGGCGTGGCGGGTCCTACGGTCGCCCAGAATCCGTTGATGCTGCTGGTGTTGACTAGATGTGCCTTAGGGCTTCGAATGAGCATTGGCAGGAAAACTCGGCTTCCGTAGTAGACGCCGTACCAACAAACATCGAATGTTTTTTCCCAAGCCATCCGGTCTTCGTCGGTCACAAAGCTGCCTCCTCCACCTATTCCAGCGTTGTTGAATACGAGGTCAAGATGTTCAACTTGATGTCGAGCTTGTAGTTGGTCGCGAAAGGCCAGCACGTCCGCCTCATCGGATACGTCGCACAGATGCGTCGTTAGACGCACATCGAATTGTGTTCCAGCCAAAGCTATTTCCGACGTTTCCTCCATCGCATCTGCGTTTACGTCGCAAGTCGCTACATGGCAGCCAGCTGCGACGAGTTGACGCACTAGTTCGCGCCCCATTCCGGTGCCACCGCCCGTCACGACTGCCATCTTTCCTTCGAAATCGCTCACAACGTCCCCCTTGAGGTTTTCTATGGTCCCAGTAATCGGACAGTGGCGCCATCCGAGATCTCATATTTCGGGTCTTGAGAAACTGATAAGAATTCGTGGTGAGCCTTGGATCCCCAACGAAATGGGCACACAATGTTTGCTATGAATCGTTTGTCTGTGCGGAGCCTGGTCCCGGTACTGGGTCTACTTGTTGCTGCTAGTTGTTCCAGCAGCGAAGTTTCGTCCCCTGTGTCGTCAACCACGGTTGTTGCCAGCGTTGCGTCGGAGACGTCGGATTCGTTGCCGCCGACGCCGGCGAATAGTGGAACGTCTACAACCTTGGAAAGCAATGAATCGGTGTGGGATTCTGATGATCCGACGTTGGCTCTTGACCATACGGCGTATGCGCCGAGTTCAGATGCATTCGCGCCATCGGTGATGCCAGATAGCCCTATGGGGCGCGTTGGGTACACCAGATATGTGTTTACTCAAAGCGGAGATCAGGTTATCCCTGCTTTGGTTGAGGGCCCGAAGGGCAGTCAAACGCGGTGTCAAGTTGCTGAATTGCCGTGCTCTTTCCAAGACCTCAAAGCTTTGTTTGATTCAGGGGAACCCGTTCCATCTGAGCTGAATATGACCTCAATGGAGTTAGGGATTTTGGTTCGTCAGTTAGGTCAAGTGCAAGAAACGTTGCGTCGTTTCACAGATGTGAATGATGCTTGCGCGGCTGGGTATTTCCCTGACCGTGCCCAGACTCCGAATATGGGTTCACATTTCACAAATTTTCCGTTGGTTATTGATGGGAAGTTCGATCCTTCGGCTCCAGAGATTTTGCTGTTCGTAGCAGCTGACGACTCCGCTCCCCCGTTTGGTGCTCTTGGCCGTTGCAAGGATGGGGTGTGGAAAGGGGTTGACGTCGAGATTGCGGGCGCGGCGTTCTACATGCCGTTCGCTGCGGTTGGAAACGACCACTTTGAAGGTTTTAGTGGTCCGCTTGATAACTGGCACATTCACTACAACTTGTGTCGGCTTGCAGGTCAAGATGTGACAGTGTTGCCGTCGGTGTGTGACGGGACAAAAGACGGCCCATTGGACCAACCCCAGGGTGATGCCAGTGAAGGTTGGATGATTCACGCTTGGGCTGATGGCGAACATGACAATCAGCTAGGGGCCTTTTCGATGTGGAATCCGAGCATTTGGCCGTTGGCAGATCCCAACGCTTCGGGCGCAGGTGTCATCGGGTCACGCACGGCCAGCAACACCAATCTGATCACCGAATTTGATTATCAGGTTGTAGAGGATGCTGTACCGGGAAAGATTTCGTTCTTTAATTCAGACGCGGAGGCTCATAGTGTCACTGCGGGAACTCCAGAGAATCCCACTGGAGAATTCGATAGTGGCGTCGTAGGAGGGGGTTCTGCGGCAACTATCGAAATTTCTCAACCCGGAACCTACGAGTTTTTCTGCTCGCTGCATCCAGGTATGACCGGCTCCATCACTGTTGCGGGAGGCTGAGCGCCTCCTCGATCTCGACCAGTGCTCGTTTAGGGCACTCAAAGATCATTTAAGTAAATATGAGCCTCGGCTGTGCGGGAAGGACAGGCGGACGCTGCGAGTCAAGCCCTTCATCGCGTTTCTTGAGATGCTTAAGGTCTAAAGCACAGAAAAGAAGATCATGAGCATGCCAACCCAGCTAGCTGCAAAGGCGAGGGTACGGATATATGGAAGACCCATGATGTGAACTACTGCATGTGCCAGGCGCGCCCAGAAGAACAGCGCCGCTCCGGCGGCCGCGTTGGCGTCAGTGAGGTGGGCGATAATCACGAGGGCAGCGAAGGCGGGCAGGTTTTCAACCATGTTGAGATGTGCTCGTTGGGCTCGCTGTGCCCAGGCTGCTGGCGCCGGGGGGTTCTCGGGATACGTTAAGACGGTCCCAAGGCCTTGGCTTTGGATTCGTTCGAGTACGTAGGGCAGCCACAGCACGATACAAAGAAGGGCGCTCCAGGCTAGATAGGTAAGTTCGGTTGACACGGCATCTCCATTCAACGTCGAGTACTCGACAAGGTAGACGCACAACTGCGTTGTAGCGGTGAAATCTGTTGGATTATTCGAGGTCTACCAGAGGGCAAGTGCGACGCCCTCCGCTCGGGTTATGGATTCGGGCCCGTTCAAGCAACGGGGTGCCGATTTCGTCGGTGGTGAGGAATGTTTCGATGGCGTCAGCTATGGGGGGTGCGATCAGTTTGATGTATTGGTCGGTAGCTAGGAACTCGCCTTCTGATGGGCTAGCGAGATAGGCGACTTCTAACAAGGCATTCGTTGTTTCGGGTTTACGCACCAGGCTGTATGCGTCTCCCCCACTTGAGTTGACCACCCGGAGGGCCCCAGCATCCCACCGTGATGTCCATTGGATTTGTTCGACTGTTGACAACGCTTCGAAGACTTCTTGGTGGAGGAGCCCTGCAAGTCGAGCTGACTCCTGATCTCCTGTTTGAGCGAAGACTTCCGTCCCAGGTGTGTTCGATTTTGCGGCGGCAGGTGCGTTGTGGTGGATGGAGATTAAGGCGGCTGCGTTAGCTGCGTCTGCTAGCGCAATTCGTTCGTTGAGTTCGATGTAGTAGTCGCCGGTGCGAGTCAGGAGAGTCCCAATGTTTCTGTCTTGCAGCAGTTGTGACACTGCGAGGGAAACTTTGAGGTTTAGTTCACTTTCTTTGAGACCCGTGGGTCCTCGCGTCCCTGGGTCTTTACCGCCGTGTCCGGGGTCGAGGACGACTTGAACATTGCGGATAGGAAACGCTTTAGTAATTGGTACTAGGTCGCCGCATGGGTCATGTACCGCCCATCCTTGGTCGGTTAGTTCTGAGACTCTGACGGGGATACCTCGTGGGCTGATGGCGATAGTTGGCGGCGGCAACGTTGTTGTTGTGATGGGAACAGTCGCTGTTGGTTCATCGACTGTTGTGGTGGTTGTCGGTTGGGTCGATGTGGTGGTGGGAATGGTGGTCGTGGTCGTGTGAGTGGTGGTTGTGGTCGGGATGGAAGAAGTTGGTGCCGGTGCAGACGTTGCGTGTGTGGTGCTGGTTTCTAGGGTTCTTATCGCCTCGGAATCATTGGCTGCGCATGCTGTTAGAAACCCGGCGCAACAGACAACAAGAGCGCACCACAAGCGGGGGGTGTAAGCAGGCACGAAGTTGGAAGTTAGTGGGGAGAATCGAACTTGTTTAGTTAATCGGGTCGATTTGATCTGCCATGTTTGCGACCATTTGCGGAAAATCTGCGGAGGCTGCTCGTCCAATGGCGTGTCGGGCTAGTTCCTTCACTGATCGATTCGTGGCTACAACCAGGAACTGTTCGTTTGCATCGCGATGCTGATCTATCAGTTCCGCTAATTGCTCGGGTCCTTGCGATATCTCAATGCGCGGGATGTCTTCGGGTCCATACACGGCCACAGCAGCTTGAGCTGGTGGAGGTGACAGGATGACTCCTTCTTTCGGTAGGCCCTTCAATAGTGCTGTTACCGTGTTCCTCGTTTCGTTTCCGGCTCGAAGAATGACCATGGTGCGCCGTTGAGAGAGTTGATCTAACACCGCTACTTCTTCTGCGATCGTTGTGGGGTGCGCTGCTTCTCCGTCTATGTCGACAGCAATGGTGATGTGGTCGGTTGCTGTGGCTATTGCGCTCGCCTCAACGGTTTCTGCGCCTGGGGGGCCGGTAACGACGACCCCCCAAATGCCGTGCGTGTCGGCTTGAACGGCTAAGCGTTGACGTTCGACATGGTCTGTTATTTGGCGGAGGTCGAGAAGTAATCTCATCTTTTGTCCTAAAACTCTCGCGCTAACGGTGCGAGTTCACTTCCGATGCGTTCTATGACGTCGGTTAAAGCGGAGCGGGGCGGCTGGTCGTATCCGATTCGACAAACGACTAGGTCCACGTCGTAGCCGCTGAGGTCTTCAGCGATTTGTTCGGCTGATCCAACAGTGGCTGATTTTTCGACCTCGTTCATGGAGGTTTCAATTTCGCTTACGAAGTCCACCCCGGTGTTGTCCGCTCCCCAGCCAAGACCTGCGTAGACCAGGTAGCTGGAGCGAACCCAGTTGAGCGCTTGTCGTTGTTCGTCTTCAGTGTCAACGATCCACAGATTTCGCAGGAGCCCTACGGGGGGTGGGCTAGTGTCGTTGGGTTCGGATTTTTCCCAAGCTGCACGATGCGCGGCGATGAGCTTGTTCACGACTTCTTTCGAAAATGCTCCTGAGATGAATAGACCGAGTCCTCGTCGACCGGCTCGTTCAGCGGCTTGTTCGCTGCTTATTCCTATCCATGTAGGTGTTTCGGTTTTTGTCGACAAGGTGTCAAGACCTGAGGTCATCAATTTGAGGCGTTGACTCATGTGTCGATCTTTCATTTCGAATTCGATCGGCCGGTAGCCCATGCCGACCCCGAGATGAAATCGTTCAGGGAATTGTTGGTTGAGATGATTTGCGGCGTTGGCGACGCGTTGCGGTTCGTGCAACGGCAAAAGGAGGACTCCGGTGCCAACTTGGAGGGTTTCTGTTGCTGTCAGCGCAGCGGATGCGGCTGGCATTAGCGCAGGACAGTACCCGTCGTAGTATCCGTGGTGTTCAGATAGCCAGAGGCTGTGTATGCCGTGCTGTTCTGCTAGTTGGGCGTCTTCTGTGAGTTCTTGGTATGCGCGTCCGAAAGACCGCGGGTTTGTAGCTGTTGATTGGAGACACCAAAGCCCTATACCTATGTCCATGTCACAGTGTGGCTCGTTCGGTCAGGGTCGTGCACGGTTGTGAGCATTTGTGTGGCTCTAACAACTGTCAAATCTTTGTTGGGCGTCGGCGCGTTGGGTTGGGTCATCTGCAATAGCGATGTCATTTGCTGAAAACAATAGACATGTCTTTGAGGCGCCTTGTTTGATTCGATTTTCGATTTCCGTAGCCAGCGGGGTGCAGAGATCTTGTTTGTCGTATCCCGCTTCTCTCCGGCATGCTCGCAAAAAGTTGGTTTTGTGGGAGTCATTCCAGTCCGATGACCCTCCGCACGCTGGGCATAGCAGCAGCAGTGTGAGCAGGAGTGCTGTGAGACGCATGGGCTTATTGTTGCAGCTAGGAACTCTGCAGCAAATTCTTCAATGTTTTCAGGACTTAGAGAGGATCAAAAGTGTTCGGCTAGGAACGCTATATCTGCGTTTAAGGCTTGTGTGAAAAGATCCGAATTTTCGTGGAGTAGCCCGAAATGTCCTCCGTCTATGTCTTCCCATGTTTTGGGTGCGTTGATCGTGTCGAAACATTGTTTGGCGACAGCGGGAGATGCTCCGGCGACTTCGTCGTCGTGGGCGACGACGTACAAGGTCGGAACTGAAAGTTGCGCGGCGACCACCGGTACGGACAGTTCCGGGGCTTTACGAACAACGATGGTGACGTCGTTGGACCACATGGATCCTTCTCGCTGACCGTAGGTTGTGGCGTAGTCCAGTGCCGCGTCAAAATTCAGCATGACGGGAGCATCAGAGGTCGGGAGATTGGCGAAGCGGACTTGTACAAGTGCCGCTGGTTCGTCGTTGAGGTCTCCGTGTTCGGCGTATGCAGTCAAAGCGAGGAAGTCGGCTTGATCTGCTGCGGGTTCAACGTAGTTTTCTCCGCATCCTGGTGTGTGGGCTATCACCGCGCGAACTCGTGAGTCAAAGGCAGCCACATATTGGACGTTGGCGCCGCCCATGCTTTCACCCCATACGACCACTTGGTCAGTGTCTATTCCGGGGAGGTTCAAAATATGGGTGATGGCGTCGCTGTAGCCGCGCACTTGTGTCCATTGGTCGAAACCGAATCGAGGTTCGCCGTCACTTGCACCGAAATTCCGGTGATCGTATGCGACAACGTGATAGTCAGCTTCTGCGATGCCAGCTGCGAATGCGTTGATGGACATGTGCGCTGTGGCCGAAAACCCGTGCGCGAGAATAATCAATGGCGCATCGGGGCGGCTTGCTCTGTGAAGTCTGCCTCGAAGGGTGACTCCTTGTGATTGAAAGTCGATCTCTTCGTAGTTTTCGCTCATAGCTCTTCCTCTTTTTGTGTCTGCGTTACGTTAGGAGTCCTACAGGGCGCTACTGACGTAACTCAAATGCATCTTGGAGACCGGTGAGTTGAAACCGTCGAAGGCTGCGGCTCGTTCAGGTGACTCGTTGTAGCTCTCCACAGCAGACTCGAATGCGTCAACATCTCCGGGGTAGCTGACGATCCACACGAATTCGCTGTTTTCCTCATCGGCGTAAGCCCCTTCTATTGTGAATCCGTATTGATCCCGGACCGCTGCAATAGTTGGAAACCATTCCACTAGGCGTCCCAGACCACCTTTTTCAACTTCATAGCGTCTTAATTGCACAGCCATATCTCTCCTATCGTTACGCAGAATCATCCCACAGAACAACGAAGGAAGATCCGGCAAACGGCTGCGGACTAGTTTCGTAGTGTGCCTAACGATTCATCTTCTAATGCCTTGGGGCTTCAATCCGCAGTCGATTTGTTAAAGATGCTCGCATCCCATGAGGTGTCTAGCGTCGAACTTCTTGACCACTTTGTAGAGCGCAATTCCTCTTTACATGGCCAAATAAATGCTGTTGTGACATTGGATGTTGAACGCGCTAGAGCGTCCGCGGCTGTTTCAGATAATCGACGCGCCAATGGGGAAGCTGTGGGTGTTATAGAAGGGCTCCCAATGACCATTAAGGACGCTATTGCGGTTGAAGGAATCCGGTCGACGGGAGGAGCCGTTGAGTTAGCTGACCATGTGCCCGAGCAAGACGCAGAGGTGGTATCGAAGATCAAAACTGCGGGAGGCATAGTTTTTGGGAAAACCAATTTGCCTCGCTGGTCTGGCGACATCCAGGCCTATAACGACATTTTTGGCGCGACGAACAACCCATGGGATCTTGGCTGTGGTCCGGGGGGTTCCTCAGGGGGTGCGTCCGCTGCTGTGGCTGTGGGGCTCACACCTTGGGAGATCGGGACAGATATTGGTGGGTCCATTCGGCTACCCGCTCACTTTGCCGGCGTATGCGGTCACAAACCGAGTTTTGGCATCGTCCCCCAAGTCGGGTACATCGATCATGTTTCTTATGGATTAACAGATGCCGATGTCAACGTCTTCGGGCCGTTAGCTAGAACTGTTGGCGATTTAGAGTTGCTATTTGACGTGGTGAATGGTCCTCGGCGAGACACGGAGAACGGTTGGCGCCTCGATCTTCCATTAGCTCGGGGCGATGCAAAGGAGTTACGCGTCGCTTCTTGGCTGGATGATCCCGATTGTCCGGTGAGCGAAGATGTTTCGGTTGTCTTGGAAGCAGCAGTTAGCGCTATTGAGGCAGATGGCGTTGCGGTAGATCGTTCCGCTCGACCGGACATTGCGTTTAATGATGTGCGCAGAGTCGGTCAACCATTGATTTCGGCTGCAACGTCGCCCGGTCGCACCGAAGAAGAACTTGAAGCGTTGCAAGAAATCATTAGTGATCCTTCAGCTGACGAGACGTTGAGGATGCGCGCTGCGGCTTCGACGATGACTCATCGGGATTGGCTACTTCTTACTGAGAAACGTGATCGGAATCGTCAGTTATGGTCCGATTTCTTCACTGGCTTCGACGTATTACTTGCTCCTGTCGCTTTCGTTAGCGCGTTTGAGCATCAGCATGAGGGAACTCTGTACACCCGGACGTTGACCGTGGACGGGCGGGTCCGCCCCTATTCAGACCTTATTGTTTGGACTTCACAGTTTGGGTACGTGTATTTGCCGTCAACCGTTGTTCCGGTGGGATTAACCAGCGGTGGAGTTCCTGTGGGAATTCAGGTAGTCGGTCCTTACCTTGGTGACCGAACCACTTTGGGATTTGCCCGCTATCTCGAGTCCCTGCTCGGCGGGTACAGGGTTCCACCCATCGCCCAAATCTGAGGTCTACCGTCCTCATCGAAGGGATTCGAAGCTGGTCTCTAGTTGTAGGTAACGGAGCCCCAGGTTTCCGAGAAGACGATCTCGTCGAGTCCCATACGGTCGAGCTTGGTTGGGAACGCTGTGGTTCTGTGGCCCACGGCAATGTGTGCGACAGTCGCTGCATCATCAGGCATTCCTAATAGCTCTTTGACTTGTGGTTCGAACAGGCACAGCAAGGTAGTCAACGCTGCGCCTAATTCGGCTTCGCGGCAACCAAGAATGAAATTTTGCACTGCTGGGTAAATGGAAGCGCCGCCTACTACTGAAAGCCGTCCGAGTTCTGTGTCAGTGGGGTGCGTGTCCTCGAGGTGAGCGCACGCTACAACCATGACTGGGACCTCTTCGAGGTGGTCAGCGAAGTGGTCAGCGTTCTTTAGCAAGCGGGCAGCCTTATCGGAACCTATGCCGATTTCTCCTGTTTGAGCGTCAGCTAGGTATGCCTTCCAGGGCACTCGATACCACTCGGCAAGTTGATTTCTTTTTTCTTGATCTCGGACGACTACGAAACGAACCGGCTGGCGATTTCCACCTTGGGGAGCGAATCGCGCATAATTGAAGGCAGTTTTCAGTTGCTCATCTGTGACAGGTTCGTCGCTGAAATATCTGGTTGTCACTGCGCTGTGGATTGCGTCTCCGAGTTCCATGTTTTCCCCTTGCGTAACTCTGCTACGGAGTTACCTATTGATCATTTAATTCCGATCAACTTAGACCGAGAATGGGCGTGTGGTTCGACTTAGTCGATGTTCAATAGTTTTTTGCCGAATTTGTCGTATGCGACGTTGGAGGCGACATGGTGCAGGGCTGAGCCGTGCGCATCTCGGAAACATCGTTGCAGCACGTGGTCACTGAACAGGGCTTCGGCACCTGCGAAGTGATACAGGCGGCTGACAGCGTCTACAGCGCTTTGGGTGGAAAACGCAAGCATCGACACCACTGTGGTTTCTTCCGCGTCTGTGAGACCCTTTGAACGTTCACAGAATGCATCTGCTTCGCTCAGGGTTTTGATTCCAAACGCTCTCGCGGCATTGACTTCTAGCTGCGATTTTCCTAGTTCGTATTGGAAGGCGCCCCGGTCTGCTAGACGACCGTCGCCGCCACGAGATTTCGTGGCTGCGTAGGTGACAATCTCGTCGAGGAAACGTTGGCAGACCCCTAAGGAGAAGCCGAGGTTCTCTCCTGCTACGAACGCCTGGTAACCAACTGTGTACATCGGCCCGCCTCGCTGGGGAGGTTGAAAGGGATCCGCCAAGAGGTGCTCTGGGACGAAAACTGAATCAACTGTGACGTTGACACTTCCGGTGCCCTTAAGCGCCATTACATCCCAGTCTTCGCTGAG
>Ga0208261_1000651_pt1 | contig 13359 bp, 15 predicted proteins | sample Knorr_S7_td_DCM__FD_185595 | JGI IMG/M metagenome (GOLD analysis project Ga0208261, IMG submission 185595) | Marine microbial communities from Southern Atlantic Ocean transect - Knorr_S7_td_DCM_ad_131m_LV_B (SPAdes) (version 3) | ecosystem: Environmental > Aquatic > Marine > Oceanic | place...
TGGTGAAGTAAAAAAAAAAGGAATTTCATATGGCGAATTACCAAATAAATATGAAGCTGGAACAATGGCAACAGCACAAGTAATTGCATTTAATGAGTCTATTAAATTTTTAGAAAAAATTGGAATTGAAAACATTGAGAAACATGAAAAAGACTTATTAAATTATGCAATTGAAGTTTTAAAAAAAAATAATTCAATTAATATTATTGGAAATCCTAAAAAAAAGGGTGGAGTAATATCTTTTACAGTTGAAGGAATTCATCCGCATGATTTAGCAACAATTTTAGATGAGGATGGCGTAGCAATAAGAGCCGGTCATCATTGCTGCCAAATACTTCATGATAAGTTAGGTTTGTCTGCAACCGCAAGAGCTTCTTTTGGTGTTTATAATAGCAGAGATGATATTGATCAATTAAACGAATCTTTAAATAAATGTAAGAAAATTTTTAATTTAAAATGAACTTAAAAGAATTATATCAAGAAATTATTTTAGATCATGGAAAGAATCCAAGAAATTTAAGAAAAACTGAAAATTTTAATAAGGATGCAAAAGGACACAACCCATTATGTGGAGATAAAGTTCATGTTTATTTAAAGCTAAACGAAAATAAAAAAGTAGAAGATATTTCTTTTGAAGGTCAAGGTTGTGCGATTTCAATGGCATCTGCTTCTATCATGACTGATTTAGTTAAAGGAAAAGAAGAATTTGAAGTGAAGGAAATTGTAAATGATTTTTTAGATATGATTAAAGAAAAAGATCAACTTAATAGCAATATTTTAAATGAAGATGATAAGACAAAATTAATGTGTTTATCAGGAGTAAAGCAATATCCAATGAGAGTTAAATGTGCAACTTTATCTTGGCATACATTGACAACTGCTATAGATAAATCACAAGAGGAAATTAACACTAAGAGTAATTAGAATGGACTTAAAAGAAAAAGTAATAGCTGAAATAAAAAAGATTTATGATCCTGAGATTCCAGTAAATATTTACGAGCTAGGTTTAATTTATGATGTTTCGATTATTGAAAAAAAAGTGAAAGTAAAAATGACTTTAACAACCCCAAATTGTCCTGTAGCAGAAAGTTTGCCTAAAGAGGTTAAAGAAAGTATAATGGAGATAGATGGAGTGGACAAAGTTGATCTAGATTTAGTCTGGGAACCACCTTGGGATAAATCAATGATGTCAGAGGCCGCAAAATTGGAATTAAATCTATGACAAAACAAATAATATCATTAAGTGAAAATGCTGCAGAAAGAATTAAGGAAATTATGTCTGAAGCAGGAGATCAATTTTTAGGTGTTAGAGTAGGTGTCAAATCAGGTGGATGTGCAGGCATGTCATATGTTATGGAATATGCTAAAGAAATTAACCCAAATGATGAAGTTATAGATGAAAAAGGAGTTAAAGTTTTTATAGACCCCGCTGCTGTAATTTATCTTTTAGGTACAGAAATGGATTATAAAAAAGATAATTTTTCAACATCATTTACCTTTAATAATCCCAACGAAACAGAACGTTGTGGATGTGGAGAGTCTTTTAAAATATAGTGTATTATTATATGCATATCTGATTTGCATATAATGCATAACTGTGATAATTATAGATTCGTGAGAGACATTAAACATTTACAGTCAAATTCTGAAAAATTAGCACAGACTAATAAGGAAAAAATTCTTTTTAGATCTCAAAGAAAAGCTGTAAATGCTGGAGCTAATGGAACCCTTGAATATACTATTAAAGAAGGTGTCAACAAACAAAAAATTGCAGACAATCAATTAATAAAAAATAAGAAATAAGTTTCCTAAAATTTAATTAACTACTGTAGTACATATCAAACTCAATAGGATGAGGAGTATGTTCAAGATTATATATTTCTTCAAACTTTAGTGCGATATAAGCATCAATTTGATCGTCAGTAAATACATTTCCTTCTTTTAAAAAATTTCGATCAGTATCTAAACTTTCCATAGCCTCACGTAACGAACCACATACAGTAGGGATATTTTTAATTTCGCTTTCAGATAAAGTGTACAAATCTTTATCAAATGACTCGCCTGGGTCTATTTTATTTTTTATACCATCCAAGCCAGCCATTAACATAGCAGAAAAAGTCAGATATGGATTTCCTGCAGCGTCTGGAAATCTTATCTCACATCTTGCACCTTTTTTACTCAATGTTATTGGAATTCTACATGATGCCGATCTGTTTCTTGCAGAATATGCTAAAAGTACTGGAGCTTCAAAACCAGGAATTAATCTTTTATAACTATTTGTAGTAGCATTTGAAAAAGCATTTATAGCTTTAGCGTGTTTTAAAATTCCTCCAATGTAGTGAATAGCAGTATCTGATAAACCAGAATATCTATGTCCTGAAAATAACGGAGTATCACCCTGCCACAAAGATTGGTGAATATGCATACCAGATCCATTATCACCTTTTACAGGTTTAGGCATAAATGTTGCTGTTTTACCAAAAGAATGAGAAACCATTTGAACAACATATTTATAAAGTTGAACATTATCAGCTTGATCAACCAGTGTACTGAATTTCATACCTAGCTCGTGTTGACTAGGAGCAACTTCATGATGGTGTTTTTCAACAGTAATTCCTACGTCACGAAGACCTTTAAGATATTCTCCTCTCATATCTTGAGCGCTATCAACTGGTGGTACAGGAAAATATCCACCTTTAATTCCAGGTCTGTGACCCATATTGCCATTTTCATAATTTTTTCCAGAGTTGTAAGGACCTTCGGAACTATCAATTTTAAATCCAGTTTCATTCATATCATTTTTAATTCTCACATCATCAAAAACAAAAAACTCTGGCTCAGGTCCAAAAAACGCTTTATCTCCTATGCCGGTTTCTTTTAAATATGCTTCAGCTTTTTTTGCTATTCCTCTTGGATCTCTTTCGTAAGGATCTTTTTTAACAGCATCCAAAATGTCACAAAATAATACTAATGTGTTATGAGATGTAAAAGGATCAATTACTTTTCTGGAAAGATCCGGCTTTAATATCATGTCAGATTCATTAATTGCCTTCCAACCAGCTATTGATGATCCATCAAAAAAAACTCCTTCATTTAACATTTCTTCATCTACTGCAGTTGAGTCCATAGTTAAATGTTGTAACTTTCCCCTAGGATCAGTAAACCTTAAATCGATATATTCTATCTCTTTGTCTTTCATTAGTTTTAAAATGTCATTTGAGCTCATATTTTTTTTATAATTTTGTTAATGTAATATCAAAAAAATGTAAATTAATATTGTTAATTATTGATATATCACCTATGCATTTCTTACATATATAAATGAGAATTAATGATAAATTATCAATTCACAATTTATTACAATTATTAGTTGAATGGAAAATATACTAGAAAAAGAATCGGTTAAGAGAGTTATCAAAGTCTTAAATGAATTTGATCAGAACCTAGAAGTAAAAATATTAAAAAGCTCAGCCAAAACAGCAGATGCCGCTGCTTTTTCTTTAAATTGTAAAGTGGGCGCAATAGTAAAAAGTTTGTTATTAAGAACTGAAAATGGTTTTATTTTATGTTTAGTTTCAGGAGATAAGCGATGTTCGCTTAACAAGATAAAAAAAATTATCAATTTAAAAGATGTGTCTATGGCAAATGCTGATGAGGTTAAAAGTCAAACTGGTTTTTCTATTGGAGGTGTTTCCCCTATAGCTAATTTAAAAAAGATTCCAATAATAATAGATTTATCTTTATCAAGGTTTGAAAATGTTTATGCTGCAGCAGGTCATCCATATTCAATTTTCAAGATTACTTATGAACAATTGGTAAAAATCACAAATGGAAAAGAAGAGGATATAATTTAAATGAGGGAGCCAAAATTGATAGATTATTTGCTTTTAACTATTTTGGCTTTGATATGGGCTTCTGCATTTTTTAACATAAAAATTGCAACGTACTCTTATGGTCCAGTTACGATCGCTTTTTTAAGAATTTTCTTTGGTGCTATTCCAGTAGTTGCATTATGCTTATTTAAGAGAATAAAAATTGAAGCATTTTCTAAAGATTGGTACTGGTTTGCTTCAATTGGGTTAATTAATTTGGTAATTCCCTTTTTTTTAATAGCCTATGGAGTTCAAAAAGTACAAAGTAATCTTGCAGCTATTTTAATGGCTAGCACACCATTGAGCGCAACATTGCTTGCTCATATTTTTACAGATAACGAAAAAATAAATTTCATCAAAGTATTAGGAGTATTAGTTGGTTTTTCAGGAATTGTTTATTTATTTTCAGACAATGTTTTGATTAATGAAAGTAATTTTTTTTCAGCATTCTTAATACTAGTTGGCTCAACCTTTTATGTTATTGGAGGGTTACTTACAATTAAAATAAGTAACAAAAAAAATGAAAATGTTACAGCTTCAATATTAATATGGGCAACCATTTTTTTGATTCCAGTTACAGCTTATACCGAACAACCTTGGAATTTAAACCCAAGTATGGAGTCAACTATATCTGTAATTTATCTTGGAGTTGTTGCAACAGGATTTGCATGGCTACTTAGATTTAGAATTTTAATAAACAATGGGTTAGTTTTTCAGGCACAAGTAGCATATCTAATTCCAATTTTTGGAGTAATTTTAGGATATATATTTTTAAAAGAGTTAATTACACCAAAAGTATTAATCGCATTAATCGCAGTCATAATTGGAATTTATTTAGTAAAAAAATCAAACAAAAATGATATTGTAGGTTAATTCATATTGTTATGAGTAAACTTGTTTCACAATTGGAAATAGAAAAATTTAATAAAGATGGTGCTGTTTTTTTAAAAAATAAATTTGATATCAAATGGATAGAAAAATTAAAAAAAGGTATTGAAAAAGATATTAAAAATCCGAGCCCTAGATTTAAATCACATACAACAAAATCAAATGTCCCAGCTTATTTAGAAGATTATTGGACTTGGGATTTAGTACCTGAGTTTAAAGAGTTTGTTTATAAATCTCCTTACGCAAAAATTGCTTCTGAATTAATGTCTGCGAAAAAAATAAATCTTGTTATGGATAATTGGTTTTTAAGAGAAGCAGGCTCAAAATCCTCAACCCCCTTTCATCACGATATTAGTTATTTTGATATTGAAGGAACTATGTGTGTACTTTGGTTGCCATTACAATCAACAGGAAAAGAAGAAGGTGTAGCATGGGTTAAAGGATCACATTTATGGGGAAAACTTTTTTTAAGAGTTCTTTTTAAAGATGGACATAATGTTGAAGGAAAAGAATGTATTATAAATGGAAAAAAGTATGAATTGCCACCTGATATTTTAGGCAATAAAGAAAAGTATGAGTTCTTGAAATGGGATTGTGAACCTGGTGACTGTGTTATTTTTGATATGAGAACTCTTCATGGAGTTTTAAGTCCTTCAATTCCAAAAAAGACATTAAGCAGATATACATTAAGAGTCGCAAAAGAAGATGCAAAAATAAGTTATATTGGTGATTGGACAAGTTATAATTATAGAAAAGCTATGCAGGATGGTGGCTATAAAGATGGTGATAAATTGGGAGGCAAAATGTTCCCAACTTTATTTGAAGTTAACTAATTTAAATATAAATAAATAAAATCTGCAATTATTTTTATTAATTTGAAACATCAAAATATTTTTGTTAATTTTATTACAAATAAATTTAAATAATTAAAATTATGTACGAAAAGTTCGGTCAATTTATCGATGGAAAATGGCAACCTTCAGAAAAAAATGAAACCTATGAAGTTATAAATCCTGCTACAGAAGAAATTTTAGGCCATGCATCAAAAGCCACACCAAGTGATGTTGATAAAGCACTAAAATCAGCACAAAAAGGTTTAAAAGTTTGGAAACAAACTCCTCCATGGCAAAGGTCATATATAATTAGAAGAATTGCTGACAAGATGAGGGAGAAGCAGGATGTTCTTGCAAAATGGATGACACTAGAAGTTGGTAAACCTTTTGCAGAAGCCAAAGGTGAAGTTGGTGGTGCTGCAGATATTTTTGAATGGAATGCTGAAGAAACAAAAAGAATTTATGGACAAACAGTCGAAAGTAGATTTGCAGATACAAGAGTACACGTTTATTATCAACCAATAGGAGTTGTTGCGGCCCTAACACCTTGGAATTTTCCTCTAGTATTGTCATCACGTAAGATTTCTACAGCATTAGCAGCTGGGTGTTCAGTGATTGTTAAACCTGATGTTATAACACCTGGAACAGTCATGGAGCTAGTTGATATATGTAGGGAATGTGGAGTACCTCCAGGGGTGGTAAATTTATTATCTGGAGATCCACCAAGCATTAGTCAACAGTTGATCGCTTCAGATATAGTTAAAAAAATTTCAGTAACGGGATCTACAAGAGTAGGAAAATTAATCCTCAAACAAGCTGCTGATAAAGTGCAAAGAGTAACAATGGAGTTAAGCGGACATTCTCCATTTATTGTATTTGATGATGCTAACATAGAAAAAGCTACTGACATGGCTATTACTGCAAAATTTAGAAATAATGGACAAGTTTGTATTTCTCCAAATAGGTTTTACATCCAAGAAAGTAAAAAAGATGAATTTGTAAATTTATTTGTAGAGAAAACAAAAAAATTAAAAATAGGCGATGGTATGGATCCAAACGTTCAGCTAGGCCCTTTAACAACAAAAAAAAGATTAAATGAAATAGAAGAATTAGTTGAAACAACAAAAAAAGAAGGTGCCAAAGTATTAATGGGCGGAAAAAGACCAGCTGGTTTTAATAAAGGTTTTTATTACGAACCAACTGTATTTGACAATGTTAAGGATGATTTTACAATCATGAAAGTAGAACCATTTGGTCCATTAGTACCAATGCTATCATTTAAGTCATTTGATGAAATAATTGAGAGAGCAAATAATAATGATTTAGGACTAAGTAGTTATATATGTACTAATTCAATGGAACAAGCACATAGAGCTTCTGAATTGATGGAAACAGGTACAGTTGCAGTTAATACCCCTCTAGTTGCGATAGCCGAAGCACCTTTTGGTGGAATTAAACAAACAGGATACGGAAGAGAAGGTGGATCAATGGCAATCAAAGATTATTTGAATGTTAAATACACACACATGGGTATTAAGGGATAAATATTAAAATTTTCAAATACATATAGTCAATCATGATCAAGTTTAATTTAAATGATAGAGTTGGGATTGTTTCAGGGGGCGCCCAAGGTTTTGGTTTTGCAATAACAGAGAGATTTATTAGCTCAGGAGCAAAAGTTATAATTTGGGATATAGATGAAAATGAGTGTAAAAAAGCAATTTCTAAAATTAATTCCAAAAATTGTAATTTTCAAATAGTTGATGTAAGGCAAATAAAAGAAGTTGAGACAAAATTGAATGAAGTTGAAAAAAAATTTGGAAAAATTGATATATTCATTAACAATGCAGGAATAGCAGGAATAAATACATCTGTTATTGATTATCCTGTAGATGAGTGGAACAAAGTAATTAATTTAAATTTAAACGCAGTTTTTTATTGTTGTAAATCAGTAGTCCCCTTTATGATTAAAAATAAATATGGGAGAATAGTAAATATAGCATCCATCGCTGGAAAAGAAGGAAATCCTAATGCAAGCGCCTATAGCACATCAAAAGCAGGGGTTATTGGATTAACAAAATCTTTAGGTAAAGAATTAGCCAATTATAATATTGCCGTTAATTGCGTAACACCAGCGGTAGCAAAAACCAGAATTTTTGATCAAATGACCAAAGAACATATAGATTATATGTTATCTAAAATACCAAGAAATAGATTTGCTAAGGTGGAAGAATTAGCTTCATTAGTTACTTGGTTATCAAGTGAAGAAAATTCATTTACCACAAGTGCAGTTTATGATTTAAGCGGTGGAAGAGCAACATATTAGTTATGCAAATAGGTATTGATGTAGGTGCTACAAAAATTGAAAGTGTAATACTAAATAATAATGGTGAAGAAAGTCATAGATCTAGAGTAGATTGCCCAAAAGATTATCTAAAAACAATAAATACAATTAGAGATATTGTAATAAAATTAGAAAAAGAATTCAAAACACAATTACCAATTGGAGTTTGTCATCCAGGAGTTCATTCTCCTCAAACAGGATTATTAAAAAATGCCCCAAATTGTAATTGGTTAGAAAAAAAACCTTTTCAAAAAGATTTAAGAAAAGTATTAGGCAAAGAAGTATTTTGCGAAAATGATGCAAATTGCTTTGCTCTATCTGAAGCAATAGATGGTTCGGGAAAACATTATAAAATTGTATATGGAATAATATTAGGATCAGGAGCTGGCGGAGGACTGGTTATTGATAAAAAAATTGTCACTGGTCCAAATGGCGTTGCAGGAGAATGGGGTCATAATCAAATTCCTTATTTTGCTGCAAAAAAAGAAAATTTTGAAACATCAAATTTAAGGGAAGCAGAAATAGAGAGTTTTATTTCAGGTCATGCGCTCAACAAAAGGTTTAATGAAAAATATAAAAAAAATCTTAAAGCAAATGAAATATTTGAATTAAATAGAAAACATGATTTAGATGCTAAAAGATTTATTGATGAGTTTAAATTAAACTTAGCAATGTCTTTATCGACAATAATTAATATTCTAGATCCAGATGTATTTATTTTTGGAGGAGGTGTTTCTAATGAGATTGATTTTTTAAATGAAATTGAATCTATGGTAAAAAAATTTGTTATAGGTAAAGAGTATGAAGGAGTATTTCTTAAACCTAAATATGGTGACGCAAGTGGTGTAAGAGGAGCGGCTAGACTAGGAAGAAAATCAATTTATTAAAAAGTTTTATTAATAATTGAATTAAAAAAAAATTAATTTATTTAAATCAAGAAAATAAACAAAAAAACATTAATAAAAATAATCAACTATCAGTTGAATTTATTTTTTTATTATGATTTTTCCATCAATGTACCTATACTTATCTTTTTAAAGTTAACTTAAAAATAATTAATAAAGGAAAATTATATATGAAGAAAATATTAATTGCTTTAATAGCTTTTGCTTTTACTTCTACTTCTTCTTTTGCAGGACCAAAAATTGAGGTTTTGCACTGGTGGACTTCTGGTGGTGAAGCAGCTGCACTTAAAGTATTGAAAGATGATTTTGCTGCTAATGGTGGTGAATGGATGGATATGCCTGTAACTGGTGGCGGTGGAGATGCTGCTAATGTTGCATTAAAAGCAAGAATAGTAGCTGGAGATCCTCCTTCTGCCTCTCAGATTAAAGGACCTACAATTCAAGAATATGATCAAGAAGGTGTTGTAGCTCCATATAATATTGATGCAATTGCTCAATCAGAGGGTTGGGATAGTTTATTAGATCCAATGATTGCAGCTGTTCACAAATGCCAAAACAACAGTGGTCCTTACTGTGCTGCTCCAGTAAACATTCATAGAATTGATTGGATGTGGGCTAACAAAGCAGTATTTGATAATAATGGAATTTCAGTTCCAACAAGTTGGGATGAATTAAATGCTGCAGCTGAAAAATTACAAGCCGCTGGTATAATTCCTTTTGCTCATGGCGGACAAGCTTGGCAAGATGCTACGGTCTTCGAGGCAGTAGCTATGGGTATCGGTGGAAATAATTACTACAAAAACTGTTATGTTGATTTAAAAGAAAGTTGTTTAAGAAGTGATACGACTGTAAAAGTTTTTGATCAAATGAGAAAACTTCAAGGTTTTACTGATGAAGGAAGCCCAGGAAGAGACTGGAACGTTGCAACTGGAATGGTTATCGAAGGTAAAGCTGGTTTTCAAATTATGGGTGACTGGGCAAAAGGTGAATTTACTGCTGCTGGAAAAGTTCCAGGTGTAGATTACTATTGCGCAGCAACTCCTTCTAACAATGGATATTTGTATAACGTAGATAGTTTTATATTTTACAAAACAAGTGACCCAGATAAACAAGAAGGTCAAAAATTGTTAGCTAAACTAATGATGGGAAAAAACTTTCAAAAAGTTTTCAACCTTTATAAAGGATCAATTCCAGCACGTTTAGATGTACCAATGGATGAATTTGACAAATGTGCAAAAACATCAAATGCGGATATTAAAACTGCGGGTGCAAAAGGTGGATTAGTCCCAAGTTTTGCTCATGGAATGGCACAAGGTAATACTATGAAAGCTGCTTTACAAGATGTAATCACAGAACACTTCAATTCCGATATGTCTTCTGTCGATGCAGCGAATGCTTTGGCTGATTCAGTTTTAGATAATATGTAAAAATACAAAAATTAAGGCCACCTATTTTTAGGTGGCCTTTTTTTTTAATCTAAATAAAAAACATTTATAATGTTCAAGTGGTTAGAAAAAAATTTACCTAAAATAGTAATGGCCCCAGCGGTTGGCTTAATTGGCTGGTTTGTTTATGGTTTTGTACTTTGGACTTTATATATATCTTTTACAAATTCAAAAATCTTACCAAAATATGAATTATGGGGTGTTGGTCAGTACGTTAAACTTTGGGGTTCTAGAAAATGGCTTATCGCAGTAGATAACTTAATTATTTTCACGGTGTTATTCTTAATTTTTTGTGTTGTGATTGGAATTATTCTTGCAATATTTTTAGATCAAAAAATTAGAGCAGAAGGTTTATTAAGAACAATTTATTTATACCCTATGGCACTTTCATTTATCGTGACAGGAACTGCTTGGAAATGGATTTTAAATCCTACACTTGGTATTCAAAAAATGTTCATTGATTGGGGGTTTGAAAATTTTACTTTTGATTGGTTAGTTAATAGGGAAATGGCCATTTATACCATAGTTATCGCGGGTGTTTGGCAATCTGCTGGCTTTGTAATGGCACTATTTTTAGCAGGACTGAGGTCAGTTGAGGATGAAATTGTTAAGGCAGCTAAAATAGATGGTGCCAACCTGTTTACAGTTTATTGGAAAATTTTACTTCCAATGATGAGACCAGTATTTTTTACAAGTTTTGTTATTTTAGTTCATATATCTATAAAAAGTTATGATCTTGTAGTTGCATTAACACAAGGTGGACCTGGTATATCTACAACTATGCCTGCATTATATATGACACAAACTGCATTTCACAAAAGTCAGGTTGGACTATCAGCAGCGAGTGCAATGATGATGTTTATGGCTGTAGCGGCTGTGATAATTCCCTATTTGTATTCAGAACTAAGGAGAGAAAATGCAAGATAACTTACAATCCTCTTCATATAAACATCTCGAACAGAAATCTAAATATACAAATTTGTTTTTGAGATGGTTTTTATATTTCGTTTTAATTCTTTTTGCATCTTACTTTATTTTTCCATTATATGTGATGATAGTAACCTCGCTGAAGACAATGGAAGAAATCCGCCAAGGTACACTTCTAACTTGGCCAAACGGATTAAATTTTGACTCATGGGCTGTTGCGTGGGGAGGAAGAGGATATGGAGCAGGTGATACTTTTTTAAAACCTTATTTTTGGAATTCAATTAAAATGGTTGTTCCAGCTGTATTCTTTTCAACATTTATTGGAGCGATGACAGGTTATGTTTTAACTAAATGGAGATTTAAAGGAGATCAATGGGTTTTCCTTTTTTTATTATTTGGATGTTTTATACCTTTTCAAGCAATACTTTTGCCTATGGCTAGAACACTTGGTGTTTTAGGAATATCAAATTCAGTAATTGGATTAGTTTTAGTTCATACAGTTTATGGAATACCTTTTACAACTTTATTTTTTAGAAATTACTATGTTTCTGTCCCTACTGAATTAGTTAAAGCCGCCCGAATTGATGGAGCTGGATTTTTTAAAATATTTTTCAAAATCTTACTTCCAATATCAGCGCCAATTATCGTAGTAACAGTAATTTGGCAATTTACTCAAATTTGGAATGATTTTTTATTTGGATCCACTTTCTCTTTTGGTGAAGCTGCACCTATTCAAGTAGCTTTAAACAATATGGTTTTATCAAGTACTAGCGTTAAAGAATACAACGTGGATATGGCATCAGCTATAATTGCCGGAATTCCAACGCTTATTGTTTATGTTTTAGCAGGTAAATATTTTATTAGGGGACTAACCTCAGGAGCAGTAAAAGGATAATAATGAAAACATTAAAAATCGAAGATTTATCAAAAAACTTTGGCACAACAGAAGTTCTAAAAAAAATTAACTTAGAAATAGATGAGGGAAATTTTCTTGTTCTTTTAGGTCCTTCTGGATGTGGTAAATCTACTTTATTAAATATTATTGCAGGTTTAGAAACAATTAATGAGGGCTCTGTTTATATAGATGATTACAATGTTAGCAAAGTAGAGCCAAAAGATCGTAATATTGCTATGGTTTTTCAATCATATGCTTTGTATCCATCAATGAATGTTAGAGAAAATATGATTTTTGGTCTTAAACAGGCAAAAACCTCAAAAGAAAAAATACAAGAGCAATTAGAAAAAGTATCAAAATTTCTTCAGGTAGATCAGCTGTTAGAGAGAAAACCTTCTCAGTTATCTGGCGGTCAAAGACAACGTGTGGCAATTGGTAGAGCGCTTGTTAGAGAGCCAAGAATCTTTTTATTTGATGAACCATTATCTAATTTAGATGCAAAGCTAAGAGTTGAGATGAGAAGAGAAATAAAAAAACTTCATCAACAACTTAAAACTACAGTTGTTTATGTAACTCACGACCAAACTGAAGCAATGAGTTTAGGCACCAATATTGCAATCATGAACCATGGTGTAATACAACAAAATGATACTCCAGAAAACATATATAATAAACCAAACAATACTTTTGTGGCAGATTTTATCGGCTCTCCTTCTATGAATTTAATAGCAGGGAGTTTGAAACAAAATTCAGATAAAACCTCATTTATTGCTGAAGGATCAAATCTAGAAATCCCAATAAATGATTATAGATTTAAAGAAAAATCCAATCTAAGTAACAAAGAAGTTTTTTTTGGAGTTAGACCAGAGCATATATTCTCTAAAAAATTTAATGAAAGTGATTTTGAAATTACTTTAAGTGCAGAATTAAGTGAATATATAGGACATGAGCAGATAGTAACATTTAATTATTCAAATCAAGAAATTTTAGCAAAATTTCCATCAACATCAAAAATAGAAGTCAACAAAGAATTAAATTTATATTTTGATCTGACGCAAATTTCTATATTTGATAAAAATTCTAAAGAAAGGATATAAATGAAAGTTAAATATTATGATCTCGAAAATAAAAGAGTATTTATTACTGGTGGTGGATCAGGTATCGGCGCTTCAATAGTTGAACATTTTTGTGAACAAAAAGCTGAAGTTTATTTTATCGACATAAATGAGGATGAATCAAATATGTTAATT
>Ga0208261_1000653_pt1 | contig 13342 bp, 9 predicted proteins | sample Knorr_S7_td_DCM__FD_185595 | JGI IMG/M metagenome (GOLD analysis project Ga0208261, IMG submission 185595) | Marine microbial communities from Southern Atlantic Ocean transect - Knorr_S7_td_DCM_ad_131m_LV_B (SPAdes) (version 3) | ecosystem: Environmental > Aquatic > Marine > Oceanic | place...
ACCAGATTTTTCTACAATTCCGGCTTGAACTCCCAAGTCTATTAGTTCTCCAGCTTTTGACACACCCTCGCCATACATAATATCAAATTCAATAGTCTTAAATGGCGGTGCTACCTTATTTTTAACAATCTTAACCCTTGTGTGGTTACCAATAATTTCGTCCTTATCCTTTATTGCACCAATTCTCCTAATTTCCATCCGAACTGAAGAATAAAATTTTAGAGCATTACCCCCTGTAGTAGTCTCTGGATTTCCAAACATAACCCCAATTTTCATTCGGATCTGATTTATAAAAATGATCAAAGTATTTGAACGAGCCACTGATGACGTAAGTTTTCTAAGAGCCTGGCTCATAAGCCTAGCCTGCAAACCAACGTGATGATCACCCATTTCTCCTTCGAGTTCAGCACGCGGAACTAAGGCTGCAACGCTATCTATTACTAACACATCTATAGCACTCGATCTTACCAAAGTATCTGCTATTTCAAGAGCCTGTTCTCCCGCATCTGGCTGAGATATCAATAAATCCTCTACATTAACTCCTAATTTTTTTGCATAAGAAGGATCTAAAGCATGCTCCGCATCTACAAACGCACAAGTACCACCAATTTTCTGGGCCTCAGCAACTGCATGCAGGGCTAGTGTTGTCTTACCTGAGCTTTCGGGACCGTAAATTTCTATGATTCTTCCACGAGGTAGACCTCCAATACCAAGAGCAATATCTAGTCCCAGTGAACCAGAAGAAATAGCTTCAAGTTCTACAGCATTTTCCTGTTGGCCTAATTTCATAATAGAACCCTTGCCGAAGGCTCTCTCAATTTGACCAAGTGCTGCATCTAGTGCTTTAGTTTTATCCATATTATCCTTTTCAACTAGCTTTAACGGTGAATCTGTCATCTATCTATTTCCTTATTCCATAGGTCCACAAATGTTGCAATATCTTTCAATGTACACCTTTTGTTCTTTTTTGCAACAAGTTTTTAATCAATTGTTATAAAACAATAATTTTTCCTTTGTTGCCATCCTGTTCTCAAGTAAAAAATTATAGTGCTTAATCAGTCTAATTCCACTTTTTTCAATTTCTATTTTGATTCTATATGTGGTAAAGTCTTTTTCCTTCAAAATAAAAACTAGGACCTCACAGTACCTGTAGTTAATCACTCCAGTCTTTTACACTTATAAATGAAGTATTTACTCCTTTTTCGGATATAGTATCCAAAAATAGATCCTGCAGTTGTGTGTTTTTCCTATTATCATATTCTGCTAAAATATTTGCACTTAGGTCCACTGAAGCATAGAGCTCAAAAAGTAAAACAGCCATCTTCAATAACGAATCTGAGTCCAATTCGTTTAAATAAGAAAAATCGCGAATATAAATTGCATCAGCCCATAGCATTTGACTAACAGGTTTTGCCCTATTGCCGTCTACTGCAAAAGGTTTATATCCGCGCCCAGCGACATCTACAAACTTGTGAAATAAAAACCCTTGCTTCCTCATAAATGAGTCAACCTCAGCAAATAAGGGCTGATTTTTATAAATTGGTATAAATTCAACTTCTATTTCAGCAACTAAAGTATCACCTAATACCCTTTTTGCTCCTTTTAGCACATCTAGTTCCGAACCCTGAACATCTATTTTTAGAAAATCACAGTTTTTTAAAACTGCAACGTCATCTAACCTAGTTGTCTTCACAAGATCTTTGGAAACTACTTGGAAATGTGAACCTTGAGCTGTAGACATTCCAGTAAACAGGTTTATTACCTCTGGGTCTGGAATATAAAATGATGAGCAACCGCCAAAGAAACAAGTATAAAATTCCCTTTTAGATCCATCACCAACAAATGCTTGGATAAATTGATGTCCTGGAAAATTCTGCTCTAAAACTTCTAACTGGGATTCTTCGGCCTCAAACCCTAACAACCTTGCAACATTTTTTGTTAACAACGAACCATATCGAGGTTCTTCGGTTAACCGGGCCCCAACATCTACAATATCTAATTTATGCAAAGGTAGAGGCAACACATCTATAATGGAAAAATTATTCAAAACAGAACTTTCTAAACGAAAAAATCTTGCACTATTTATGCCGCCATTACTTCCTTAACCTTTGCAGCTAGTTTACTTAAACTGAAAGGTTTCGATAAAAAATTAATTGAGTTATCTTTTGAAATCTCGCCCGGAATTGTATCCTCAGCATATCCAGACATTAGGATTACTTTGATACCCGGGAGTTCTTCTTGAACAAGTTTGACTAAAGTATGGCCATCCATTCCAGGCATCATTACATCTGTAATTATTAGGTCTATGGGCTCATTATACTCATTTATTACGTCAAGAGCAGTTTCCCCATCTTCAGCTTCTAAAACTCTATAACCACTATTTTTTAATGCACGAGAACCGAAAACACGAACCGCATCTTCGTCCTCGACTAGCAAAACTGTCGCCTCGCCTCTCAAATCACTGGCATCATACACCTCAACGTCTTCAACTGAAGAAATTTCGCCACCTATTGCACTTACCTCTGCTGCAGAAAATGCTGGCAGATAAATCGAGAAAGTAGTTCCCTCTCCAACTGCTGAGTCGACAAAGATATAACCATCCGATTGTCTAATTATTCCATAAACTGTAGACAAACCAAGTCCCGTACCTTCTCCCACATCTTTAGTTGAAAAAAATGGTTCAAAAATACGTGTCATATTTTCTTGAGCTATACCGCAACCCGTATCAGAAATATTTATCCTAATATACTCTCCCGCTGGCATAACATCATGACCCCTCTGTACTGCGGTATCTACAGTGACAAGCTCCGTTATTATAACAATCTTCCCTCCCCCTGGCATAGAGTCCCTAGCATTTACTGCAAGATTTATTATCACCTGATCAAATTGGCCTGGATCTGTTCTAATTAGGTCGACGCCAGGCTCAAACCTAAGATCAATTTCTATATTCTCACCAATAATACCAAGAAGGGTAGTCGATAGACTTTGAAGTGCATCATTAATAGAAAATATCTTGGGCTGTAAAGTTTGGCGCCTTGAAAAAGCTAATAGATTTTTAACCAACTTTGAGGCTCTATTGGCATTTTCTTTAATTTGCATAATGTCTTCTTTATCAGCCGCGTCGGACTCTCGGCGACTTAGGAGCAAATCACAAAACCCGCCCATTGCTGTAAGTAAATTATTGAAATCATGTGCTATTCCTGCTGCAAGCTGCCCTACTGCATGCATCTTTTGTGCCTGATTGAATTGCACCTCTAAATTTTTCTGCTCTGTATTATCAATAACGTGAACAACTAAACCTGTAACATCTCCGAGGTTGTTCTCTATTCTGCTGACATATAGAGACGCAGTGATTTGTCTTTCTCCATCTATCGGTATACTTACTTCAATAAGTGTTGCCCTCATGATTTTCATTAAGACTTTTGAAAGAGCTGCATCTGCGCTGTCCCTGTCTTCTTTTGAAATACGTTCTGATATTGACCTTCCCACTACTCCATCACGATGAAGACCTAGAATCTTTAGGAACGAGCGATTACAGTCTATAACAGTTCCGTTCAAATCAAGAATAACAAGGCCAACTGGGGAATCAGAGAATAGCCACGGGATTCTGCTAAGCAACTGGGACCCACTGCCATCATCAACAACAGGGGTGAATGGCTCCCGCAATACAATAGATCTGCTGTATGCAAATTCACCCGAAGGCGTTTCATTTTGAGACTGAAGTAAATAGGCTTCAAAAACATTGCCATCGCCGCCCCTTAGATTTAGACCCGCATGCATACCGGAAGAGTCAACCTCAACAGCCGAATCAAGTTTCCCAGTTTGCTCAATAGCCAAAAACTCAGATAGAGAGACTCTCTCGCCAGATTCTTGAAATCCAGAATCTATATTTAACCAACTAGCAAGAGTTTGGTTTAAATACTGAAATTTTCCGTTTTGATCAGCAGAAAAAAAGCCTACGGGTAAATTATCTAGTAAATCAAATATTAACTCTCTCTCTCTGCTGATTTCATTCTCGAAATTTCTCTGGGAAGTGATATCAACCACCTTCCAAACGAACAAACCTTGCAGAGATCCAATTGGCCTTATACTTACACTCCATATTAACTCTTCTTGATTAGCAGAGATAAGTCGAAGTTCATCGGATATGGGTTTATTTAATAATGAATTTTCTTTTAGTCGGAGGAATGTTTTTTTTGAAGAGGGTGAAACAAACTTTGATATAAGTGACAAATCGTCAAATCCCAGCAAATCATTTAGACCCAAAACCTCTATCATTTCTATAAATAGCTGAGAGGTGAAAATAACACGAGTATTTTCCTTTGTAACAAATACAGATTCCCCTGATTCCTTAAGCGCAGCCAAGTATTTAGATAAGATACTTCTATTGGCGTGTTTAACCGATAAAAACCAGAACAAAACCAAGAATATTACTATATTGCCAAAAATACTGTTTCATTTTTGAAAGGTCCATACGAAATTGTGGAAGAAATTAAAGGTGAAACTTTAGTTGGAATGGAATATATTGGCCCATTTGATAATTTAACAATACAGAAAGATGTAATACATAAAGTTATTCCATGGGAAGAAGTGGGGGATGAGGGTACGGGTATTGTGCATATTGCACCTGGTGCTGGTAAAGAGGATTATGCTTTAGGAAAAAAATATAATTTAACCACTATTGCTCCAATTGATGATTCTGGAGACTATGTGGATGGTTTTGATAAATATACTGGAATGAATGTGTCTAATGTAAATGATGAGATATTCAATGATTTGAAAGAGAAAAATATTTTATACAAGATTGAACAGATTGTGCATAGATACCCAGTTTGTTGGAGGTGTGGAGAGGAATTAGTATTTCGTTTAGTATCCGAATGGTTTATTTCAGTAGATCCGTTTCGGGAGCAAATTATGGACGTTACTCGAAAGATTCGTTGGATACCAGAGTTTGGATTAGCAAGAGAATTGGATTGGTTAAAAAATATGGACGATTGGATGATTTCAAAAAAACGATATTATGGCTTGGCTTTACCTATTTATAAATGTGAAGACTGTAATGAATTTGAAGTTATTGGATCTGAGTATGAACTCAAAGAACGGGCAATTGAAGGCTGGGATTTATTTGAAGGTCATTCACCACATAAGCCTTGGGTAGATTATGTCAAAATCGAATGTACAAATTGTAAATTACCTTTATCTAGAATTAAAGATGTAGGAAATCCATGGTTAGATGCTGGTATAGTACCTTACTCTACCTTGAAATATAGATCTGATAAAGATTATTGGAGCAAATGGTTTCCTGCTGATTGGATTTCTGAAAGCTTTCCAGGACAGTTTCGAAATTGGTTTTATTCCATGTTGGCAATGAGTACTGTTCTAGAGAATACCGAACCATATCAAAATGTCTTTAGCTATGCTTTGATGCGTGATGAAAAAGGTGATGAAATGCATAAAAGCAAAGGTAATGCGATATGGTTTGAAGATGCGGCTGATGAAATGGGAGTTGATTCCATGCGTTGGCTATATTCTCGCCAAAATCCAGCTAATAATCTCAATTTTGGATTTAATGTCGCTAATGAAGTTAAGAGAAGATTTTTAATTCCTTTGTGGAATGTGTATTCATTTTTTGTAACTTATGCAAATATTGATGATTTTGTTCCTTCACAGGAAAATCGTAAATATACAAATTATTTGGATAGATGGATTATTTCAGAACTAAATGAATTAGTGGAATTTGTAACTAATAACTTAGATAACTATGATTCAGCTGCAGCAAGTTATAAAGTTGAAGAATTTATAGAGTTATTATCCAACTGGTATGTTAGAAGGAACAGAAGAAGATTTTGGAAGTCTGAAAATGATGCGGATAAACAGTTTGCATATCAGGCTCTATATGAATGTTTATATACTTTGTGCCATTTATTAGCACCATTTATGCCATTTATAACAGATAAAATTTACCAGAATCTTGTTCGTACACACGACAATAATAGCCCTAAAAGTGTTCATCTTGGGAACTGGCCTATATCAGATAAAAATCTTATTGATCCTAATTTATCCTCTCAGGTGAGATTGTCAAAAACTCTAGTCAGTTTGGGGAGATCAGTACGACAAAAATCAGGTATAAGAGTTAGGCAACCTATTTCGCAAATTATTATATCTGGAGCATTTATTTCTGATAATGAATTACAAGAATACATGAACCAACAAATTACTGAAGAACTAAACGTTAAAGAAGTTGTTTTTGATAATTCAATAGAAGGAATATTTAAATATATTGTTAATTTAAGGTTTGATTTATTAGGCCCTAGGTTAGGAAATGATATTAATCTTGTTGCCAATACTTTGAAAAATATGGATTCTGATTTAATTGCTAGAGAGGCAATATCTAAAGGATATGTTGAAATTGATGGCATTAAAATAGATAAAGAAGAATTCAATATTCAGATTGAGGATATAAGTCATTTTTCTTCTATATATGAAAATAATTATGTCGTATCACTTAATACTACCTTGGATGAAAATCTCATTAATGAAGGGATTGCAAGAGAATTTATTCATAATGTACAGAATATACGTAAAGACTCTGGATTTAATATTGAAGACCGTATTAGTATAGAATTTGAAGGTGATGAAGAGTTAAGCAAGGCTATATTACAATTTGAAAAATATATTAGCTCTGAAACTTTAGCTCTAAATTTACAAAAATCTAATCTCAATAAAAAGAGCGATTTTGAATCGACGATCCTTGGAAAGTCGATTAGTTTGAATGTTTCTAAAGTACATTGATCCTACAGTTTTATAATCTAGGTTGTTCTTCTAGGGTAATTAAGATGTCTTGAGCAACTTTTTCTCTAATAATTGTTACAGTTATCTCTTGCCCGATAGACAAATAACCTGTTTGCCTTAATGTTTGTAACTCTTTGACATTTCGAATTGGTTTTTGATCAATTGCGATAATAATATCATTTGCAAGAAGTCCGCCTTTTTCAGCAGGTCCATTAGGAGAAATTGATCTAATTAATACCCCTTCAGTAACATTAAGATCAAGTTCATCAATATTTTGAAGATCAATGTCTTGTGCACCAATACCTATCCATGGCCATATAACTTTCCCATTTTGAATTAATTGTTGCATTATTGTATATGCTGTTTCTGAACTTATTGCAAATCCGATACCATCAGTACTTGTTTCAACATACTTTATTGTATTAATACCTATCACATCTCCATCTAAGTTTAATAAAGGGCCACCACTATTGCCTGGGTTAATAACAGCGTCTGTTTGAATTAATTCTGTCAAATATGTACTATCTATGGCTAATTCTCTTTCTAGTGCGCTAACTATACCTAATGTCACAGTTGGTTCACCTTTTAGACCTATAGCATTCCCAATAGCAACAACCCAATCCCCAACACGAAGATTATTATTACTAGATATCGATAACGGAGTTAAACCTGATTTATCAACTTTAATTACTGCTAAGTCAGTAAGAGGATCTTGGCCAATTAATTCTGCTTCAGCTTCTGTTTCATCATAAAAAGATACTGTGATGACATTAGCTAGATCAACTACATGACTGTTAGTTAATATATATCCATCTTCTGATATTATTATTCCACTTCCCGCACCTTCACTATCTTGTCTTCCAAAAAAAGTATTTTGTGTGCTACTTATTACTATTGATACAACTCCAGGTCGGGTAACTTCAACTAAGTCAGCAATAGAAGGTAAGACATTTGGATTAGGTAGGCTTGAATTTGTATTAGTTGTATTGGTATTACTATCAATTGATTTTTTAAGGGTTTGTACTTCGTTTCTAATATTACTTATTTCATTAAGAAGTTGTTTGTTATCTTCTACGCTTTGTAATTCTTGCTTTTCATTGTCTTCGTTTGATCGTAAAGAATTACAGCTTATGATTGTAGTAGACATTATTAATATTAAGATGATGATTGTATAGTTTCGTATGTTCATGTATTTGTTTTCTTTATTTATAATTATAAACGGAATTTTTAATTAATTGTCAGGGCTCTGTTTTGAACAGCAACTAGATAATCTATACCACTTGATGCAGTTTTGATCATTTCATTTGCTGTAGATATAGAAAAGGGAGCTTGTTCTGCTGTACCCTGTATTTCGACGATATCATGATTTTTCGTCATAATTATATTCATATCCACATCTGCAATACTATCCTCTTCATAGCACAGGTCTAGCAAAATATCACCATCTACAATTCCTACACTTATAGCAGCTAATTGAGATTTTAGTGGATTTTGTTCTATGGTTTTTTCAAGAACCATTTTATCAAAAGCTTGATGTAATGCTACATAAGATCCTGTGATTGCTGCAGTTCTTGTGCCTCCATCGGCTTGAAGTACGTCACAGTCGATATATATCGTGCGTTCTCCAATTATAGATAAATCTGTTATGGATCTAAGAGATCTTCCTATTAAACGTTGTATTTCTTGAGAACGCCCTTTTGGACGATTACTTGATTCTCTTTGTGTTCGGGTATGAGTAGATCTAGGTAACATAGAGTATTCTGCTGTTATCCATCCTTTACCAGTAGAACGCAAGAATAGTGGGACGGTATTTTCAATAGAAACAGCACAAATTATTTTTGTGGCCCCAACCTCAATTAATACTGAACCTTCAGCATATTCTTGTATATTATGTGATATTTTAGCTTCTCGAGGTTCTTCAGCACCTCTACCATCTTTTCTTACCACGTATTTCTCCTTAAATTGATATACTCTAATTATAACTTTAAAGCTGGAAAAATGGTATCTTGAATCTTTTTAACAATATTCTTCTAATCTATTATTTTGTTGTTTTTATAAAACGTGATATTATTTATAACCACGGTGAAATCGATTGTTGTTGAAAGGAGCAATAATATGCCTGAAATAGCTTTTCACAAAGGAGAGTTTGTACCTTTGAAAGATGCATCAGTTGGTGTAATGACACATGCTTTGCATTATGGTACCGCTGTGTTTGAAGGTATTAGAGGTAATTGGAACGAAGAAGATGAAACTACATATATATTTAGGCTTAAAGAACATTATGAACGTCTTTTATCTGGCTGTAAATTAATGCGAATTAAAGTTCCTTATACAGTAGAAGAGTTGTGTAATATTACCAAGGAATTAGTAGAGAAATGTGAATATAATCAGGATGTATATATAAGACCTTTAGCTTATAAAGGTGCAGAACGAGTTGCTTATTTAGATCTAAGTAAATTAGAAGATGATGGTTTTACTATTGTCGTTGTTCCCTTAGGAGATTATTTAGATACTGAAAAAGCTGTAAATTGTTGTACATCTTCATATCGAAGAATGGAAGATTATATCATACCTCCGCATTTAAAAATTAGTGGTTTGTATGTAAATAGTATTCTTGCTAAAACTGAGGCAATCGTAGCTGGATTTGATGAAGCTATATTGTTAAATCAACAAGGTCGAGTTTCAGAGGGTACAGGTGAGAATATTTTCATTTATCGAAATGGGAAATTGTCTACTCCACCATTGATAGATAACTTATTACCAGGTATTACTCGAGATTGTGTTGTCGATATAGTAAAAAACGAACTTGGATTTGATGTTGAAGAAAGAAGTATACCAAGATCTGAATTATATTTAGCTGACGAAATCTTTCTAACAGGAACAGCTGCTCACGTACAAGGTGTAGGTTCTGTCGATAATCACGAAATTGGAGATGGACAAATGGGGCCATTAACACGTCAGATACAATCATTATATTTTGATATTGTTACAGGTAGAAATATAAAATACAGCCATTGGTGTACAAAGGCATAAATAATTATCGGATTAAATTTTGATATATTATGGACGTTTTAAGGGCAAATAGATCCCATGTCATATCTTTGGATTTATTATACCCATTTTCTGCAATGCGAGAATTTAAATCATTATTAGAAAGCAATTTATCGATAGCAGAAGCAAGTTTTATCGGAGAGTTAACTTCTACTAGTATCCCGTTAACTTGATCTTGAATTATAGATTCTAATCCAGGTACTTTGGTACCAATTACGGTTGTTTTACATGCCATCGCTTCTAAAGCTACTAATCCAAAGCTTTCATAATGAGAGGGTATAATACAAAGGCTTGCTGCATTGTAATATAAAGGTAATTGTGTTTGATCGATAGGTCCTGTAAACGTGACATTATTCTCTAATTCATATTTTTTTATTAACTCAAGAGATATTTTTGTTGTATCATTTTGAGCTGTATTATCGCCGACAACTAGAAGTTTTGGATTTTTATTTGACTTTAGATAGTTCATAGATTCAATAAGAATAGGCAGTCCTTTTATAGGGTCTATTCGCCCCACATATAGAATTATGGGGCGATCTTCTATGCCTAGTCGTTTAATTGATTCTTTTTTATTCAATGGGTTAAATAATGATAAATCTACACCGGGTGGGACTACATTCACTTTTGTAGATTCTGCCTGATGATGTTGAATAAGAACATCTAATTCATGATACGTAGATACTATAATACTATCTGTAGTATTAATAATTTCTTGTTCCTTATTTGATCGTAATAAAGATTCTTTTTCTTGAGCGTAAGTTTGATTTTTAATTTCAGCGAGTGTATGAAACGTTACTACATTTTTTATATCTAAAGCTTGACTGATTTCAATTCCAATTAATGCTGATAACCAATAGTGACTATGAATAATATTATAAGTAAGTTTATTTTTATGAATATAGTTAAGAAGTTGTTTTTGGAATCTCACGACATGTTCGTATAAATCTTCTTTAGTGACATGCTCTGGTACAGTGTTTAAGTGAATAACTCTTATATTTGAATTTATAATTGTTATATCTTCCGAACATTCTGAATGGTTTTTAGTAAAAATATCAATTGAAAAACCTAATTTTTCTAATGCATGGCTTAGTTTAAGTATATATACATTCATGCCGCCTGCAGACTCAGTCCCCAATTTGCTAAGAGGACAAGTGTGAAATGATAAAACTAATAAATTTACTTTAGATTTATTCAAAACATTATTGAGAATTATTTTTTCATTAATTTAATAGTATAAATTGTTGTATCTTGAGCCCCCAGGTGATATTTATAACTTTCATCACCACGAAGAAAATCAAAACATTCAAAATTATGCTCTATTGAATCTTTTAAGGAAGTTGCATTAAGTAATAATCCACAACTTAAATGTTGATAATCTGGATCAAAGCCACTGTTGTAGAGATATCTAATATTATTATAGTCGAAAGCTATACATGCAGATACTTTTTTATTATCAATTTCCATAAAATAAAGTCTAGTCCAATTTTCTTTTGATAGTTCTACACAAAGCTTTTCAAAGTATACTTTCATTACAGGTGTTAAAAACTCAGCTTTATGATGACCACTTTTTGACATTAATACAAAAAAGTCATCCATAGAGTTTGTAATTTCTTCAGTAGTAGTAAACTGTTGTATTGTATGTTCTGATTGATCGTCCAGTCTTCTAAATTTTCTTCTTAATTCATGTCGATCTTTCTTATTTAGAATTGAAAAATAAGATTCCCAGTCTTCTGGTAATTCCATAAGTGGACAAACATCTTCTGAATATTGTTCAAAATTCCATTGATTCGATTCCGCCAATTTGCTCATGAATGATAAAGTTGCGGAGTTTTCTGGTATAGAATTGATTTCTATTGATGTGCAATTGATAGATTGAAAATATAGGCCAATTTCGTTAAAGAATTCCTGTTCATAATTTGGGACAACTAGAAAATCTTGATAATCATATACATCCTTTGAACCGATTAATGTTAATTTATTATCTTTGCTTAATAAAAATGGTGCAATCCCAATTACTTCATCATTATTTGATATTTCTAATATATTTAAAATATTATTTTCACCAAAAATACTGAACCAAGTTTTTTGCCATTCTATTGTCTGAAAAATAGAGTGTTTAGGTATTTGTGATAATATTGATTTCCATGTATCTGATACTGATTCAAAGCTTTCATGAATTTTTATATTTTCCAATTTTCTCCTTTATAAATTCATAATAGCTTCTTTTACAGTTTCAAGTTCAGGCTTAATATTTATAGGCTTTGAATTGAATTGTTTTTCTGCTAATTCTGGTTCTTTTAATCCAGAGCCTGTAACAACACAAACTATGGTTTTATCTTTAATACTTTGAGGATTTATCAGATTCGTTTTGATTAAACCTGCTAAAGATGCAGCTGATGCTGGTTCGCAAAATATACCTTCTTGGCTTGCTAGCATCTCATAAGCTGATAGTATTTCATCATCTGTTACTGAATCTATTAATCCACCAGATTCATTGCGTGCAGCTATTGCACTTTCCCAACTAGCAGGGTTCCCTATGCGTATTGCTGAAGCTATTGTTTCAGGTTTTTCTATAGGTTCCCCCTTTACAAGTGGAGCGGCACCTTCTGCTTGGTAACCCATTAATATGGGTAATTTGCTAGATTTTTCATATTTTAAATATTCAGTAAACCCTTTCCAGTAGGCAGTTATATTTCCTGCATTTCCAACTGGAATAAATAATGAATCCGGGGAATCCCCTAATTCATCGATTATTTCAAAGGCTGCAGTTTTTTGACCTTCAATTCTAAATGGATTTATAGAATTTACAATTGTTACATTATTATCATCAGATAATTCTCGAATTATTGATAAACCCTGATCAAAATTGCCGTCTATACTTATAATTTTAGCTCCATAAGCAATTGCTTGAGCTAATTTACCTGAAGCTATTTTGCCATTTGGTACTATCACAATAGTTTTTAAACCAAACCGGGCTCCATAAGCCGCAGCTGAAGCACTTGTATTCCCAGTAGATGCACATGCAATTATTTTACTTTTAGTTTCCAAGGCTTTAGCTATAGCAAAAACCATTCCTCGGTCTTTAAATGAGCCTGTAGGATTGCAGCCTTCAAACTTAAAATATAAATTAGTGCAATTAATAGAATTAATAATATTCGTGGATTTAATTAGAGGAGTTTGTCCCTCACCCATAGTTATAATTGGAGTGTTTTTATTTACTGGTAAGTATTTCTTATAGTTTTGTATAACGCCTAGATTCATTAACGAGCCAATTTGTTTCATAATTATTTAGCAAAGTAAGTTTAGCATAAACTTATGCATGATAGTAGTTATTCTCTATTGGATTTTTGTCCTAATTGAGGTCTTCAATTCGCACAAGGCTATCAACAGATTTAATTTGATTTGATTTTTCAATTTGCGAAATTGCTGTATTTAAATTATTTACAACAGCAGGATGAGTTATCATGACTAATTCTGCGATATTATCTGGTTGATTGTG
>Ga0208261_1000656_pt1 | contig 13322 bp, 12 predicted proteins | sample Knorr_S7_td_DCM__FD_185595 | JGI IMG/M metagenome (GOLD analysis project Ga0208261, IMG submission 185595) | Marine microbial communities from Southern Atlantic Ocean transect - Knorr_S7_td_DCM_ad_131m_LV_B (SPAdes) (version 3) | ecosystem: Environmental > Aquatic > Marine > Oceanic | place...
AAAATTTGGAAAATCCGAACATCATATTATTGTTGTTTGGGTTGACAATGAAGCCGGTGTCTTAGCAAGAGTAGTAGGGCTATTTTCTGGAAGGGGTTATAATATAGAGTCATTAGCTGTTGCTGAAGTTGACAAAGTAAAACATATATCAAGAATTACAATCGTGACATCAGGAACACCTCAAGTTATAGAACAAATTAAGCTCCAGCTTAAAAAACTAATACCAGTTCATAAGGTTGCAGATTTTAAGAGAAATGATCCAAATATTTTATTTAAAGAATTGGCTTTATTTAAGGTTGTTTCTTCAAAGAAAAATAGAGAAAAAGCTAGAAAAGTTTGTAAGAAATATGATTCTTCTGTTCTAGATAAATCAAAAAACTCTTTTGTTATTCAAGTAACTGCTTTAAGAAGAGATATTGATAAATTAATAGAAACACTAGGTCCACTTGGATTAGTAAGTACATCAAGAACCGGTGCTGTTGCGATGACTAGGGGCTCAGAAATATTTAAATAAAAAAAGGAATTTTAAAATGAAAATGTTTTATGAAAAAGATGCAAACGTAAATTTAATCAAAGATAAAAAGGTAGCTATTTTTGGTTATGGTAGTCAAGGACACGCTCATGCTTTAAACTTAAAAGATAGTGGAGTGAAAAATGTTGTTGTGGCGCTTAGAGAAGGTTCTTCAAGCATTAAGAAAGCAGAGAGTGAAGGGCTTAAAGTTATGTCTTTATCTGATGCTGCTGCATGGGCCGATGTAGTCATGGTACTTACACCAGATGAACTTCAAGCATCAATTTATAAAAATCATATTGAACAAAGAATGAGACAGGGAACAAGTTTAGCTTTTGCTCATGGTCTGAATATTCATTTTAATTTAATTAATTCCAGAAAAGATTTAGATGTATTTATGGTAGCACCGAAAGGCCCGGGACATTTAGTTAGAAGTGAATATCAAAGAGGAGGCGGAGTCCCTTGTCTTATGGCAGTTCATAAAGATAGTTCCGGTAAAGCACGAGATCTAGCTATGTCGTACGCGTGTGCAGTTGGTGGAGGAAGATCAGGAATAATTGAGACGACCTTTAAAGATGAATGTGAAACAGATTTGTTTGGAGAGCAGACTGTTCTTTGCGGAGGTTTAGTTGAACTTATTAAAAATGGTTTTGAAACTTTAACTGAAGCGGGTTACCCACCTGAAATGGCATACTTTGAAACATTGCATGAAGTCAAACTAATCGTGGATTTAATCTACGAAGGTGGAATAGCAAATATGAACTATTCGATTTCTAACACAGCTGAGTATGGTGAGTACGTTTCAGGTAGAAAAATTATTGATCCAAAGACAAAAGAGAGAATGAAAGAGGTTTTGAAGGATATTCAATCTGGTAAATTTACAAAACAATGGATGGACGAGTGCAAAGGCGGACAAAAAAACTTTTTAAAAATGAGGGAAGATCTGGCCAAGCACCCTATTGAAAAGGTAGGAAAAAAACTTAGAGATCTTATGCCTTGGATTGGAAAGAACAAACTAGTCGATAAATCTAAGAATTAACCCAATCTGGTTCAAAATTTAATAATTTTTCGATAATTATTTTGCAAATTAGCGTATTAATTGTATTATATTAATTACCTAATATTACAAAAGATAATGGAAGATAAAAATAGAATCATAATTTTCGATACGACAATGCGAGATGGGGAACAGTCTCCAGGCGCTTCAATGAGTCTTGAGGAAAAAATTCAAATCTCAAGAGTTTTTGATGAACTAGGAATAGATATTATAGAAGCAGGCTTTCCTATTGCTTCTCCAGGTGACTTTGAAGCAGTTACTGCAATAAGTAAAATTTTAAAAAAATCTATTCCAGCTGGATTAGCGAGACATACAAAAAAAGATATTGATGCCTGTCATGAAGCATTAAAATCAGCAAAAAGATTCAGAATTCATACATTTATTTCTACCAGTTCATTACATATGAAGCACAAGTTAAACAAAACACCTGAGCAGGTAATAGAGTCAATCAAAGAACATGTGACATATGCAAGAAAGTTTACAGATGATGTGGAGTGGTCTTGCGAAGACGGAACAAGAACAGATATGGATTTTATGTGCAAAACAGTTGAACTTGCAATTAAATGTGGAGCGAAAACTATAAATATTCCAGATACAGTCGGCTACACAGTCCCATCAGAATTTAAAAAAATTATAGAAACACTAAAAAATAAAGTTCCAAATATTGATAAAGCAATATTGTCAGTTCACTGTCATAATGATCTTGGTCTTGCAGTTGCAAATTCTCTTGCTGGAGTTTCTGCTGGAGCAAGACAAGTAGAATGTACTATAAATGGAATTGGTGAAAGAGCTGGAAATGCAGCTTTAGAAGAAATTGTTATGGCTATGAAGACTCGAAGCGATTTGATGCCATTTAAAACTGGAATTAACACAAAACTAATAAGCAAAGCTTCCAAAACCGTCTCTAATGCTACTGGCTTTCCAGTACAATTCAATAAAGCAATTGTTGGAAAAAATGCATTTGCACATGAATCGGGCATTCATCAAGATGGAATGTTAAAAAACAGAAATACATATGAGATAATGACGCCAGAGAGTGTCGGCGTGAAAAAAACCTCTTTGGTAATGGGAAAACATTCAGGAAGACATGCTTTTAAAGATAAACTAAGCGATCTTGGTTATGCTGGAGTTACAGATGACGTAATCCAAACAGCTTTTGGAAAATTTAAAATTCTAGCAGATAAGAAAAAGCATGTTTACGATGAAGATATTATAGCTTTAGTTGATGACAGCTTAATTAAAGAGAGTAATGTTATTAATCTTAAATCTCTAAAGGTATTTGCTGGTACAGGCGAGCCTCAAAAAGCTGAAATGACTTTAGAAGTTTACGGTGATGTAAAGAAAGCCAATGAAACTGGCGATGGCCCCGTTGATGCAATATTTAAATGTATTAAGAAATTATACCCGCACGAAGTAAAACTTCAGTTGTATCAAGTGCATGCTGTTACTGAAGGAACAGATGCTCAAGCAACCGTGAGTGTGAGGATAGAAGAAAATGGCAAAACAACTGTTGGTCAAGCAGCTGACACAGATACTCTTGTTGCTTCTGCCAATGCTTATTTAAATGCTTTAAATAAGATGATTATTAAAAGAGAAAAGACTGCTCCAGAAGAGTATGAGCAAGAAAAAATGAGAGGAATATAAAATGTTTGGAATAAGTAAAATATCAAAAATGTGGTCACAAGATATGGCAATAGACTTAGGAACTGCAAACACACTGGTTGTTGTTAAGGGAAGAGGAGTCGTGCTTAACGAGCCGTCAGTAGTTGCAATTATTGATGAAAAAGGAAAAAAATCTGTTTTAGCCGTTGGAGACGAAGCGAAAACGATGTTAGGAAGAACACCCGGTAATATTTCTGCAGTTAGACCGCTAAAAGATGGAGTGATTGCAGATTTCGTAGTCACAGAAGAAATGATCAAACACTTTATTAGAAAAGTTCATAAAAAAAATGCTTTTGCAAACCCAAGAATTTTAGTTTGCGTTCCAACAGGATCAACTCCTGTTGAAAGAAAAGCTATTCAAGACTCTGCTCTTGCAGCAGGTGCAAGAAAGGTTCAGTTGATCGAAGAACCAATAGCAGCAGCTATAGGTGCAGGACTCCCTATATCAGAAGCTACAGGCTCAATGGTAGTTGATATAGGTGGTGGAACAACCGAAATTGCCGTTATGTCTTTAGGAGGAGTTGTTTACTCTAGATCTTTAAGAGTCGCAGGAGACGCTATGGATCAAGCAATTATAAGTTACATGAGACAAAAATTTAATCTTTTAATAGGAGAAGCAAGCGCAGAAAAAATAAAAAAAGAGATCGGAACTGCCATAGCAACTTCAGGAAATACCTACGTGATGAAAGGAAGAGATATAAGATCCGGAACTCCAAGGGAAATAAATCTTAAGGAAGAAGATACTGCTGCAGCCTTAAAACCTACTTTAGATGTTATGATGAATGGTATTAAAACTGCATTGGAAAATACACCTCCAGAGTTATCAGCAGACTTAGTAGATATGGGTTTAATCTTGACTGGCGGAGGAGCTTTACTAAAAAATATTGACAAGTTAATTTCTAAAGAAACTGGTTTGCCTGTTCAAATTGCAGACGACCCTCTTTCTTGTGTTGCTATTGGAACTGGAAAAGCTTTAGAGCAAGAAGAATTATTCTCTACAATGCTTTCGGAGTATTAAAAGTTGTTACGGTAAAAAATGTCTACAAGCCGAGATGATTTTGGTATAGCTATTCGTTCGGCTCTTTTACAAAGAGGAGCTAAGCAAAAATTTTCTTTATTTGTACTAATACTTGTATCAATATTTATATTCGCTTTAGATAACGCAAACCTAAAACCAATAAATTTCTTAAGAAGTTTGATTAATGATGGGATTTATAGAATATCTGCAATTTCATCTTCGCCAATAAAATTTTCTGGAGCAACCAAAGATTTTTTTGTAAAACAAGTATTTGTTTATAAAGAAAATGAAAGATTAAAGTTTGAACTTGATCAATTAAAGAAAAACAACCTAAATAGCCTGTATTTAAAAACAGAAAACGATACCTTACAAAACGTTTTAAAATTAAAAAAAGATTCACCCTATACTTTGGTAAATGCCAAAGTTATTTTAGACAAAGGTAGTCCTTATTTAAATTCAGTAATTATTAACAAAGGAAGTAATTCTGGAATTAAATTAGGTATGCCAGTATTAAATCAAGGATTTTTAGCTGGAAGGATTGTTGAAGTAAACTTCACCTCATCTAGAATCTTACTTTTAAATGATTTAAACAGCAGAATTCCAGTTGTAGTTTCACCAAATGGTTTCCAAGCAATACTTTCTGGTGTTGGGAAAAAAGAACCAACTCTACAATATCTTCCTGAAAATTTTGAACTTAGTGATAAAGAAAACTTAATTTTTACATCAGGTAAAGACGGAGTCCTTTTCCCTGGCATTGCCGTAGGTCAAGTAGTTGTAGGGGAAAACGAAGTGTCAGCTAAACTTTTTTCTGATCCTGATCAAATATTTTTTGTAAGTGTAGCGCTAGATCAAGCGAAGGACGAGGTAGCAAGATAAATGGCTGTAATATTTAGAAATTTTAAAGAGAATATCTTAAGATTAGGACCTTTAATATTACTGGTTTATATCTGTATATCAGAGGTTCATACTCAATTTTATTACTGGGAAATATTTTCATTTAATCTACAGTTTATAATAATTTATTACTGGATTTTAAGAGATCCAAGTATATTAGGTTATGGATTTATATTTTTATGCGGTCTATTTAACGATGTAATTCTAAGCCTACCTCTCGCAACTAGCGCAATGTCTTACTTATTTGTTTCACTTGTCGCAGCATATGTAAGAAACGCAACAGTAAGAAGTTCTTTATTTACGGATTGGTTTACTTTTGTTGTAGCAATATTAATTGGTAACTTCATTTACTTTTTTTTAATTAATAATTTTTCAGACGCAAATATTAAATATGATGGCATATTTTATAATTCGCTTTTTACCTTTATACTTTACCCAGCTTTTTGGGGGCTTTTTGAACTTTATAAAAAATTAATTTTTGTGAGGGCAAATGCTTAGTAGTTCAGGCGGTGGAAGTAAGATCAGACTTATTGGAAGAAGAATGTTTATAATTTCTGCAGCCAAAGCCGTAGTAGTTTTTGGTGTAGTAGGCAGACTTATTTCATTGCAAATTAATGAAAGTAAAAAATATAAAACTTTATCAGACAAAAATAGATTTCGAGAATGGAAGTTTGCACCGCCACGAGGAGTTATTAAAGATTATTTTGGAAATGAGATTGCATCTAATAAACAAGTTTATCAACTTCATCTTATACCAGAAAATGCAGAGAATCTTAATTCTCTGATTTTTAGATTAAAAAATATTTTAAATTTATCTGATAAAGCAATTTTTAAAATTCAAAGAAAGATTTCATCTCAAAAACCATGGGACCCAGTTATTATTTCTGATAATTTAACCTGGTCAGAATTTTCTAGAATAAATTTATTTTTACATGAATTACAAGGCGTAGAACCTATCGTATCTGTTGCAAGAATTTATCATGAAGACTCTTCAGCGCATGTTATTGGGTATGTATCAAAAATTAGTAAAAGAGATTTACAGAAAAAAGAATACCTACGTGATATGAGAGCAGCAGGTATTAGGGTTGGAAAAACAGGCCTTGAGAACAAGCTTGACTCTGACATGATTGGAAACGTTGGACATAAGAGATACGAAGTAAATGCTTTTGGTAAAAGAATAAAAGAGGTTTCAATTGACCAAGGCAAAATGGGCAAAAGCTTTAGAACTACACTGGATTTAGAGTTACAAAAACTTTCATCTGAACTCTTAAAAGGAAAAGCCGGCTCTGTTTGTGTAATGGATATATACAGGGGAGATATAATTGCTATGGTTTCCTCACCGTCTTATGATCCTAATAAATTTGTACATGGAATTAATAACAAAGATTGGAAAGAATTAATTAATCATAGAGATAAACCTTTAATAAACAAAGCTATATCTGGGTTATATCCTCCAGGCTCAACTATAAAAACAATAGTTGCAATAAGCGCGTTGGAAAATGATATCACAAATACAAAAACCACTCACAGATGCACGGGGTCAATTGAATTATACGGAGAAAAATTTCACTGTTGGAAGAAAAAAGGTCACGGAATTGTTGATATGAGAAAGGCAATTAAAGAATCTTGTGACATATATTTCTATGAAGTGGCTAGAAAATTAGGAATTGATAGATTGTCAGTTACAGCAAAAGAATTTGGATTAGGAAAACTTATGGTTGATGGTTTTGTTGAAGAAAAAAGAGGTGTAGTTCCAAATACGAATTGGAAGCGAGAAAAGATTGGTAAAAGTTGGTACTTAGGCGAAACGCTTCATAGTGGTATCGGTCAAGGTTATTGGCAAACAACCCCTTTACAACTCTGCCTAATGAATGCTCAAGTTGCAAATGGAGGATATGAAATAAAACCTCGATTAGTTTTAAATAAAGAAAAAGAAAAAGATTTCGCATCTTTAGAACAATTTGTGGAGGACAAGAAAAATTTTACGGACGATACAGGATTTCTATCAGATATTTATTCTAATTTTAGATACAAAACTTTATTTAAGAACCAAGAAAATATTAATTTTGTTAAAGAGGCGCTTTATGGAGCAACTAATGAAGTAGGTGGTACCTCATATGGTTCAAGACTTCCTAAAGAATTTATTTATGCAGGCAAAACCGGAACCTCTCAGGTTAGAAAATTTACAGAACGTCAAAGAGAGCTTGAAATTAAAAATGAAGATCTACCTTATGAGCAAAGAGATCATGCTTTATTTGTTGCATTTGCTCCATACAAAGATCCAAGATATTCAATAAGTGTAGTTGTCGAGCATGGAGGATCTGGAAGTAAGGCCGCTGCTCCAATTGCTAAAAAAGTAATTAAAAAATTATTAGAAAGGCATAATCTGAGAGAAAAAATGCTTAATGAAGGGAAGGATATATAATGTTTAAGTCAGGTTCCATTCAATCTCACTTAACTCTAAGAGATAAAATCTTTGGCTTAGATTTAATTTTAGTAATCTCAATGTTTTTAATTGGGGTAATAAGTTTTTTTGCTATGTATTCAACAGATGGAGGACAATTTGCTTACCATACAAAAAGCCATATTCTTAGGTTTATGGTGTTTTTTACTTTGTTTTTTATTGTTTCGTTTGTCAAATTAAATTTCTGGTATAACTCTGCAATTCCTATTTATTTAGTAATTTTACTTCTTTTAGTTCTTGTAAAATATTTTGGTTTAACTTCTTCGGGTTCTCAAAGATGGCTCGGTCTTTATTTTATTAATTTACAACCTTCCGAGTTAATGAAGGTTGGTCTCATTTTATTTTTAGCTAAGTATTATCATCGAATTTCCTCTGGTGATGTTAATAGAGTTAGATATCTAGTACAGCCACTAATAGCACTTTTAATACCAGTAATATTGGTAATAACTCAACCAGATTTAGGAACGTCATTTTTAATTGCTTTTGGAGGCATGGTTGTAGTTTGGCTTGCAGGAGTTCAAATGAAATTTTTTACTTATCTTGGGGCACTTTTTTTATTTTCTGCTCCAATTGCAATTTCTTTTTTAAAACCTTACCAAAAATCTAGAATTTTAACTTTTTTAGATCCTTCCAGAGATCCACTTGGTGCAGGATATCAAATAACCCAGTCTAAAATAGCAATAGGTTCTGGAGGCTTATTTGGAAAAGGGTTTTTAAATGGTTCACAAAGCTATCTTGATTATTTACCAGAAAAGCATACCGATTTTATCTTTACATTATTTTCAGAAGAGTTTGGTTTTTTTGGATCTATGATGGTTTTTTTACTCTATATTTTAATTACATGGAGAATAGTTAATATTGGACATTCTGTTAGAAGCAGTTTTGGAAAATTATATTGTTATAGTTTTGCTACCGCTTTTTTTGTTTATGTTGCAGTGAACATGGGAATGGTTCTAGGTTTAATACCTATTGTTGGAGCTCCATTACCAATAATGTCCTATGGAGGGTCTTCAATGTTAGCAATAATGCTTGGTTTAGGCATAGTGATGAGTTGTAAAATCCATAAAGAACAACCAATTGGATAAAACAACTTTTAATATATAAAAATCAACCCAAAATAGACTATTTCAGTTGTTGCAATATTAATAATAATTTGGTGATATACGCAACAATGTTTGGAAATAAAAAATCAGATGCTCCTAGACCGCTAAATGATACCGGAAGATCATTAATTAGCGAGACCTTTTCATTAGAAGGAACACTTAGAACTTCAGGGGCTATTGATATCGCTGGTTTAATTAAAGGCCCAGTTTACACAAATGATTTAGTTATCAAAGAAACAGGTTCTATAATTGGTCCTGTAGAAACTGACAAGATAGAAATTCACGGACATTTAGAAGGAAAAGTAGTTGCAAAAACTATTGTTATTGGAAGTTCAGCTGTCGTAAAAGGCGACATACTTTTTAGCGAGACTCTAAAAACAGAAGAAGGTGCTGACATTAACGGTTATATCAAGAAAACTGAGAGCACAAGTTTAGAAGCAGCTCAAGACGAATTCAAATTAGAAGCGATAGAAGCAAAAGAAAGAGAAAAAGAAAAGTCTAGTAAAAAAGGCAGACCTAAAATAGTTGCTAGCAACTAATAAAAAGCAGTACAATTCACCACAGTTTAATTAGGAAAAAATTATCTTAAGACTAATTTATTATGTCTGTTAATGGTTGCTCATCAGTTGGAATAGTTGGCGCAGGTATCCAAGGGGTTTGCATTGGTCTTCAATTATTGAAAAAAAATATTCCTACAACAATTTTTGACTCAAAAGATCCAGGGAGTATGGCTTCGTATGGTAACGCAGGGCACTTTTCTCCATACGCTGTGTTACAACTGAATAGACCTGATATTTTATACGATATTCCGAAAATGCTTCTTAGTTCTTATGGACCGTTGGCTTTAAAATGGAATTACGTTCCAAAAATGTTGCCTTGGATATTTGGATATCTAAAAAATTGTAATAAAAAATCAATGTTACATACAGCTAAATACATGCATCAAATTTTAAATCTTTCATTAGATGCGTACGATGAGATTTTTGAAGAAATTGACACAACAGATTTAGTTGAAAAAAAAGGAATTATCTATGTTTGGACAAATCAAAATTTAAAAAGTAGAGAATTGGAAATTAAGGTTAGAAAAGATCTTGGTGTAAAACAAAAACTATTAACAACTAAAGAAATATTAGATCTTGAACCAAACCTCAAACCAGTTTTTGCAGGCGGTGCCTACTATGACTATGCTTACCATGCAAAAGATCCTCAAGGTATTGTAAAAAAAATATTTGAATTATTTATCAAGAAGGGAGGCAAATTTGTTCAAGAAAATGTCGAATTAGTTAAGCAAACAAATCCAAATGAAACATTAATTAAAACTGAAAAAAATGAATTTAAATTTGAGAAATCAGTTATTGCTTGCGGAGCTTTTTCTAAAAAATTTACCGATCAGCTTGGAGAAAAAATACCTCTAGATACTGAGAGAGGTTATCATGTTCATTTTAAAGGTATGGAAAAATTAATTAGTAGACCAGTAATTTTTTTAGATAGAGGATTTGGTTTAACCCCAATGAATCAAGGATTAAGAGCTGTAGGCACTGTAGAATTAGGAGGATTAAAAAATCCCATCTCAAAAAAAAGAATTGATTATATTGTAAGATGTGCAAAAGAACTTCTCCCGCAATTAAAAGATCATCAAGATGAATGGTTAGGATTTCGTCCAACTCTTCCCGATTTTTTACCAGTTATGGGACCATCAAAAAATAATAAAAATATAGTTTATGCTTTTGGTCATCAACATTTAGGTTGGACACTTGGAGCTATAACAGGAAAAGTAATTTCAGGAGTTTTAACAAACGAGAAAACTAATTTGGACTTATCAGCTTATAGTTCATCAAGATTTATTTAGATGATAAAAATAGCTGTATTAGACGACTATCAAAATATTTTTAAAGAATTTGTTGATATCGAGCAATATAAAGATAAATACGAATTCACAATTTTTAATCATCCATTTATGAATGAAAATGAGGCCTCTACAGCTTTGGAGGAATTTGATGCTATTTTTATAATGAGAGAGAGAACACCTATCACAAAGTCTCTAATAGAAAGCATGAAAAATCTAAAATATATCATGACTAGTGGTATGAGAAATAAATCAATTGATTTAGAAGAAGCTAAAAAAAGAAAAATTATTGTTTGTGGAACAGATATTAATTCTAATCCAACCGCAGAAATTACTTGGACTCTAATACTCGGACTGATGAGAAATATGAAGCAAGAGATTGATAATATGTTTCAAGGCTATTGGCAAAATACTATCGGTTTAGAGTTAAAAGGAAAAATCTTAGGGCTGATAGGTCTTGGAAAAATTGGATCTCAGGTTGCAAAAATCGGAAAAGCATTTGGAATGCAAGTTGTAGCATGGAGTGAAAATTTAAATTTAACCGAGGCCAATAAACTTGGGGTACTGCCAATGAGTAAAGAAGAACTTTTAAAACAATCAGATATAATATCTTTACATGTGGTTTTGGGTGAACGATACAAAAATCTTATTACAGAAAAAGAATTTAAAATAATGAAAAAAACTAGTTTTTTAATTAATACTTCAAGAGGTCCAATTATTAATGAGAAAGATTTAATTACCGCATTGGAGGAAGACTACATTGCTGGTGCAGGTCTCGATGTTTATAACATTGAACCACTGCCTCAAGATCACAAACTAAGATTTTTACCTAACGCTTTGCTTACGCCCCATCTCGGGTATGTTACAGAAGAAAACTATTCTATTTTTTTTGATCAAATGATGGAAAATTTAGATTCGTGTCTAAAAAACAAACCAAAAAGGCTTTTAAATTAGCATAAACTTCAGGTTGTATTTAAGTCGTAAAATTCTGTATATTTATGCACAGTTTTGTGATTGATTCGTTTTGAGAGAGAGGGAAATGTTAAGGAAAGTAATAAGTTTATTATTTTTTGGATTTTTTCTGTCTGGTTGCTACACCAACTCTTTAACAATGGTGGGGCCAGCAACTGGAGTAGCTTCGGGTAAACTACATCATACCGCTGCTTCAACAACAATTAATCATGTTGTTAAAAAACAAACTGGCAAAACACCCATAGAACACGTTTTAAGCGAAAAACAAATTAAGACTTTAGATAATACAAAAGCAAAAATTGATCCGTGCAAGCAAGGGAACAAACTTTGTTCTATAGTTTCTAAAAGTTTAAACAAAACAAGAAAACAACTTATAGGTTTAAACTTACAAGCAAGAATAGAAAAACAGCACAAGAAAATTTTTCCTACACAAAATAAAAACTAAATCAAAAAATAAATACAACTTTTGATTTATATTTAATATTTTAGTAATAATCAGAAATCTAAATTCATAAATATTTTCTTTCAAAATTTAACTTTTATGTTATCGAGTGCTATGGAAAGAATCGTAACTTTTATAATTGCAATGCTTTTTCTGCCAGGATGTTATCAAGCATCTCTAGCTCCTATGATTGGACCAGCAGCAACTGCATCTCAAGGAAATCTGGCTTATTCTGCGGCGACTACTGGATTTAGTTACGGAGTAAAACATCAAACTGGAAAGTTTCCGGTCGAACACATTTTGAAAAGAGAAAAGCAAAAAATAGTCAAAAAAATTGACTCAATTGAGACTTTGGTTTTAGATAAATCAAATTCATTGAAAAATAACGTTATTGAGAAAAAAAATAATTTACAATCTAAAAGTGTGAAAGCAAAAACTCGTTGGGTTTTACATTTAAAAGAAATAAAAAGTGTAAATGAAAAAGATGCTTTTCCAGCAAACAAACCTCGATATTCCTATTGGTCTAAGGAAAAATAGCCAATTTTAATCATTTAAATCTTTAGCAACATATCATATTCTCGTTTCATGAAATCTAAAGCTAAAGTTGTAGTAGTGGGCGGCGGTGCCGTAGGAGTAAGCACACTGTATCATTTAGCCAAAAAAGGTTGGTCGGATGTTGTTTTAGTTGAAAGAAAAGAACTTACCTCAGGTTCAACTTGGCACGCAGCAGGTTTACTTCCACTTTTTAACATGAGCTATTCTGTAGGACAGCTGCACAGATATGCTGTTCAACTTTACAAGTCTTTAGAAAAAGAAACAGGTAAAAAAGTTGGCTTCAGTGTTGTTTCAAATATTCGTTTAGCTCAAACAAAAGATAGAATGGACGAATATCATCAGTACGCAGGAGTTGCAAAAACAATTGGTGTAAAAGTAAAATTTTTAAAACCAGAACAAGTAAAAGAAATTTGGCCGCTATGTAATATTGAGGGACTTGAAGGCGCAATTCAACATCCGGAAGATGGATATATTCAACCCGCAGACCTAACCCAAGCATTAGCGACAGGCGCAAGAAATCATGGAGCAGAAATTTATAGGAACACAACAGTTATTGGCATTAAACAAACAAAAGATGGTTGGACTGTTGAAACAGACAAAGGATCTATCTCATGTGAACATGTTGTATCTTGCAGTGGAAATTTCGCAAGGCAAACTGGACAGATGGTTGGTATCGAAATACCCGCAATACCAGTTGAACATCAATATATTGTTACAGAACCTCATCCAGAAGTTCAAAAAAGACAAAAAGAAAAAAAACCAGAGATGGGAGTTTTAAGAGATAGTGATAACTCATGG
>Ga0208261_1000657_pt1 | contig 13320 bp, 13 predicted proteins | sample Knorr_S7_td_DCM__FD_185595 | JGI IMG/M metagenome (GOLD analysis project Ga0208261, IMG submission 185595) | Marine microbial communities from Southern Atlantic Ocean transect - Knorr_S7_td_DCM_ad_131m_LV_B (SPAdes) (version 3) | ecosystem: Environmental > Aquatic > Marine > Oceanic | place...
TTGTTTGTTTAATACCTTTACCGCTGCATTCAATCCCTTCCCCGGAAAACCTAATGAATTAACCAATGCTTTTTCTTTAGGGATTCTTATCATTCGAGGTTTTGGATTACCAGGTCTGGGGTCAAAAGTAACTGTTCCTCCTATAAGGTAGCCAAACCCAAAAGTTTCTAAAGATGATAGATATTTACAATTTTTATCATAACCAGCAGCTAGTCCAACAGGACTGTCTAGTTCTATCCCAGCAAAATTAGTATTTAACTTAGGATGCGAATACATGAAAATTTTTGAAATAAAAGACCAAAACCATTTTTGTGTTAAAGCCAAATCTGCTATTTTCCAGACAATTTCTGGAGCAATTAGTAATAATGGTGATCTTATGAGTATTTTGTAAAAATTAATTTTCATAATCTATAGTTTATATTGAATTATTTTATTTTATATGACTTATAATTCTATAAATTAAATTAAGGGTATTATTTTGAAATTTGATATTGGACATGAAGATTCTCCTAGAGGCCATGCGTTAATTTATTTTCAGGATTCATTGAATTCTAAAATATATGCTTCATATGTAATTTTATTACCAATTACCGTTGATGTCTCAAAATATGTCCCCCCGTTTTTAATGAATCAAGTAGGAGACTTTTCTGCAGATGACATGTCTGCATTTGCATTTCCTCCAGCTCCTGAAGAAGTTGAAGATTATGATTTTTTAGTAGAACTTGCTGAATTAAGACATGATGATTTAGTTGATGCTGGGACTTTTGATGCTAATGATGTGACTTCTTCTATGATGAAAGTTAACGATTTAACTCAAGAGTACTTGGAATTATATTCTGACAATTTAGGCATGCCTAGAGAAGAAGTTGTATCGTTAAATCCTTCAGTAGAAATTAATGATGTTATGTATTCGTTAATGAGTGAGAATGATCGTCTGACTGAACTTACTAAGCTCATAGGGCAAATGAGGTATGCGATTGAATCAGGTGAAGACAAAATAATAGATGAAACCGAACGTGATCTTTTTGTTTTAGCAGCATATTTTTCTGAGACATTTCAAATTAATAAATTACTAGCTGTTGCTAAAAAAACTGGTGATTTACCATCAACTCTTACTGATCTCTATTTAAAAAGATGTTTTCATCTAAGTAGAGAAGAATATCAGCAATTAGGTGAAGTTGAAGATCAGATTAATAAGCTGACTTAAAATATCCTGTGAGGCATGTCTGGTTCTTCTTTAGTAATGACTTCCAGTACTGCGGGTTTTCCAGATTTAACTACTGATACACATCTTTTAACTGCATCAGATAAAAGATCTGGATTGGTTACTTGCTCATTATAACTACCCATAGATTCAGCCATCATTGAGAAATTACCACCAGTGTATTTTGTGGAGTATAGATCATTTGCAGTTGGGAAATTTTCAGGTCTGTAAATACCCATTGCTGAGTTGTTTAATATTATTGTAAATACAGGGATTTGTTCTCTTACTGCTGTTTCAATATCTAGGCCAACCATTCCAAATCCATAGTCTCCGATAATATTGACAGCGATTTTGTCAGGTTCAGCCATTGCTGCGCCCATTGCTAATCCTAAGCTGTATCCTAGTTGAGTTGATTTACCCCATGCAATAAACCCATTCGGATTAACAGTGTTGTAAAAAGGCATTACTTGATCTCTTGGGCTTCCTGAATCGTGAGTTACTATGGTTTTTTTAGGGTCAGTGTTTTGCATTAATTCGTGAATAACTCTGTAGGGACTTATTGGTGTTTCATTTGAAGTTAGTTTGGGATTCCATTGTTTAAACCAACTTTCTTTAACTGAATTTAATTCATTAGAAAAATCAAATTTTTCAAATGATGCATTTTCTTTTAATTGAGACTTAACTTCACTAATTAAGTCTTTTAACACAAGTTTTGCATCACCAATGACAGCATGATCAGGAGAGTAATCTTTATTTAAATCATCTGATGAGTTAGTGATGTGAATAATTGCTTTTGAATTGAGTAGATTCATTCCATAGTGAATTCTAGTAAAACTGCAACCTACACCCAAAACTAAATCGGATTGTTTAAGGAAATGAACTACCATGTCTGTAGTTGTACTGCTTCGGGTCCCTAATGATAGTGGGTGTGTTTCATTGAAAGAGCTTTTTCCTGCCATTGTTGTCATAACAGGAATACCTGTGATTTCAGCTAGTTCTTGTAATTCAGCTGAAGCTTCAGCATATAAAACGCCTTGACCTGATTGGATTACGGGTCTTTTTGAAGACAAAAGAAGTTTTGCTGCTTCTTTTATATCTTGAGGATCGCCTGCAGATTTATGAACTAATGGTGATTTGTATTCAGTAAACATTTGATCAGGAATTTCTTGCATGCCCTTCGCTGGAACAGCCGCCGGACCCACAACGAGACAACGAATGATGAGACACGCCAGTCGCGCTGAACCCTCAAGTGACGATGTCAATTGAATTCCGGACAGCAGCGGCTCCCAGAGCTTTTCTATCGACTTATCCGAAAATTTCTGCGTCTTTAAAAAATCACCTACTGAAAGATCATCAACACGCTCAAGAATTCCGGTGTCCGATCTCAAAAGCCTGAGGGCTAGCTTCACTAAACGGATGCGATCGGTCGGAGTCAAAAGCTGTGTTCGTAAGCCTGCAAGAATCGCGCTCGGCGAGCTTCGTGGGTCCAACAGCTCAGTAAACGAATCACCGTCCCGCACATTCACACCCCGGGCAAACGGGCGGAGGTCAAGAGCCGCTAAATCAAGGTAATTAGCTATTTCGGGATAAGCGGTAAGGAGGACTTGGAAGCCTCGATCTAACGTAAAGCCACTGTCGAAATCTGTTCGCACTCGCCCACCGACCGCGTCGCCACGTTCAAGAAGGACAACTTCTCGACCTCGCCGATGCAAAATAAGAGCCGCCGTCAGGCCCGCCAATCCAGCACCGATCACCACAAACTCCGATTCGGACGGCGGAGACGGAGTTGGTTGCAGCTCGTCTTGGAAATCCATATCTAAGGACCATTCGAGTGAAGGGACATTGTGTTCAACGAGTCAATCATCGGCGACTAACCCAACCTACACACCCCCAACCGCTGAAACGTCGACCGGCTTTATAGGAGGTCACTTACCGAGAATCTTCTTCTGGTGCACCCAGCCAGTAGGCGCTCGTTCTAGATTGTGCTCATTCGGTTGGGACCAGTCACAAAGCGACTGAAAAATAAGGAGTAAACCACTGATGCAACAAAACACTTGGGTTCAGCTAATGGCTATGCGCGGCAAAGACGCTCAGGCGATCATCTTGCCGTACGTCTTGTCGGTACTAGGAGTCTTCACATTCATCATTTGGGGAGGAGAAACCGCAGATACCGGCGCTGTGCAACTTGCCGTCGCAGCCTGGGTAGTACTCGGCTCTCTGTGGACTCTTCTATGGTTCGACGGCGTGTTAGCCGATGTTGGCGCTGGGATGCAGGACATGGACGGGGAAGTTGCCGGCAGCAACATGGGACAAAACTTTGCAAAAGCTCCGTTTGCGTTGTTTCGCGGCTTCAACGCGCTCGTGATCGTCATCATGGCCGTACTACAAATTTCGGCTCTTTACGCGTAACAATTTTGAGTCCTTTGTTGGTCGCCGCGAGACGGCGACCAACAAAGGGTCAACCCAAAATAATTGTTCGCTAATCGGTTGAAACACACAAGGCAATATGGACAACACGTCTGAGTTAGAAACAGCCAACAGTTCTTTTTACGTCTATTTTGAGGCGGCGGACATTCAAGGAATGTCTGATCTTTGGGTTAACTCCGATGAGGTGTGGTGCACACACCCCGGCTGGCCGACAATTTTCGGGTGGGATCAAATTCGAGTGTCTTTCGAACAGATTTTCTCGGGCCCTGAACTCCCTCAGTTTCTCACCTCCAACGTTCGATTCCATGGAAACGACCAAACTGCTTGGGTCTTCGTCGAAGAGAATCTTCTTGGATCGTCAATATCGGCTGTGGCTGCTGTCAACGTATTCAAACGTGTAGAAGGAACTTGGAGAATGATCGGCCACCAGGCTGCGCCTCTCATACCCGACCTAGATCTCAGCTCAGGTGCAGAGACCAACTAACTCACAAGTCGGAAACTTTCACCACACGTATTGCATTTCGTTTCACCCATAGATGTGGATAATTCCGCGGATCCACAAAAGGGGCAATACTCGACAGCCCGGCGAGGAGGATCAGAGATGTCTCGAACTGCGCGACGCGCCGCAATGAAATCAATGACGGCGAGTAGCGAACACGCCGTCTGCAAGACAGCTAGTAAGGCCAGGATTCTTCCCGGCATCACGTCAAAATCAAGCCAGATCAGTGCCCAGACGTAGCAACTATAAACAAGCGCACCAAACCAACAGATAGTCCGTAACGTCGCCCGTTCGGCGATTACAGAAATAATCGCGCAATAGGTAATCGCCACTGCCGCCACTGCCACTGTTCCTATCGGGCGACCTAAAGCATCGGGCGGTGACGCTCCCCAGAAGAGTGCGATGAGTACTAGACCCATAAGGAGCGAGGAGCCGGACCCGATAGGCCAAATCATCTTGAGTTGGGTCCTAAATTTGCCGAGCTCGATGCTGACCAAACTCGTAGCTGTCACCACCAGCAAAAAGCTCGTTCCGTGGACACGCGCCACAAATTCGGTGCTTCCACCGATAACGATCCCAGCCGCGGCAAGGACAGCGTTAACGATCACAATCCACTTCAAGGCCCGCTTAACCAAGGATTTATTTGGCGGCAAAATATTAGCGATGGATCTCACAGGTAAGTCTCCTGTTATGCGACCTCACAAAGCACGGTAACCGTTCACAACCAATCAACGTGGCCGTTTACGGAACTCACCAGAAATTCAAAGTTTCTCAGCAACTGAGTTGCAGCCCTCACTTATTTAGTACTAAATTAATCTTCTGGAGGTCCCCCACCTCTTTCAAGCCTTCGGGTCAGCATCTGGCAGTCACCTTCCGTAGCTGTCCCGAAGGCTTCCCCCCTTTTTGAACCGTCTATCTTGATAACCACCTGACTGATGACACACCATGCGACATTCAGGAGAGCCCGTGTCACACAACCCCACCTCGATGCTCACCAGCCACAGGTCGTTAGCAGCAGCTACAGGACTTACGGCAGCCATCGCGGTGCTCGCCTTGCTCACATGTTGTTCTTCGACACCATCTCAACAAAGCTCCGCCCCCACCAGCACAACACCAACTGAACCCACGGCAACCACAACAAATCCAAGCGACACAACCACATGCGTCGACCCTCATAAAACCGCAGTTCATGATCGGATCTTGATGCAAATTGAGTCATTAAGAGCTGGCGCGTATGAACAAGCCCGGGAACACGCATCCACATCATTTAAAAGTTCAGTCAACGTCGCCGGATTTAGGGAGATGATCGAGTCAGGTTTTCCGTTTCTCTTAGAAAATCAGCCAGTGGCGTTCGGACGCTGTCGAATAACCGACGGAACAGCGACAGTTGAGGTTCGGTTCGGCGAAGAACCAGCCATCACCCTCATCTACTTCTTGATCCAATCGGAGAATCGTTGGTGGATCGATGGCGCCTCACCAGCAGTTGATGGACTCGCCGACAAGGTTGAATCGTCATGACCCTGCAAGAGAGGTTGACTGCCAGCGTCGTCAAATTGTTCTCCGAAGGCGACCAACCACTAGCTGACACCCACTTGCACCCAAACGACCCGGGCCTATTTGGTCCCGGGAGCGTCAGCTGGAAAGTAATGGGCGACGTATCAAGCTTTGCCGGAGGAGTGCGAGCGCTTCTCCTACAGGCATTACACCCTGAAGTTGCTGCAGGCGTCGCAGATCACTCCGCGTACAAGTCAGATCCCTTAGGCCGTCTCAACCGAACATCTCTTTTCGTTACCACCGCCAACTACGGCTCAATGCCCGAAGTTCAGTCAGCGGTGCAGATGGTGCGCACAGCACACCGACCCGTTACCGGCGTTTCAGAGCGCGGGATCTCCTACTCAGCTAACCAACCGCCACTAGCTGCGTGGGTGCAAAATACGCTCACCGATTCTTTTCTCGAGGCATACCAAACCTTCTGCCGTCCCCTTGAACACGATGAAGCAGATCAATTTGTCCAAGAGCAATCCAAAATCGGAGCCCTTTTAGGTGTTGTTGAACTCCCCCAAACCGCAGCGGACCTCCGTTCTTGGATCGTTGACCACCCTGGCCTCGCGGAGTCCCAAGCTCTCCATCAAGCGTGGGCTTTCTTGGCCAACCCACCCTTAAACACAGGCCAACTCTTGGGTTACAAAGTCCTTAGATCGGCTGCAGTCGCGACTTTGCCGCAGAACTTCAATCAGCTGACAAACGCTTCCTCATCTAGACGAGCGGTTTTCGCTGGTCGACGTCTCATCGGGTCACTGCGTTGGGCAATGAAATACAGCCCTGCGTGGAAAGCAGCTCTCGACCGGTGCGGAGCAACTTATGACCGCTCCAAGTTCAGGTCATTTGAAGACCGGCAGTAATTCGAAAGCGTCACAACAACCCAACGGCAGTATCTATGAGGGTCACCCCAGTTCAGGGAAAATCTCTTCCAATTCGGCCACTATCCAGTCGCTGACAGCACACACTTGCTCAAAAAACGGGAGATGAGTGCTCATCATCTCAGTAAATCGGAGTCCCCGAACTAGTAACTCGGCATCTGCTCGAGACATCGGGATACCTCGTTCGGTTCCTGACAGCGAAGCCCACTCTTCGCTGCTCCACGCCAGAACCAAACGTCTGTCTAGTGCATCGAGACGCCCGTCGGCATCTTGGACATCGTGGTCTGACAGGATTCCCAAGATCTGACGTAGCGCCGCCGCTCCTTCGATAGGCAACATCATGGTCTCACCTAAGGAGTCAGAAGACATTGAGCTCTTTCCTTGTTGAGGTGGATCGCAAAATAGATCCTGGGTGTCATGATCTCAAACTCTGTGACCCAAGCTGTTGGTTGAATCCGAAATGGCGAACTGGTGTCGGTAGTCTTCGGGGACAGCAATACTTCCTTGAGGTACTAGACCTGAGGCAGTGATCTATCGGCCCCCGTAGCTCAGGGGATAGAGCGTCGGTTTCCTAAACCGTGCGTCGCAGGTTCGAATCCTGCCGGGGGCGCGCAGTCACAAACTGTTCGTTATTCATGTTCGAACCCCGTCACCCCATAGAACGTATAAAGCAACGAGAGGGGTGTCGCCGGCTTCGACTGTGTGTAAATCCGATGGGTTGTTGTAGAGCGTCGAGTTGGGGGGCATTTCGACCAAATGTTCAGATCCGCCGTATCGCCAGCGAGCGTGACCCGAAACGATGAGGTAGAGCTCTTGAGGCGGATGGTTGTGGAGGGGGTAGGCGCATCCTTGGTCGACGTACATGATCCCGACCTCGAGTCCTGGTAAATCGAACACTTCAGATAAAACGCATAAGGCCCGCTGCTCACCTCCATCATCCCAACGATGTGACTGGACCCATCGCAGGTGGGGTGCAAGTTCAACAAATTGTTGTGCTCGCGTTGATCCGTCAACCTTGTCTAGGTTGCGAAGCACTGGAAGAACTTGGCTTTGGTAGGGAACCGTCGCAGCTATTTCGATGGCGTGACGGAACTCTCGCGCTCCTTGTTCGATTTCATCGCGGGCAGCGCGTTCAATGGTTTCGTCCGCGGCTTCAATGAGCCATCCTCGGAGCGTCTCATGGATGGTCACCTGACACCGTTCTGGTTAGATCCGAACCCTGTCAGCAACACCACGGTGAATAAGAACACAGATCCCGCCATCCACGGAATCGAAATGAACCCAAATTTTTCGAGATATGTCACCGAACATGGCGTCACCAGACTGCATGAATCTGCGTCGGATAGAGATGGAATCCGCTGCAGTAGGTAATGCCAAGCTGAGGCACTCATTCCGAGCACTGCTATCGGCAGTGCATAGCGTCGGACGTGACCATCCCTATAACACCAGGCGATCACCAGAATCAAAGCCAATGGGTACATCGCGGTTCTTTGAATCCAACACCATCGACAGGGCGTCAAATTTCCTATCTCTGACAAATACAACGACCCGAGACTGGCGGCAACTGTGACCACCGCAGCGATATGCCTAGTTCGCGACACGAACACCTCAAATAGTTTGATTTGAGGGCGGGTGCGCCGAACAACTATTGCAATCAGGGCAACGGTTACCACGTTGAGCAACAACGTTAACCAAGCAAAAATCGACAGAATGGTCGCTACAGCCACTACTCCAATGTGCGCCAATTGGGCTCAGATTGCGAATCTAAACGCTAATTAGCTAGACGTTCTCGTCCAGGTGCTTTCCCAATCTTGATCCACATGGCCAACGCACCAGAGGTTGAAGCCACAAGGAAGAATCCAAGAATTTGGTCGTAATACGGCAGCGCTTCAACTCCCGAGGTGACAGTTAAGAGCGCGAACACCGCAGCCGTACCGATTGCGGCAGCTGCGTATCGCAAGGTGCTGAAAAGCCCATTTGTTTCCCCGTAATACTTTTCCTCGACCCACTCAAGAGCCACTCCGTTAAGCAGCGGAATACTCATTCCCCATCCAAAACCGTAAAGCATGATCCCGGGAGCGAACGCGGACCAGAAGTTCACTTCAGCCCCTAGCTGAGTGAAATGCCAAGCAACTGCTGCGACCTGTAAAGCGGTTCCGAGACGACACAAGCCAACTGAGCCGATCCGGTCGGCTAATCGACTGAATGTGAGGGTGGAGAACCCCGCAGCTATCGGTCCCAAAGTAACCCCCATGCCCACTTCCAACGTTGAGAAGTTCCATACGTTTTTCATGAATAGCGGCCAAACAATCCATATTGATTGCGATGTGATGCCGACAAGGAAATTGACAAGGTTGGCCACCATCACTCCACGTCGTCTGAGGAGATGCAGGTTCAACAACGGCTCTTGGTGCCGGAAGGAATTAGAAATGAATACGACGAACGAAAGCACACCTACTGCGGCGACTAGCGCTGTAAGTGCGGAGGTATAGCCCCATATGCGGCCTTGCATAATGGCCGTTACGGCTGCTCCGATAGCCACCGTCCCCGCCGCTGCTCCAACTAGGTCGAGTTTTTGTTGATCAGGCGGCGTCGGTAGTTCTTTCAGTAGTGACTGACCTGCCCAAAACATCAATAGGGCGACTGGAGCGCTGACTAAATACACAATTCGCCAACCAGCATTCGCCAAAATAAGTGCTGCTACCCCAGGGGCTACACCCGCGCCAAGGGGGCCAGCTGCGGACCAAAGCCCAACAGCAGTTGTGCGTCTCGATTCAGGGAACAGGGGAAGCACCAGCGCGAGTGATGAAGGGAGAATCGCGGCACCGGCGAAAGCTTGCAACACGCGGCTGAGGTTGAGAGTGATAACTGTCCCCGCCGTAGCTGAAAACAACGCTGACAAGGCAAATGCCAACAACCCCAATTGAAATATGCGTTTGCGGCCTATGCGATCCGCTAGCCGTCCCGCTAGGGGCAAAAATGCTGCTGTGCCAATAAAGAACCCCGCGACACCCCAACCAATATCGGCTGCGGTCGCTCCGACAAATCCCGCCTGGATGTCGTCAAGCGCAATGTTGGTGGCGGTGCTGTTGAAGCCAACGAGCACAGTGGCGAGCGACGCCACCCATAGAGCGCGCCACGCTCGCGGCGACACCGGCTCAAGGGGAGCTCGAACCGAAGACTGAGCGCGTGCGTCGGGGACACTTGTCGATTCTTCAGCGAGGGGGATGCTGTGCACCTTTGACAGCACTACGGGAATCTGACGACGCACTAGAAAAAGCCTACGGGCTTAGTCATCGCTACGTTAGACAAAATCGAAAATCGTTTAGAGAACTCGAATTGAGTTCCTCGCTCGTTGTCTCACCCCTCTGCGAACGTGAGATATGGCTTCTACGCAACCTCAAGCTTTAACTTCTACATCCGATGGGCAACCATCTCGACCAAATCGCGATCTATCTCGCTTCTGGATTCTGGTGTGTCGCCAAACACTCGCAGAAACGACTGATCAGTGGGTCATTGAGATATGAGCATCTTTTTTCTTTCGCTAACAGTATCTGTGGCATTCGGTCTATGGGAGTTATGCAGCAGCAAACACTCGCGACATGCTTCAATCGATCACCCATCCAAGGGTCTGCGACGCCAAGAAAAATCGGCAGCGGTCCATTCCGAACTCGCCCACAACCACCTCGCATCAGTCGACGTGCAAGGACTTAAGGATCATCGGTCATTTACGTCACGACCTATAAAGGCAATGCTTTAGAAAGAGTCTTCAGAAAGGACTATGAAAGTGGATTCAGAAACATTTGTCGGTATGAGCGAATCAAACGCCGCGACCATCAGGATGAACGGCTTTACTTACATGCTCGCTAGCACTGCGTTACTAGCAATAATCGTCTTCGGCAATAGCAGCGACTTTCAGTTCCCTCTCACAATGGGGGTTATTGGTACCGGGCTTTACGGACTGCTGACCTTTGACTTTGGGATGCAAAGCGCTATGGGTCTCAAAGATTCCATGCCTAGCGAAATTGCATCAACAAAGGTAGGCGAAGGTTTTCAGAAAGCGCCCTTTGCTATGTACCGCATACTCAACGCGGCAGTCCTCATATTGATCGCTATCGCCCAAATCTCGGTCATTTACTAACAAAAATCTAGAAGGTGGCCGGAGCTCTCAAGATCTCCGGCCACCTTTCATGTTTTAGCCAGGCGCTCAAACTAATTGCGTGACATTCAAAATAGTTTGGAAGACGAATGAACATGGTCATAGATGCCGTGGGTCATGTGGCTATCTTTTTCCACCCACTCACCTCCGCGGTATCGAAGCGAAGTAACCGTGGAAGTCGCGAAGCCAAAACATTGAGGTCCGATATGTCGCCGTGTTCCCAGCTGAACCAAAGGTGAGAGTCAGTTCCATCAAGCTGAGGAAGCGGGGAGCAACTCAGCTACGAGTCACAGTTTGGCGCTGGGACGATCGCCACCGTACGCCTCCCCTACACAACAGAAGCAGGCGTTCACAACTCCTAGAACTTTTGATTTATCTCGAATAGATAATTCGCGCCAGATCCAACATTGTGACCCTATGATTCGACAGTTCTCTAACAGAGAGACGTTTGTCTCTCCCGTAAGCTTTCGGTATCTCAATGGCATCAACAACGAACAACTTGGTCCGCGAAAGGCTATTGGAAGCAGCGCGAACTCTTCTTCGAGGTTCATCCATATACGAACTGTCAATCGCCAAAATTGCTGCTGAGTCAGGGCTGGCTAGACCCACCGCATACCGATACTTCTCTCATCCCCGAGAAGTCATCAGATCTCTCGCCGATGACACCATCGCAGAAATCAGAGACCTAATCCGTGACGTAGAACCATTGAAAAAAGCACCGGCTTATGCGCTATCAGCGGTGCAAGTACTTACATCTGATTCGGCGGTCAATCGACAGGTAATTTTGCACTCCTCAGTACAAGCCCAAGAAGGTAAGTGGATCGCTCAAGACAACACGCCTGAAAGCCTCTTTCTCGACTGGGGAATACAGCCAGAAACGGCGCTCTTGTCTCTCACCTATTTCAGGGGAGCAATGTACTCATGGGCGGCTGGATTCTTTACTGACGAGCAATTCGCGGAGGAAACCAAAAGAGCGATAGCGATGAGAGACGGCCAATGAGATTCCTCTGTCGGTTCCTGCGCGTTGTTTTGGCGACGTTGATTTCGTTCATGTCGTTGACGTTGATCGCGCAAACTCCAGCTGCTGCAGCTGACGGTGACCTGGACACATCGTTTAGCACTGACGGCTGGATTGTCGTTGATTCCCACGCTTCGGGCGAAGACGGAATCAATGATGTCGCTATCGATAGTTCAGGGAACGTCATTACAGGTGGTTGGTGGAACAACAACGGAGAACCCAACAAGTATTCGTGGCAAATGCTCCGTTACACCGCCGCTGGTACCTGCACTGACGCGCTGAGATTCGACGGTAACTGCGGCACAGGCCAGTACTTCAGCTCCAAAACAGATGTTGCGACAGAAATCATGATCGACGCCAACGGTAAATACGTGCACGTTGGGTATGCCGACGCGAATGCCGGTACGGACTATGACTGTGTGGTGTACCGCACACAGCCCACTAATAACTGGAAGAACACCGCAAGCGCCTTCACCGATGGGAAAGACACCTCATTCTCAGGCGATGGCAAGTTCGTTGCCACGTTCAGTTCAACGAAACATGAGTGGTGTCAGGCAGGGGCGATAGACGCCAACGGCAAAATAGTTATCGCTGGTTACTTGAAGAACACCAACACCGATTACGACGCGATCATTGGACGAATCAACGCCGACGGCACATGGGACACGTCGTTCTCCAGTGACGGTAAGTACCAGTTGAGCTTCGATCAGGATGACCTATTCCAAGACGTCGCCATTCAATCTGACGGCAAGATCGTTGCGGTCGGGACCAGCGACTGGGGACATACCGAAGGCGACCTTTTAGTTGCACGGTTCACCACAACCGGAGCGTTGGACACCACGTTCGGTGGTGGGGACGGATGGGTCCGCACCGACTTTTCAAACCAGGACCGCGGGTTCGGTGTCGAGATCCAATCCAATGGCAAGATCGTTGTGGTTGGAAGTTGTGACAACACAGGTGACGGGCTTGTTGCCCGCTTCACCACAGCTGGAGCCTTAGACACCACGTTCTCTGGTGACGGAAAAATCTGTCAGGACCATGGCGGCAACACAGAACTTTTCCGTGACGTCGTTATCCAAGCAGACGGAAAAATTTTCGCGGCGGGTAACTCCAATCACTCGGGTAACGACAAAGATGTTTCTGTAGCGAGATTCACAACATCCGGAGCGTTGGACTCAACCTTCTCCGGTGATGGTTTGGCTACCTACGATGGTGGCAATAACGACGACGAGAAAACTTATTCGGTAGTACAAGCCTCAAACGGCAACATGCTTCTCGCCGGTTCAGTTATACAAAGTTCCGACGCAGACAACTTCTTGGTGCAAATCGTCTCTTCTTCAACGACTCCTGCGATCACGATGACAGCGAATGGTGCCTTCCGCAAAGACGGCAACAGCAGCACCATCGCCACTCACGAAGACGCAGGGGTCACAGCTGTGCCCGGCGGTTACAACAACGGCGACACGATGAACACCAACCATGAATTCGAATATGACTTCGATGTCAACGGCACCGACCGCACCTTCACGTTGGTGTTAGGCGCGCAACCACCTTCGAACGTGGTTTTGGACTTCAGTATTGGGGCGTGGGTTG
>Ga0208261_1000658_pt1 | contig 13273 bp, 12 predicted proteins | sample Knorr_S7_td_DCM__FD_185595 | JGI IMG/M metagenome (GOLD analysis project Ga0208261, IMG submission 185595) | Marine microbial communities from Southern Atlantic Ocean transect - Knorr_S7_td_DCM_ad_131m_LV_B (SPAdes) (version 3) | ecosystem: Environmental > Aquatic > Marine > Oceanic | place...
CGTTGTTAATCCAAGCCCAATTACCCCAGTGTCCTGTTTGTAGCGGGGGTAAGCCAGTCATGAACGCCGCATGATTGGAGTACGTCACCGAGAGCATTAACGATTCGCCGCCTGTTGCGGGCATGGCCCCCATCGCCGCCTGTTGGGACAAATTCGGAGTGATTTCGGAATCAATGACCGAGTGAGGGAACGCATCAAGCACAGTGAAGACAACACGCATACCTTCACCGTATGCGACGCGATGCCCCTCGTCGGTCTACCGTAAAGGAATGAACGAATACCTCACCCTTGAACAACATGGTCACGTCAGCGTCCTCACGTTGAATAATGGCGAAAATCGGTGGACCACAAACATGGTGAGAGAACTGAACGCCGCTTTAGATGAGGTAGAGCAAACAAGTGGACCTCAGGCTCTCGTGACTGCATCATCTGACTCTAAGTTCTTCTCTAACGGCCTCGATCTCGACTGGATCACCAGTAAAGGTGAACATGAAGGAGGAGACCGCAAAGTTTTCGGTGACGAGGCAATGAAGTTGTTCTCTCGTCTCATCACATTCCCTATTCCCACAATCGCTGCGGTCAACGGGCATGCATTCGGAGCAGGATTCATGTGGGCGTTGTGTCACGACCAAAGAGTGATGCGGCGAGACAGGGGCATGATGTGTGCCAACGAAGTGGAGATCGGTATGGCCATACCGGAGCCAGAATTGGCGCTTTTCCACCACAAACTTCCGCGTCACGCTTTTTATGAAACTGTGCAGTTCGCGAAACGTTGGACAGGGGAGGATGCTTTCTCTGCGGGCTTTGTTCAGGAACTGGCAGAAGAAGGGGAAGTTACTGACAAGGCGGTCGAACGTGGAGAGGAGCTTGCCAGATTCGGCGGCAACCGGAATGTGTTTGGATGGATGAAAGAACACATCTGGGGACCTGACGCCGCCATTAACAAGGTAGATGGCCCCGCGCACATGCTGGCCAACAACGGTGACTACCCTCATCCGCCAAGATTCAGTTAGCCAAACGGCAAAAGATTAGAGATCGGTATCAAGTCGGTACGCGTCTCCATCAACATGCATTGTGCCTGCGGTCGGAGTACCGAAATGGGTTCCAATGACCAGAGTGCGCCCGTCCGCCCATCTAGCGAATGCCTCTAGGCGAGTAGATCGAGCCATGTCTGGATCGGTATCAAAACTTGAACTTAGGTCCGGATTGGCAATTTGGATAGGGCTGTGAGCCATGTCACCCGTGATTATTGCCCGCTGATCCCCAGAATCGACTCGGATACTTATGTGCCCCGGTGTATGACCTGGAGTTGACTCAAACGAAACGGCATCTCCTATCCCATAATTGGATCCGACGAGATTCGCGAGTCCGGCATTCTTAATTGGTGCTACCGAATCCTCGAACACAGGATCGCCAAACAAGTCCTCAGTGTTCGACCAATGATCGAACTCAACCTCCACGAATAGGTACTCCGCATTCGGGAACGTCGGTACCCATTCGCCATTTACTAAACGTGTGTTCCAACCGACATGGTCGACGTGCAGGTGTGTGCATACAACGTGAGTTATCGATTCAGGTGAATATCCGCTATCGGATAAACGATCGAGAAATGGTCCCTGTTGTTCGTGCCAGAGTGGGTTCCCACGTTCTTTGTCGTTACCGACGCACGTATCTACAGCGATTCGCTCACTGCCGGTATCGATAATGCAGCAATGAATTTTTTGGAGCAGATGACCCTTGTCTCCTACGAATGGTTCTAACCACGGTGATTCTTCGCGGAGAGCTAAAACGCCATCTTTGTCAATTGACGAGAACATGAACTTGGGCGAGGTTGGATCCGAGGATTCAGGAACTGAGGTAATAGTGACATCGCCAACCTGCCACTTCAAAATGTCGTCGTGCATAAGGCGACGATAGTCCCAGTCATAAATACTTGCCGAGGTGTCGCTAAACAATGGACTCTGCTCGTAAGTCCTTTTCCGCTCTGAAGCGGTGTCAGACCTGATCTAGTTAAGTCCCGTCCATGAGAGTTGTTGGCGATAAGGAGCAGCGTCAAAGCCCAATGCTCCGTAGCGTGCCTCCACCGCATCGATCTTGTCTGAATCCCAGTAGGGATCACCAGGTGCAGGAAACCCAAGAACTGAGCGCTGCTCAGGGCTCACCTCCGCTATCAGTCGCTCCATTCGCTGGTCTGGTTTATACATAGCCCAAGCCCACCCGGGATGAAGTGTGCTAATCCAAGAAGCTTCTGCCTTCCTGAACGTCAAATTGTGAGCTAGGCGAATAGAACCAGGGTGCAAAGGAGTTCCCCGATGCCAGGTGTCGTGCCGGTATAGCAGCACCGACCCTTGACGATATTGGGCGTATACCTCACGCTCGTAGAGTCGTGTCCGAAACTCTGCGATCTCGGGATGATGCTTTTGAAACCAAGCTTCTGCTCGGCAGCGATCATTGATCCAGGGAATATCGCTGATGCCGGGCGTATTTACCATCGGTGACCTGTACGCGACGTCATCGTGGCTCTCGCGTGGAACTACAGCCGTGGCGCCTCCAACGTCAGTTTCGTCGGACAAGTAGACGATGATTTCCACGGCTTCAGGCTGATCCCAAGCTGGTGGGTGCGTCAAAGTGTGATTTGGGTAATCAAGGTGCATTCGTTGGTCCTGATTATCTAAATCGCCGCGGTCGCCAGGTACGCGACCATATTTGGGCCAGAGGTCCGACTGGCTCAGCCTGAGTTCACTAACGGGCACCTCCAATAGCTGAGATGCTGCGCCGAGCAGGTGGGGGTGCAAGGACATCAAGTTGAAACATGGGTTTTGATCAGGGAAGGTCATTCCACCGCCAAAATCATTTAGCCCAGCGGCTTCATCCGAATTAGCTGCAGGGAATCGGGATACCGTCGCGTCAACGAGTTTACAAACGAGGTCCATTGGTAAGAGGCCGTCCACAAGAACAAAGCCCTGCTCGCGCCAGCTTTCGACCTGAATGTCGGTGAGCTCCGAACTGACGACGTCGACTGGTGTCGGTTCAATAAGTTTCATCGCCGAAGTCAAAGTGAGTCAGTTTGGTTAACTGGGATCTCGACCAGTCAGGCCCAAAAAACGTTCTGCTGCGGTTGCACCCTCGGCTACGCCAACTGGATCCGCGACAAGACCCCATTTAGAAAGAGTCTCTCTCATTGGTTCAATAAGTTCGTGACTGCCGGCCGCCAGATCGTCCGGAAGGTGAGCCTCTATTCCGGTGGCTTTGCCGATATCCCAGGCGTGAGTCATCGGGTCCCACTGCACGATTCGGATCCACTCATCAACAGACATTGGCCCAAACCAGAACTTCCCTTCCCGTTCAAGAATTCCCGGTTGGTCGAGCGCCTCTAACGCGGCATCACGGGTCGAGTTCCAGAGCGCCACCGGATCTGGAGCCGAATCAACAGACTCAGGTGGAACAGTCTCACCACTGTTTAATGTGGCTGTCATAGCGGCAAGAACTCCACAGTGATGTTGAAGTACGTCTCTTGCAGACCAGCCTTCGCACGGAGATTGGTTGTCCCAATCTCCGAGCGCGACGCGCTGGACAACCGCGTCGAACACAAACACGGATCGAGTGAAGTTTCTTAAATTGGCGCTCATGAAAGGCCCTTTCCCCTTGGGTCTAATCCTATAAAAAGTCGAGGAGCGTAATTATCCTCTCAGATAAACCCGCAACCCTCCGAGTAACACCTGTTCATCATTAACGCCGCAACCTCGCTGTTCAGCTCCAGCGAGAATGGCATCTCGGTCGACACAATCAACATCAATGCCGCCAAGTCCATCGCCACGCCCGTCTTTGGCCTCTACAAAGCGGATAGAGGCGTTATCGAACTCAATAGTTGGGTTTCCTTCAGAGTCACTCTGTAGTTCAAGCTGAGCTATCTGTGCCCACCTAGTAGAAAGTCGTTCAGGATCTACTGCCTGCAGTTCCGCTGCGCATATTGAACGCACCCGTTCTGTACGCGAAAAATCTGCCCAGCTAGAACCTGCTGGCCACCAAGGACCGTCAATGTCTTCGGCCCCGTCGACTTTCATCTGGTCCATTTCGAAGAAGCTTCCACCAGTGTCGGCTGGGTGTAGCTGTATGCCCTCGAACCCGCCCTTGTCGTAGTTCATATGGTTGGCAATTCGAACACCTAGTTCTTCCACGTGCGCGATCCGAGAAGCGACATCGTCTACTTGGTTAATGACCATATAGCCGGTATCACCGCCTCGTCTCTCGATGTAGCGACCTCCAGCGGTGTTTGCGGTTGTCGGTGTCACGCACTCCAAAAACTGATTTCCAATGGGCCAAAGAGTGTTCTTCAGCCCAAAGACCCCAACCCCAGGGTCGGTGTGACAGGCTTCGACGCCCAGAACGGTCTGGATATCAAGGGCTGTCTTAAGGAGATCTGAGGTAACCACTGCGATCTGACGTAGGCGAATCCACATGGGGCCAGCCTATGGCTTATATGTGATGGCCTGCATGCGATCGCGCTATTGCTCCCTTCACTAGGGTCTCTGCTATGTAGAGGATCTTCGTGGGGCGTACCATACACATATGGCTCTTCATCCCAACGGCGTCAATCATCTAGCTATTTCCACCAAGGACATGAAAGCGCAACTTAAGTTTTTCGCTGAAGTGCTCGGATGCCCAACTAAAGCTCTCTACTGGATGCATGGAGTTAATGGTTGTTACCACGGCTTTGCCGAACTATCTGAAAGCTCATACATCGCATTTGTTCAACACCCTGAAAATGCTGAAGAAATTCAATGGGGAGTTACTCACGCTGGCAACGGGGGAGAACCGGTAACTAGAGGAGCTATGCAGCACGTCGCATTTAACGTCGACGACCTCGACGAACTGTTGCAACTCCGCGACAGAATCAGATCTCACGGAGTTCAGGTTCTGGGTCCTCTTGACCACGGCTTTATCCAGTCGATGTACTTCGCTGGTCCAGAAGGCCTCAGTCTAGAAATTTGTGTAGGAAGCAACATTGATGCTGAGGCCTGGATAGATCCCGAGGTGAGCGAGCTTTGCGGCATTGACGCCCAAGAAATTGAAGAGCTCAAGAACCCCAGCCAATATGTTCAACCCGAGCAGCCGCTTCCGAATCCGCCCTTTGACCCAACAAAGCCTCATATGAACTACCCGCCGGGAGCACTAGAGAAGGTTATGGCGGTAGCGGATGATGTCGTATGGGAAAAATTTAGTGAGACCACCCCTCCGGTGCGAGTTGACTGATCAACGACGTTCGCAGTGATCAGCAACGAGCGTCGCCCCGCCGTTTTCTCAGTGGTTAATAAGCAAGGTTCCGCTGAAAGTAGTGCACCTGACGAGCGCCTTTTGACCCCGCACTTTGGCATTTTGTGCCTTTCTGCACTGTTTTCTGCGCTTGGTTTCTCATCGGTAATTCCCACAGTTGCGCGCTTTGTGGTTACAGATCTCAACGGTGGCGACGTCGAGGTCGGCGTAGCCTTGGGAGTGTTCTCATTCTCCGCTGTTCTTGCGCGTCCTTGGATTGGAAGACTCGGTGACCGAAGAGGGCGCCGGTTGTTGATTGCTGGAGGCTCTTTCATTACAGCGGGGGTACTGGCAGCGCACGCTTTCGCAGATAGCTACTCCACATTGCTGATCGCCCGTTTGCTCATGGGGGCTGTGCAGGGCGCCTTTTTTGTCGGAACAGTGACCCTTACTACTGATTTAGCCCCTGAACATAGGCGGGGCGAAGCGGCGAGTTATTTCTCAGTAGCGATTTACGGAGGAATGGCATTTGGGCCTTGGCTTGGGGAGTGGGCTGTCGGTAGGTGGGGTTTCGATGGTGGTTTCCTCCTCGGAGGGCTATGCATGGCGTTAGCGGCAATTGTTGCCTGTTGGCTACCGGATTTCGTTGGGTCTCAGGACCATGGGGTTGTGACTAAAAAGCCGTCTGCTCAGAGTTCCTTGCTCTATCGCTCAGCTATTTGGCCGGGAATTGTCATGGCTTTGGGAATCATGATCTTTCCCGCTTTGCATGGCTTTATGCCGAAGATAATGGACGAACGGGCGTTAGGCGATGCAGGGCCTATTTACGCGTTGTACGGGTTGCTCGTCCTGGCGTTGCGTCTCCTATGTAGTCGCTTACCCGATTCACTCGGGACAACCAGAACAGCTGCGTTGGCGCTTGTAGGCTCATCGGTTGGGATGGCCGTCATGGGTAGTTTCGTGACACGGCCGGGGATGTTCGTCGGAGCGGCAATTCTTGCTATCGGAGGATCGTTGCTCTATCCGGCTCTGATGGTCGCAGCCGTTGACGGTGTCCCTGAGAACGAGCGGGCCCAAGCAATGAGCACGTTCACAATGTTTTTCGAACTGTCTGGTGGGATAGGCGGCCCCGTGTTAGGAATCGTTGCATGGCTGAGCGGTACTACCGTCGCAGCGTTTTACGGAGCTGCGGTCCTGGCGGCGACCGGTCTTCCGGTGTTGTATGCCTGGAAAAGTAAGAACCCCAAGATCACTTAACCAACACACATCAACAATCTTGCTCAGAGCCGTTTAAGCGATCGTTGGGTGGTGACGAGTCAAGAACGCAGCAACTGCTTCAGTGAATGCGTCATTGTCATCCCCAGCGACCATATGGCCTGTACCCGCTACGTCAACAAACTCCGCTTCGGGTACTAGATCAAGAAAACTCTTCACCGCTTCTGCTGTAACAAGTTCAGACTGTCCCCCTCTCACCAACAGGATTGGGACGTCAGTGGCCAACATTCCCTGAGTCATGATTTCGCTAACTCGTTCCATGTGGGTGGCCAACGTCGAGTGATCGCCCGTCCGGAAACCAGGTTTGGATGTCACATAAGCAGGGTCCCATCTCCATATCCAGCGACCGTCGGGTCTTTGGCGCAAGACGCGTGTCAAGCCGGCCGGATTTGAAGGTCGGCTGCGATGAGGGTTATAAGCAGAAATAGCGTCTGCTGCCTCGTCGAGGGTTGCGAACCCTTCAGGATTACCTGACATGAATTCAATGATCTTTCGTGCGCCGTCCATATCGAAGTGGGGTGTGATGTCGACTAGGACTACTGCTGCATATAACTGACTCTCCGAGGAACGTTGAGCAGCGAGGCTTCCCATTCCACCCATCGATGCTCCAACAACCGCAGGCGGAGAGTCGAAGGTGCTGAGCACCGCGGCGATGTCTCTCCCTATGTCCTCCGAGTCGTATTTATGGTCAGGTGACCAATCGCTGTCTCCATGTCCTCGCGCGTCGAGGGTGGTTATGAACCATCCGCGTTGCGCCAAAATTTCGGCCGAAGATTTCCAGGCGTATCGATTTTGTCCGGCCCCATGACACATCAGGACCGGAGGACCAGAGGGATCACCCCATTCATCGGCCACAAGCTTTAAGCCATCTGCTCCCTTGATTTCAACTGTGCGCACGGCGAGGGATCCTAGAACGTACAAATCAGATTTGTGCGCTCACCAGGGGTGAATTGAGCCATCCCATCTCAAGAAGGCGCCGCTCTGTTCAAGCTGAAGAGTTTCCAGTGCCGAGAGAATGCCTTGCGCTGACTCCTCAACGCTTATGTCGGCCGATGAACCGCCCATGTCGGTCCTTACCCAGCCTGGGTGAAAGGCGACCACTGCGATGCCACTGGCTTCAAACTGTGCTGCTAGTTGCACGGTGACCATGTTCATTACAGCCTTTGAGGCAGCATAAGGCAGATCGTTGAATTTGGAGCCGACAACCATGGAACCGATTTGACTGGTGATGTTGGCGACTTTGCTTCCCGACTCCAGTCGCTCTGAGAGACTCCTAGTGACAGTTGCCGCGCTCAGCCCGTTGATTCTGATCAAGTCAAGTGTCAAAGCAACAGGGGCGTTCATCACACCGACTTCATCGCGACTGAAACCTAAGTTTGTGATGCTGGTTCCGGCATTATTGATGAGAAGACTCACAGGCTCTTCGATGGCTTCGCTAAAGGAGAGAACTGAGACTTCGTCTCCGACGTCGATGGGTAAAATGGAGTGCGGCTCAAGTGCCTCTAAGTTCGGTGCCTCATCAGGCTCCCTGCATCCAGCGAACACTTTGTCGCCTCTTTGGATGCATTGGCGCGCTAACTCAAGTCCGATACCTCTGTTGGCGCCGGTGATAACTGTCGTCGACATTGTTGTTCCTATCTGGTCAGTTCTGTGTGAAGAACTTGTGAATCCGAGCGAAGCCTACGTGAGTAGTGAATGGCTACGTAACTCCCAGCCACAGCATGGCAGCGAGGTATATGGCGAGTAACAGCAAAGCATCTATCTTGCCGACACGCCTCTTTCTCGCCCCCTGGAAATAAGCAACAACTACCGCACCAAGCATTGCTAGTAGACCACCTCCAGTGAGCTTGGCATCTCCTATCGGTCCGGCGTTAACGAGACCAATGGCAGCTCCGCCAGCTAACCCGTTGAAAAGATTGGAACCGAAGAGGTTCCCGACGATGAGACCAGCCTCTTTCTTTCGAGCCGCCGCCACTGCAGTCACTAATTCGGGCAATGAGGTTCCTAATGCGACAATGGAAAAGCCCACAAAGCCGCCACTCAGCCCCCATTCATCAGCAAGCGAGGTGGCTCCTGAAACCGCCAGCTGAGCACCAGCAACGACACCCCCCAACCCCAAAAGCGAAAAGAAGAAGCTGCGAGCAAGGGATTGACCAGTTTCCGATTCCGACTGAGCGGCTTCGGCTTCAGCAGGCGTCTTAATGAGAATTACCATCGCCACTGCTAGAAGAATTAATAGGATCATTCCATCGCGTCTTGTTAGTTCGCCATCGGCCACCGTGAGGGCGAAAATAAAAACTGCAGCAATGGACAGCGGTGCTTGGCGACGAATAACCGAAGAGGAAAGAGCTATCGGGGTTACTAAAGCGGCCACTCCTAAAACCAGAGACAGATTCGCGACATTGGAGCCGACAATGTTGCCGACACCCAAAGATGGGTTTCCTTGTGAAGCCGCAATGGTCGATACCACGAGCTCCGGCGCTGAAGTTCCGAACCCCAACACAATTGCACCGACAACGACTGAACTCATTTTGAGTGACTTTGCTAAAGAGACAGCCCCGTCAACAAAAACATCACCCGCTTTTACCAGAATGAAAAGGCCGAGTAGCAGCGAGATTATTGCGATTAACACATGACCTCTAATGATTGTTTCGCGGGGGTCCGAACGTACGTGCAGTGTCCTGATATTTCACGGCAGGCTCCAACACCATTCCTTCATCGAATTGCCCGACCATACCTCTTTGAATCTCTTGCCAGGGGGTATGGCTTTCAGGAAATTGGAAGCCCCCTGATTCTTCGAGGTCACGTCGTCTCGTTTCTAATTCCTCTGTAGAAATCAACACGTCGGCGGTTCCACGTCGCAAATCGATGCGGATCTGATCACCGGTTCTAAGGATTGCCAAATTACCGCCAGCTGCTGCTTCCGGTGACGCGTTAAGGATTGAGGGCGAGCCCGAGGTGCCGGACTGTCGGCCGTCGCCGATGCACGGTAGAGAATGAATGCCCCGCACCAGCAAGGCAGAGGGAGGCTGCATATTGACGACTTCCGCTCCGCCGGGATAGCCGATAGGGCCGGCTCCTCGAATAATCAGCATCGAATGCTCATCGATTTCTAATGATGGGTCATCTATACGATTGTGGTAGTCCTCGGGCCCCTCAAAGACAATTGCCGTCCCCTCGAAAGCGTCCGGATCTTCTGGATTAGATAGGTATCGATCTCGGAACTCTTCGCTGATCACGCTTGTCTTCATGATGGCACTATCAAACAAATTTCCAGACAAATGAACAAAACCGGCATCAGCGACCAACGGCGCGTCAATGGGCCAAATCACACGCTCGTCTAGGACCTTGGCCCCAGAGCAGTTCACGCCGATAGATGAACCATTAACTGTTAGGGCATTTGGATGAGGTAGCAGTCCTGCCTCGTTCAACTGGTTAACGACCGCTGGCACCCCTCCAGCGTGAAAGTAGTCTTCACCCAGATATTCACCTGCGGGCTGCATGTTCACGATTAGAGGTATCGACAGACCAAAGGTTTGCCAGTCGTTGTTATCCAAAGGAACTGAAAGATGGCGGGCTATAGCGTTGAGGTGGATGGGGGCATTGGTTGAGCCACCGATAGCTGAATTCACCACGATCGCGTTCTCGAACGCCTGTCGGGTCATGATGTCGGACGGACGGACATCTTGGTGTACCAGATCCACGATACGTAGTCCCGTTTTGTAGGCGATCTGCGCTCGTTCTCGGTACGGAGCTGGGATTGCTGCAGCCCCCGGAAGTTGCATCCCAAGCGCTTCGGTCAGTGAATTCATCGTGGTAGCAGTGCCCATTGTTGAGCAATAGCCGGTTGATGTAGCCGAAGAGGCGACGAGATCAGCGAACTCGCCATCGTTAATTTCGCCTGCGGCATGCAACTCGCGTGCTTTCCAGACAATCGTTCCCGAACCAGTCCGTTCTCCTTCATGCCAGCCGTTTAGCATTGGCCCAACGGAAAGAGCGATGGCGGGAATGTTCACCGTTGCGGCCGCCATTAGGCAGGCTGGAGTCGTCTTGTCGCACCCGATAGTCAGAACCACTCCGTCAAGTGGGTAGCCCTGAAGTATCTCGACCAAACCCAGATAGGCCAAATTGCGGTCTAGGGCCGCAGTGGGTCGCTTTCCGGTCTCTTGAATCGGATGTACAGGGAACTCAAAGCAAATACCCCCTGCTTCGCGAATGCCCTCTCGAACTCTTTTCGCTAGTTCCAGGTGGTGTCTGTTGCACGGCGAGAGATCGGATCCAGTTTGTGCAATTCCGATAATGGGTTTACCGGATTGAAGTTCCTCGCGCGTTAAACCGAAATTAACGTATCTCTCCAAATACAAAGCGGTCATTAACGGATCGCCTGGAATGTCGAACCATGCCGTAGATCTAAGTTTTGCCGGATGGTTATCCTGCATCACGTCCTCCATCATCCCCGTAGGCTCCGGTTCTAGCAGCCAAAGAGCAACCCTGATCGCAGAAGTCCAGATATGTCAGGTTTTGCTGGCCGTCTTCTCTAGGGGAGATCCATAATTTCTGAAAGTCGACGCACGCCTTCCCTTATGACATCTTCGGCAGGGTTGCCAAAGCAGAGACGCATTTTGTTGGCACCCCAGTCAGAGTCAACCGACCAACCAGCTCCGGCATTGAACTCAATTCCGTTGCGTACGGCTTCTGCGGAGAACTCAGCGGTGTCGACCTCTTCGGCGAAAACGAGCCACATGAAAATGCCGCCTTTCGGCATCATGAACTCCACTGAGTCCCCAAAATGTTCCTCCACTGCATCGGCCATTACTTCGGCCTTGCGGCGAAGCACTGATGTCAGTTGTTGGGCATGATCGTCAAAATGAGATGCCGCATATTCCGCGACAATCATTTGCTCTAGAGCGCCAGAGCCAGCATCAATCTTGAGTGAAAGAATCTGCTGAAGAATCGATGAATCGGCAATCAGATACCCAACTCTCAGCGCTGGTGCAATCGATTTCGAGAAAGACCCGCAGTAAATAACTCTGGTGTCTGCTTGATCTAGCTCCCATAACGTCGGAGGTCGGGCGCAGCCCCAGAGTAAATCGGCATAACAGTCGTCCTCGAAAATCGCAGTTTCGTATTTGTCCATCACTTCTAAGATTTCGAGGCGTCGTTCTAGGGGCATGCAAGAACCAGTTGGGTTTTGCACCGTGGGTATGGTGTACAGGTACTTCGCTGGCCGCCCATCACTGACGCAACGATCAAGTAGTTCGCGGAGATGTTCGGGGCACACCCCGTCACTATCCAGGCGCACCCCATGAACCTCAACCCCCAGGCGCTGAAGACGGCTCAGCATCCCACCGTAAGTCGCTTCTTCGACAATCACATTGTCGCCCGGAGAGAGAAGTAGATCATTAACTAGATCAAGAGCCTGGAGAGAGCCAGAAGTAACAAGCACCTGATCGGGTTCAACAGTTGTCGCTGCTCGTATTCCAAGCTTGTCGGCCACGAAGACGCGTAGATCTTCGTGACCTAGAGGACTTCCACCCAAGTTATATATTGCGAGCCGCCTACCTTCTCGCTGTAACACCCGTGTTGCGGCTTCGGTAAGGCCAGCAACAGGAACGTTTGCTTCGTCGTTGTTTCCGCCAACAAAACTAAATTCTGGTATTCCACCCCACGGCTTTTCGGGAGGTGGAAGGTCTTGCCTGTACAAGTTGCCAATCTCGAAATTCAACGGATGCCCCCCCAACTTTCTGTACCGGCATCGTAGAGCCGAAAAGACAGGGCCGTGGCACTAGCGTGTGGGTACCTGGTTATCTAGAAAGACGAGGCGCAGTGCCCAGCTACGAGGTTCATGCCATCAAATACGCAGAACGCGATGCGGTGCGCGCCGAACATTTTGTAGGAGGAGACCCGCACGACAGCACTCCTATGCCTATGGACTATTTCGTCTGGTTGATTAAGGACGACACCGGCAAAGAATGGGTTGTTGACACTGGGTTCGAACAAGACGATGCGCAAAGTAGGAAACGAACATTGCTAAGAACTGCGGCAGACGGTGTTGCTCTCTTAGGAGTCAACCCGGAGAAGGTCACAGACGTGATCATGACGCACTTCCACTATGACCATGCAGGGGGAGTAAGGCAATTTCCCAATGCGATCTTCCACGCACAAGACCAAGAGATGTCATTCGCCACGGGCCGCGACATGACGCGCAAGGCTTACAGTCACGCATTTAATGTTCGTCACGTGCAAGAACTCGTCGGTCGAGTCTTCGACCAGCGAGTTGCTTTCCATGATGGTGACGTTGAACTTGCTCCCGGTTTGACGCTGCATCTAATCGGCGGACATACCCGAGGCTTGCAAGTAGTTCGAGTCGATACAGGCCATGGCATTGTGGTTTTGGCATCTGACGCGAGCCACTATTGGGCGAATATGGACGAGGGCCGGCCGTTTCCCATCATCGACGACCTTTCCAAGATGGTCGAAGGGTGGGAAACTCTCCGGCAGTTAGCAGGCCCCGAAGGTGCGATCATCCCTGGTCACGACCCCCTAGTGTTCGAACGCTTCCCGGCTTCGTCGCGAGACCTAAAGGGCATAGCAGTTCGACTCGATTGAACCTGACACGGTCGTCGAGCGCAAAGCATTAAAAAGCAGGGTCGCCCGCCTCTAATCCCAAAAGCACTCGCCCAGCGGTGTCAATCTGATATGAGCCGACCATGAAATGACCTGCCACGGCACGAGCATCGTCCAA
>Ga0208261_1000659_pt1 | contig 13249 bp, 13 predicted proteins | sample Knorr_S7_td_DCM__FD_185595 | JGI IMG/M metagenome (GOLD analysis project Ga0208261, IMG submission 185595) | Marine microbial communities from Southern Atlantic Ocean transect - Knorr_S7_td_DCM_ad_131m_LV_B (SPAdes) (version 3) | ecosystem: Environmental > Aquatic > Marine > Oceanic | place...
AAATCGGTATTGATGGCTCAAAAAAAATAATTAATAATAATTTTAACAAAAACATTAATGATGAACTTAATAATATTACCAAAGAAGTAACATTATCTTCTAAAGTTGAAAAATTGAGCGATGATTTGACTATAGTTGTTATAGGTAAATAACAATACTCAGGCTTTTATTGTTGGTAAACAATAGAAATCAGCAGTATCGATTTTAGACGAATGCTCTCTTCTCATATTCCATTTTTTATAAACACCTGCACTTGCAACGCTTAATGTAGATCTTCCATAGCGATAATTAGTATTATCTATTGATCTCATTAATTTTTTTATTTTTTCATCTTTTTCTGATGAGAATAAGTTTTTCTTCATACTTTCATTCGATAGTCCTGTTAACATTACACCAGCTTTTTGATATCTGTAACCATTTTTAAAAATACTTTCTAATATAGAAATAGCAGCTTTAACAGTTTCAATGCTGTTATTTGTTGCAATTGGAAAATCAATAGTTTTTGAATTTGAGTAGTAGCCAAAGCTTCTTTGAAATGGACTTGTTCTAACAAAAACTGTTATTGCTTTTGCAACCAAAGACTCCGACCTTATTTTCTCTGATGCATTCAAACAATAATTTGCAACTGCTTCTTTTAATTCTTGAAACTTTTCAACTCTTCTTCCAAAAGAACGAGAAACTACACAGCTTTTTCTCTTGGATGAGGTTTTCTCAAGTTCTATGCAAGGAATACCTCTAAGTTCCATTGCTGTTCTTGAGCTTAAAACATTTGAGCATTTTTTGATCCATGTATTTGATTTATTTTTTAGTTGCTTAGCGTTATAAATTCCATTTTTTTGGTAAAACTTAGTAAGTTGCTTTCCAACCCCCCAAATGTCATTGATTACTATTTTTTCTAAAATTGGATCAATATTTTCAACACCTATTAAACTTGTAACACCAGATTGTTTTTTCTTTGCAATGTGATTTGCAACTTTACTTAAAGTTTTAGTTTTCGCTATTCCAATACTTGTTGGTATTCCTGTCCATTGTAAAACTGTATTTCTAATTTCTTTTCCAACTTCTTCAACTTCAGCATCAGAAAAATTTGATAAGTCCATGAATGCTTCATCAATTGAATAAATTTCTATATCAGAGTTAAATCTTTTTAGTGTTCTCATAACCCTTCTTGATAAATCACCATACAATGAGTAATTTGAAGAAAATACTTGGACATTATTTTTAATAATAATATCTTTCGCCTTGAAATAAGGTTCTCCCATTTTTATACCTAAAGCTTTTGCTTCATTAGACCTTGAGATAATACAGCCATCATTATTCGATAAAACAACAACTGGTTTTTTTCTTATTTTTGGATTAAATAATCTTTCACAAGAAACATAAAAAGAATTGCAATCAACTAGAGCTATCTTTCTAGTATACTGAATGGATGACATATGTTACAACTCCCCAAATAAAAATATCTTCTTCTTCATTAATTAAAATTCTATCTTCAAAGTTTTTAGAGCCTGAAGTTAAAAATTTTTTATCTCTTTCTTGAACAAAGCTTTTGACAACTAATTCGTCGTGAACATTTGCAATTACTGTCGAGAAATTTTTAGGTGTTAAACTTTTGTCGACAACCAGTATATCACCATCATTAATACCAACATCTGTCATCGATTTACCCTGAACTCTAATTACAAAAGTTGCTGGAACATTCTTAATTAGGTGGACGTTTAGATCTATATCTTCCTCTATATAATCTGTTGCCGGAGATGGAAATCCAGCTCCTGCTTTGTGTAAATAATAAGGTATAGTTAGCTTCATAAATGTTCTTATTTTGTTCTCATTAATATAACAGTTATACAATGTAGTCAATAGGTTGTATTTTGAGTCTGTAACTGAATCAAAAGTGAATCAAAACGAGAACATTTAAACAAGATTTAGTGTGCTTGTGGATAACTTTAACCAATAGTAGTTTATAAATCTTATTAAAAATAAAAATTAATATAAAAAATCTAGATGAAGAAAGTATCGTGTCACTGCAAAAAAGTTAAATTACAAATCAATGTAAATGATCTTGGAAAACTTCAACGTTGTAATTGCTCAATTTGTAGAAAAAAGGGATCAATAATGGCAGCAGTAGATTTACAAAATCTAAAGATCATAGAGGGCGAGGAAAATTTATCTATTTACCAATTTAATACAAAAGTGGCTAAGCATTATTTTTGTAAAATTTGTGGAATATATACTCATCACCAAAGAAGAAGCAATCCAAATGAATACGCTGTTAATGTTGGATGTATAGATGAAATTGATCCTTATGAATATTTTAAATTAGATGTAGTGAACAATGATGGAAACAACCATATATTAGATAGACAAAAAAAATGAAAAAAAAATTAAATTGTCATTGTGGATCTATCGAAGCAGAAGTTGAAGTTCCAGAAAAAGGAATTGAGAAAGTTTTGCGTTGCAACTGTTCTATTTGTAAAAAAAAAGGTTACATAATTGGTGTTCTTGGACCTAATGACTTTAAACTTATTAAAGGAGAAGAATTTTTAAAACTTTATCAGTTTAATACGAAAACTGCTAAACATTATTTTTGTTCTATATGTGGAATCCACACTCACAACCGACCAAGAATTGATCCAAGAATTTATGGAGTGAATATAGCATGCATAGAAGGTGTTAGACCATTTGAAATCAAAAATGTACCAATCAGTGATGGAGAAAACCATCCTCTTGATCAGAAAAAATAAAAATGAAATTGCACGATTATTGCTACAAGGCAGTAAAAAAAGATTGTTTAAAATTCATTAAATCTCAAGAGACAAGAAATGAGAAATTCAAAAACAAAGAAAGGATGATTAAAAAATATTTAATTCCAGTTTCTTTTTGGATTTCTAAAAAATGTAAAACAACCCCTTATTTTATCGGACTTGCTGGTGGGCAAGGCACTGGCAAAACTACAATTTCTTCAATTCTAAGAATTATATTAACAAAATATTTTAAACTGAACGTTTTTAAAATCTCAATAGATGACTTTTATAAAACTAGAAAAGATAGATTATATCTATCAAAAAAAATACATCCAATGCTATTAACAAGAGGTGTCCCAGGCACTCATGACATTAATATAATGATAAAATTTCTTCAAAATCTAAAAAAAAAAAAATTTAAAAAAATTAAACTTCCCACATTTGATAAATCTATTGATGATAGAAGATCAAAAAAAAATTGGTTTATAATTAATAAAAGGCCTGATGTAATAATTCTTGAAGGTTGGTGTGTTGGAGCAAGATCAGAAAATAATAAATCACTAATAAAAACAGTTAACTCTTTAGAAAAAACGAGTGATCAAAATATGATTTGGAGAAAATTTGTAAATAATAATTTAAAAAGAAGTTATAAAAATATATTTAGTAGACTTAATTGCTTAATTTATTTAAAAGCAAAAAACTTTAAACTTTTACAACAATGGAGATTTAAACAAGAAAAAAAACTTTTAATTAAATCAAAGCAAAAAAAGAATTCAAAAATTATGAATAAAGCTGATGTAATCAATTTTATGCAAACTTATCAAAGAATTACTCAAAATATGTTTAAACATGCGCCAAAATACTCATCAATTATTTTGAATTTAAATAGCAATCATCAAATCAATTCAGTAATTTATAAAAAAAAATGAAAAAAATAATATTAATTCTATTCATTTTCTCATTAAGTATAACCAAATCATTTGGCATAGGTTTAAATGAAGCTTTGATACAAGCATACAATAACAACAAAGAGTTAAATGCTGAGAGAGAAAATATCAAAGTCTCAAAGGAAGAGTTAAAAATCTCAAGAAGTGAATATCTTCCATCTGCAACAATTACTGGATCTAAAAGCCAAGAAAATACAAATGAGATTACCGACAGAGATGGGAAGGATACTATAATTGAGGATGTTAACCCACTAACAAAGTCAATTAAGCTAGAACAAACATTAATTGATTTTGGAAGAGGTGCTGAGTATGACAAAAGTAAAATAGGAATTATTTTGGCCGAGGCTAAACTTCTCAAAAAAGAGCAGGAAATTTTATATAAAGCAGCAGAGGCATTTACAGATTTGATACTTGCTAATGAAAATTTAAATAATAATCTTAATAATTTTAAATTACTTGAAAGACAAGTAGAAACAGATCAAGTAAGATTAGAAAGAGGACAAATTACAATATCTGACTTATCTCAATCAGAATCATCTTTAGCTGGCGCTCAAGCACAATATATTCAAGCTGAAAACGATGTTGTGACAAAAAAATTAAATTACGAAAATGTTATTGGAAAAATTTCTAATAATGAAAATTTACAAAAACCTTTAGAAATTATTTTAGAAATTCCAAAAAGTTTGACTGAGGCTATTGAATTATCGAAAAAAAATAATCCAAATATCAAAATTGCAAAATTTGAATTAGAACAATCAAAAAAAGACCTTAAAATCGCCAAGTCCGATCTTGCACCAACCGCAACCTTATCTCTTGAAAGATCTTATACTGAGGATTTAAGCACAACAATCGATGAAAAAGAAAAGGATACTATCAAAGCTACACTAAGTTGGCCTTTTTATTCTGGCGGAAAAAAAAGAGCAACTATAAATAAAAATCAAAGCCTTTTAGATAGAAAAAAACTATTATTAGACAATGCCATCAAAACTAATGAAACTAATGTTGCAAGTGCATGGTCAAATTTACAATCTTCAAAAAGCCTGCTATCATCTGTTAAATCACAGGTAAGAGCAGCAGAAATTGCAAATGAGGGAATTTCAGCTGAATATGATAGAGGATCTAGATCAACGCTAGATGTCATTCAATCTAGTACTCTTTTGTTAAATGCCAAAATATCTCTAGCTAATTCTGAAAGAAATTACGTTTTATCTCAGTATAATCTTCTTAAATCTGTAGGTCTTCTCAACAGTTCCTTTCTAAATATCAAGTAAATTAAGCTTTTTTAAAATTTTAAAATATTTTTATTGCAAAAGAGAACAAAAGTAGTACAGAATAATAATATGATTCGAATGTTAAAAAACACAAAAAAAGAGGCATAAATGACTAAAAATAACTTAAAAGTGGTTAAATCCACAAAAGATAAAGAATTGGAAAATAAAGAAAAAAATAAAGCGTTAGACGCTGCGATAAGCCAAATAACAGATACTTTTGGAAAAGGCTCAGTTATGAAGCTTGGTCAACAAAAAGCTATGGACGTTGAGTCAATCTCAACTGGCTCATTAAGTTTAGATCTTGCTCTTGGAATTGGTGGATTACCAAAAGGGAGAATTGTTGAGATTTATGGACCTGAGTCCTCTGGTAAGACGACATTGGCTTTGCAAGTTTTGGCTGAAGCGCAGAAAGCCGGTGGAACTTGTGCATTCATAGATGCAGAACATGCACTAGATCCAGTTTATGCTAAAAAATTAGGTGTAGATACAGATTCATTACTAATTTCACAACCAGACACAGGTGAACAAGCATTAGAAATTACTGACACTTTAATTAAATCTGGATCATTATCAGTTTTAGTTGTTGATTCAGTTGCTGCATTAACCCCTAGAGCTGAAATCGAAGGTGATATGGGTGATCATCATGTTGGTTTACAAGCAAGGTTAATGTCTCAAGCTCTTAGAAAATTAACAGGCTCAATTTCAAGAACTAATACAATGGTTATTTTTATAAACCAAATTAGAATGAAAATTGGTGTAATGTTTGGAAGTCCAGAAACTACATCAGGTGGTAATTCACTTAAATTCTATTCATCTGTAAGAATGGATATAAGAAGAATTGGTGCAATAAAAGATAAAGAGCAAATTATTGGAAATACTACCAGGGTAAAAGTAGTTAAGAATAAAGTAGCACCACCATTTAAAGTAGTTGAATTTGACCTTATGTATGGAAAAGGTATCAGTAAGACAGGAGAGCTTATTGACTTGGGTGCTAAAGCAGAGATAGTAGAAAAATCTGGTGCTTGGTATGCATATAAGGGAGAAAAAATTGGTCAAGGAAAAGAAAATGCAAAACTTTTCTTAGAACAAAATCCAAAAGCAGCTGCAGAAATTGAAATGGCAATCAGAGAAAAAGCAGGCTTAATATCAAAGAAAATTGAAGGAAATCCAATAGACCAGGAAAAAACTAAGCCAACGGATGAAGAAACGCTTCCTAAAAAGAATTAACTTTTAGTTATCTAAAAAGGCGCTTAAATAAAGCGCCTTTTTTCCCTACTGTCATCTAGACATCAAATAAAAAAGCTGTATTTTAAAACATATGGCTGACAAAACACTAAATCAAATACGAAATTCGTTTCTTAAATATTTTGAGAAAAACGATCATAAAATTGTTGAGTCAAGTAACCTAGTTCCAAATAACGATCCAACACTTATGTTTGCTAACTCTGGAATGGTTCAGTTTAAAAATGTATTTACTGGTTTAGAAAAAAGAGATTATAAAAGAGCAACCACCTCACAAAAATGTGTAAGAGCTGGTGGAAAACATAATGATTTAGAAAACGTAGGTTATACCCCAAGACATCATACGTTTTTCGAAATGTTAGGAAATTTTTCTTTTGGAGATTACTTCAAAGATAAAGCTATAGAGCTAGCTTGGAATTTAGTTACCAAGGATTTTGGTATCGATAAAAAACGACTATATGTGACGGTTTTTAGCGAAGATGATGAGGCATTCAATTTTTGGAAAAAAATTGCAGGTCTAAGCGAAGATAGAATAATTAGAATAGCAACGTCAGATAACTTTTGGTCAATGGGAGAAACTGGTCCTTGTGGACCATGTTCAGAAATATTTTTTGATCATGGTGATAAGCTACAAGGTGGATTGCCAGGAACGAAAGAACAGGATGGTGATAGATATATTGAAATATGGAACCTTGTATTTATGCAGTTTGAACAGATTTCAAAAGACAAGAGAATTAATTTGCCAAAACCATCTGTAGATACTGGAATGGGACTCGAGAGAGTAGCAGCTTTGTTACAAGGTACTTATGATAATTATGAGACAGATCATTTCAAAAAGATTATTTCTTCAACATCGGAAGCAGTTAAAGTAAAACCGAATGAAAATAATTTATCTAGTTTTAGAGTTATAGCAGATCACTTGAGGGCTAGTTCATTTTTAATTGCCGAAGGAGTATTACCTTCAAATGAAGGAAGAGGATATGTTTTAAGAAGAATAATGAGAAGAGGAATGAGACATTCTCATTTACTTGGATCGAAAGAACCAATTTTTTATAATATCTTTAAAACATTAATGGAAGAAATGTCTGGAAACTACCCAGAATTAAAAAGAGCTGAAGCTTTAATTAAAGAAACACTTAAGATGGAAGAGGAAAAATTCTTAGTTCTACTTGAACGAGGTATGAAAATTTTAGATGAAGAAATAACCAAGATAGACAAAGTTCTTCCAGGAGAAGTTGCTTTTAAACTTTATGACACTTATGGCTTTCCGTTAGATTTAACTCAAGACATTCTTAAAAATAAATCTCTTCAAATAGATAGCAAAAAATTTGATGATCTTATGAAGAAAAGTAGAGAGCTTGCAAAAAAAAATTGGAAAGGTTCAGGAGACAGTGCTGTAGATGATATATGGTTTGCAATAAGAGACAAATTAGGTGCAACTGAATTTCTTGGATATGAAACTGATCAAGCAGAAGGAGTTGTTAAATCCCTTTTAAAAAATAATCAGCAAGTAGATTCTTTAAAAACTGGAGATGAGGGTATGATAATATTAAATCAAACACCTTTTTATGGTGAATCAGGAGGTCAAGTTGGAGATATCGGAGAAATAATATCAAATAATTTTCAATTCAAAGTTTCTGATGTTCAGAAAAAATTAGGCGAGCTTTTTGTACATTACGGAAAAGTTATTTCAGGAGAAATTAAAATTAACGATAGTGTTGAATTAAAAATAGATGTCGAAAGAAGGGAAAATATAAGAGCATATCATTCAGCAACACATCTTTTACATGAATCTTTAAGAAGAGTTTTAGGCACGCATGTTACTCAGAAAGGATCTTTAGTTGAGGCAGATAGACTAAGGTTTGATTTTAGTCACATGAAACCAATAACACCTGAGGAAATAGATAAAATTGAGAGTTTTGTTAATTCGATGGTTGAAACTAAATCGAATGTTAAAACTAGACTTATGACACCAAAGGAAGCTGTCGATAATGGAGCATTAGCATTATTTGGCGAGAAATATGGTGAAGAAGTTAGAGTTTTATCGATGGGGGACGAAAAAAATAAATATTTTTCTACAGAGTTATGTGGAGGAACTCATGTAAGAAATACAGCAGATATTGGTAAATTTAAAATTGTTAGCCAATCATCAATTGCAGCAGGAGTTAGAAGAGTTGAGGCTTTAAGAGAAAAACAATTAGATAATTACTTAAAAAATAAAGAGAAATTATCTGATCTTTCAGCTCAAAAAAATGAAGAAATTATAAGAGATGTTTCTGAAAAAATAATTAAACTAGGAGGTAAACCAAACTTAGATAAAAAAAATCCAAATGAAATCATTAAAGAGTTAACAAAACAATTAGACCAATTATCAGTTGGATCAATACTTCAGGACAAAACAAAAAATATTATTTCAGATCAAAAAATTAATGGTACTAAAGTTAGATTTCAAAACATACAAGATCTACCACCTAAGGAATTGAGAAAATTAGTCGATAAAGGAAAAAAAGATTTAGGAGAGGGGGTTGTAATTATTTTTGCAAATAAAGATAGTAAAATTGGTTTAGCAGTTGGTGTTACTAATGGTTTAATTAAAAAATATAATGCTGTTAATTTTGTGAAAAAAGGTTCTGAGATTATTGGAGGAAAAGGTGGGGGTGGGCGACCAGATTTTGCTCAAGCTGGTGGAGACGATGTTTCTAAAATTCAAGATGCTATTGAAAAACTAAAATCTTTAATTTAATTTTTGTTTAAGAGTGCCATCAATTATGTCTAAAAACTGATTGGTAGTTAGATATTTTGATGTAGGACTAATTAGAATAGCTAAGTCTTTTGTCATAGAGCCTGCTTCCACTGTTTGAATACAAACTTTTTCAAGAGTTTTTATAAACTTTTTTAAATCTTCATTATTGTCTAGTTTTGCTCTATGATATAATCCTCTCGCCCATGCAAATATAGAGGCAATTGGGTTTGTAGAAGTTTCTTTGCCTTGCTGGTGTTGTCTATAATGTCTAGTTACAGTCCCATGAGCAGCCTCTGCTTCTATAGTTTTTCCATCAGGTGTTAACAAAACACTTGTCATTAGCCCTAGAGACCCAAACCCTTGAGCAATGGTATCCGATTGTACATCACCATCATAATTTTTACATGCCCAAATATAGTTTCCATTCCATTTCATTGCACAAGCCACCATATCATCTATAAGTCTATGCTCATATGTAATCTTTCTTTCCATGAATTTATCTTTAAACTCTTTCTCGTATATTTCTTGAAATAAATCTTTGAATCTTCCATCATATTTTTTTAAAATTGTGTTTTTTGTAGACAAATAAACTGGCCATCTTCTGTTTAGTCCATAGTTCATACAAGCTCTTGCAAAGTCTCTAATCGATTGATCTAAATTATACATTGACAAAGCAACACCTGGGCCAGGAAAATTATAAACTTCAAATTCTTTCTTTTCCTTGCCATCCTCAGAAATCCATTTCATTTCTAATTTTCCTTTACCAGGCACTTTAAAATCTGTTGCCCGATATTGATCTCCAAATGCGTGTCTGCCAATACAAATTGGGTTAGTCCAACTTGGTACCAGCTTTGGAATATTTTTACACAGAATTGGTTCTCTAAAAACTGTACCACCTAATATATTTCTAATTGTTCCGTTAGGTGATCTCCACATTTTATTTAAACTAAACTCTTTTACTCTGGTTTCGTCAGGGGTGATAGTTGCACATTTAATTCCTACACCATATTTTTTTATAGCATTAGCACTGTCAATTGTTATTTGATCAGAAGTTTTATCTCTACTTTTAATGCCTAAGTCGTAATATTTTATATCTAAGTCGATATAAGGAAGTATTAATTTATTCTTAATGAAATCCCAAATAACTCTAGTCATTTCGTCGCCATCTAGCTCAACAACTGGGTTTTTTACCTTAATTTTACTCATATTATGACCGTATCTTATTAATTGAATTTCTGCATTTTATATACATATTACTCTAAAATTACCAATTAAAGGTTTATGCTTGATACAGTTTTTCCAAAAATACATAAAGAAGGTTATAAATTTATAATTATTTTTGTATTTATAACTTTAATTCTATATTTCATAAATGGTTTTTTAGGTTTTATTGGATTAGTGCTTTCTATATGGTGTTATTATTTTTTTAGAGACCCTGAAAGAATTTCAATAAATGATGACAATTTTCTAACAAGTCCTGCGGATGGATTGGTTTTACAAGTAACAGAGACTAATGGTCCGAAAGAGCTTGGTTTAGAAGAAAAAAAATTTAAAAAAATTAGCATTTTTATGAATGTTTTTGACTGTCATGTAAATCGATCTCCATGCGAAGGAATTGTAGAAGAGATTTTGTATAAACCAGGAAAATTTATAAATGCATCATTTGATAAAGCAAGTGAAGATAATGAACGAAACTATTATAGTATCAAAAATAACTCAGGTGAAAATATTATTGTAGTACAAATTGCAGGTTTAATAGCAAGAAGAATTGTAGTGGAGGCTTCTAAAGACACTAAATTAGATCAAGGATCGAGAATTGGAATGATAAGGTTTGGTAGTAGGGCTGACATTTATTTCGAAAATTATGAACCTCTTGTAAAAGTAAATCAAAAAACTATTGCTGGTGAAACACTTATTGCGAAAAAATAAAAATGGAACCAAAAAAAAATTTTAAATTAGTATCATCTAAGAAAACAAGAATTATATTACCTAATATTTTTACCCTTGTTGGAGTTTGTATAGGTTTGAGTTCAATTAAATTTGCGTTAGACGCAAGATATGAAATATCAATTTTAGCGATTCTAGTTGCTGCTATTATTGATGGACTTGATGGTCGTATAGCTAGATTAATTAAGGGTACATCCAAAGTAGGTAAAGAATTAGATTCTTTGACAGATGTTATAAGCTTTGGAGTAGCCCCGGCATTTGTTATGTATTTCTGGAAATTAAATGAACTTGGAAGAATTGGATGGTTTATATGCTTAATTTATATTGTTTCAGTTGCATTAAGACTTGCAAGATTTAATGTAAATTCAAATGAAGAACCATCGTGGAGAGATAACTTTTTTGAAGGAGTCCCTTCACCTGCAGGGGGTGTTTTAGTTTTAATGCCACTAATCTTAAGCTTAAGTGAATTTAATTTTTCATTAATTAATAATAATCTTTTTGTTCCAATTTTATTTATAATAATTTCGATCCTATTGATTAGCAAAGTACCAACTTATTCTTTCAAAAAAATAATTGTTCCTAGAAGAATGAGTATATTTCTATTATTCGGAATTATATTCTTTTTTGGACTATTATTAGTATATACATTTAATACAATAATAATTTCTGCAGTTATATATCTCTTTATGATACCAATAAGCTCAATTCATTATTTTAAAACTGAAGGTAAATTTAGGACACAATTGAGTGATAATGATGATCATGAAGACATATTATAAATGAAAAATAAAGCCATAGTTTCACTTGCAGACTCAAATTATTTTGAACTTTTAAATGAGCTTATAGAGTCTATTAAGAGATTTGAACAAAGTAAAAATGTATCAATTTGTGTATTAGACTCAGGCTTGACCAAGGAGCAACACAATGAACTCTCAAAAAAAGTGGATGAAATAAAAAAAGCGGAATGGGATATTGAAGTTCCAAATTACAAAGTAAAAGGAAAAGAATGGCTCAAAAGTCAAGTTTCGAGAGCATATTTGCCAAAATATTTTCCAAATTATGAAAAGTATCTTTGGATAGATTGTGATGCATGGGTAAACGATTGGAATTCAATAGATCTTTACTTTAAAGCTTGCAATGATGGAAAACTTGGTATTACGCAAACAATGGGACCTGGTTATAGAGTGATGTCCAAAGTCAAATGGATTTACGGTAAATTAGCTATAATTAAATCTCAGAACTTTAAACATGCAATAGCTTCTAAAATAGATATTAATAATGCAAGAAAACTTGCATTTGCACCTCATATAAATATAGGAACTTTTTCTTTGGAAAAAAATTCTAAATGCTGGGAAATATGGCAAAAAAATTTGCGCAAAACTTTAAGTGCAGGAAATATTTTTGGATCAGAAGGTTTAGCAATAAATATAAGTGTTTATATTGATGAAGTTAATACAGAATTTTTACCATTAAACTGTAATTGGATTGCAAGTAATCTACTTCCAAAATACGATGAAAAAAATCAAACTTTCGTTGAGCCATTTTTACCAAATAATAAAATTGGAATTATGCATTTAGCTGCTGGCATATGGAAAGATAATAAAGATATGAGATTGAATAAAAGTATAAAGATTGAGATAAAAACTTTAGAAAATGGACTATTGAATAAAAGTTTACGATTTGGTCATTAATTGAAAAAAAATAAAATCTCAAAAAATTGGATAAACAAACAAAGAAGAGATTTATATGTGCGTAAATCTAAAATCGAAGGATACAGATCTAGAGCTGTATATAAATTTAAGGAAATTGATGAAAAATTTAAAATATTAAACAATGTAAGCAATGTTATTGACCTGGGAGCTGCGCCTGGCAGCTGGTCGCAGTACCTTTCACAAAAAATTAAAAGTGGAAAAATTGTCTCAATAGATTTATTAAAATTTGAATCAATAAGAAATACAACACAAATTATTGGTGACTTCACAAACAATGATGTTCAACTAATGATAAAAAGCCATTTTAAAAAAAAAATTGATTTAGTAATCTCAGATATGGCTGTAAACACGACTGGAAATAAAAATTTGGACTCAATAGTTACAGGTGAACTTTGCTTAGAAGCAATGAGATTTTCAATAGATTTTTTAAATAGAAATGGAAGATTTATTTCAAAAATATTTATGGGATCAAGTTTCAATGAAATTGTCGCACATGCCAAGAAAGCATTTAAAGATGTGAGAATATTTAAACCTTTAGCGAGCAGAAAAGATTCAAAGGAAAATTTTTTGATTTGTAAAAAAATACGATAGTTTCACTTTATTTTTTAAAAGAATCATATATATAAGGACATGGATCTCATTA
>Ga0208261_1000661_pt1 | contig 13226 bp, 16 predicted proteins | sample Knorr_S7_td_DCM__FD_185595 | JGI IMG/M metagenome (GOLD analysis project Ga0208261, IMG submission 185595) | Marine microbial communities from Southern Atlantic Ocean transect - Knorr_S7_td_DCM_ad_131m_LV_B (SPAdes) (version 3) | ecosystem: Environmental > Aquatic > Marine > Oceanic | place...
AAATGAATTCATAATTCCCCATACTGTTCCAAATAAACCTATAAAAGGGGCTGTGGAACCAACTGTAGCAAGAAAAGTATAATTTTTATCGACAATGTTCATTTGTTTTTCAATATTAGCTTCTAGTATTCCGGTTAATCTTTCGCTTAAATTTGATCTAGATCTTGATTTTATAACTGTTTGCATTGTAGTTTTAAAAACTTGAGCCATTGGATCATTTATTGATGCGGGTAAATTATTATAAAATGTTTCTGCAGATTTAGACTTCCAAAACTTTTCTTCAAATTCTTCAGCTCCTTTGTTTATTTTTCTAAACATTCTAATCTTGTCAAAAATTATTGCCCAAGAATAAATTGAGCTAGCTATTAAAATTATAATCACAGATTTTACAATTATATCTGCTCTTATAAATAAACTTACAATTGAGAAGTCGGTATTGCTCGCAAGACCGACTGCTTGTGAAGTTATATCTGCTTCCATTTAATTGATTTCACACTAAAATGTGTCATGAATTTGGCTATAAATTTAATCTATTTATTCTTTTTTGTTATATTTTCATAAAAACTAGCAATTAATATTGCATCAGCTTTATTAGAGTCTTTTTTTTTTGATAGAATTGAAGAAATTTTTGGAAACATTTCAATTGCTTTAGTTCTACTTGCATCTTTTTGGGAATTTATTAATTCAAAATGTTTTTTCCATTTAGCTGGTCGAACAAAAAATAAAGGCAATTGCATTGCTGAGCAAATCCCCTTTATAACCCCAAATGACTGACCAAAGTTAAACATACTTGTTACACCTTGCCCGGGCATAGCTGAAACTTGTTCGACAACCACATTAATATTTTGTAAATCTTGATTTTTTATCCTAGAGGATATTTCATTAAAAATTTGTCGTCCATTAACTTGTCTTTTATTCTTTTTTCCTTCTGCCATTGTTGGCATATCAATTACATCTTTAACTTCTTCATTTTCAAAAAAACAGATTGCTCCATTTATTCCAGGATCTATTCCAATAATTAACATTTAATTTTCAAATTTAACATTAGTAAAAATATTTTGAACATCATCATTATCATCGAGTATCTCCAAAAATTTAATCATATTATTTTTATTTTCATTATTTAATGTAATTAAATTTAGTGGTCTCCATTCTAATTCTGTTGAAAGAAAATTTGAGATATTTTCTTCCAATTTTTTTTTAATTTCATAAATTTTGTTTACATCTGTATGTATTTCATGAAAATCTTTATTAGAAAAACATTCATTTACTCCAAGGTCAATTGACAAATTAAAGATTTTTTCATCACTTATCTCTCTTTTATCTAGTTTAATTACACCTGTTTGCTGAAAATTATGAACAGCAGAGCCTTTTGTTCCAAGCCCTCCTCCATTTTTTTGAAATATTGTTCTAATTTTGGATGCAGTTCTATTTTTGTTATCGGTTAATGCCTCAACAATAACCGCTGTTTTGTATGGCCCAAATCCTTCATATCTAATATTTTCAAAATTTGAATTAGTATTTATCGAAGATTTATCAATAGCTCTTTCTATATTGTCTTTGGGCATATTAGCAGATCTTGCTGTTTGAATTGCAGATCTTAATCGAGAATTCATATCTGGATTTTTGTCACCTAGTTTAGCTGCAACTGTAATTTCTCTAGATAATTTTGAAAAAATTTTAGACCTTTGTTTGTCTGCTTTTCCTTTTTTATGTTTTATTCCAGCCCAATGAGAATGTCCTGCCATGATTTAGTATATTTTTTGTAATGCTCCACCAAATATTAAACTATTAACTTTATTTGCTAAACCGTTATTAGGATTCGCATTTACAATTAAACCAGCTAGAGAAGCTTCTCCCTTTGCGGGAAAATGTTTTTTGCTCTCTTTTTTAAAAAACCTATTAATAGAATTTTCCTTATCCATTCCAATGACAGAATTATAATCACCACACATTCCTGCATCTGTTAAATAAGCCGTACCATTTGTTAAAACTCTTGCATCATTTGTTGGAATATGAGTGTGAGTTCCAACAACAAGAGTTGCAAAACCATCGAATATATGACCTATTGCCATTTTTTCACTTGTTATTTCTCCATGAAAATCTACTATCAAGAAATCAAATTGATCTTTAAGTTTGTTATTTTTTAAAAAATTTTTTGCAGATACAAAAACATCATCACATTTTTTCATAAAAATATTACCCATTAAATTTAATACTCCTATCTTAAATCCATTTCTTGATTTAAAAATTTCAAAACCCTTTCCGGGAGATTCATTTGTTAGGTTAAATGGTCTCAACAATCTATTTTGTGTAGATATAAAATTATAAGTTTCTTTTTGATCCCAAACATGATTGCCTGTTGTAATCACATCAACTCCTGAATTAATTAATTCAATAGTTATATTTTCAGTTATACCTACTCCTTCATTTGCAGCATTCTCACCATTTACAACAACAAAATCTATAGCTTTGTCCTTAATTATATTTGGTAAATTATCTTTGATAGATTTGCATCCAGACTCTCCAACAATATCTCCTAAAAATAATATATTCATTAATTGATATATTTTTCAGTTAAAATAAAATCCAATTTCATATCATAACTATTTATTGGTATTTTTTTTGCTTTTTGAAAGGAAAAAGCCAAACCAATTGTCAAAATTTTTTTTATTTTTTTTATTTTTTCAATATATCTATCATAATATCCTCCACCATATCCAAGTCTGTTGTTATGCATATCAAAAGCAACAACAGGAACAAGTATTATGTCGGGATAAACCTTTTTTTTTTGATATGGCTCGGGTACACCAATTTCCCCCACATATGTTGGATGTTTAAAGGACCACTCAAAAAAATCCATTTCATTTTTTTTTTTTATTACAGGTAATGAAATTTTATAACCAGATTGTTCTAATTTTTTTAAAATTTCAAAACAATCTATTTCATAATTTATTGGAAAATAAGCTCCGATTTTTCTTTTTTTCAGTAAATTTGGTTTTTTTAAGATATTTTTCAATAATGAAAAATTTATATCTAAAGATTTATATTTTTTTTTTCTATTTATTAAATTTATTTTTCTTAATTTATTTTTAAACACTATAGTAAATTATTGAACATTTTCTGTGTCATGTTTTTTTATAAAACTTTCAATCTCCATAGTTGCTTTATCAACCAAACTTTCATAGTTTGTTTTTTGAATATCTATTTCATTTTTAAGCCTTGATTGAGAGTCATTTAAATTTAAAATTTCTTTTTCTTTTAAATCTTTATAATCATAAACTAATGTTTTAAGTTCTTTGAATCTTTCTCTAATTTTTTTAATTTCAATTTTTTGTTGATCGATATTTTTTTTGGTTTCAAAGTACTCATCCATAACTTTTATTGAAGTAATTAGTAAAAGTTTATTTTCCCCAATGTTACCGAGAGAAGTTTTAAGACTATCAAATTTTTTATTTAAATATAAAGATAATTCCTCTAAGTGCTCCTCTTGTCCATCTTCGCAGGAAAGCAAAAATTCTTTACCATTAAATTTTATATTTACATTTGCCATTTTTCTAATTCACTCATCAAACTATCTGTTTCTTGGTTTAATTCATCAATTTTTTCAGAAAATTCATCTTCTCTTTTTTTATCATTAATGCTTTTTTCTTCTAAATTTTTTAACCTACTTTTAAGATTTTCATTTATTTGTTCTAATGAGTCGTTTTTTTTCACCAACTCTAATTTTTCAATTTCTAATTGAGTTTTTTGTTTTTCTAAAACATTAAGTTCGCTCATTTGTTGTGGTTTGGATATATCCAACCGTTTTAATTCATTTAGAATTTCGTTAAGTTTTTTTTCTTTTTCATCAATTGTTTTCATATATATATAATTATATTATTAAATTGAATCACCCGAGTCTATACAGGATAAGTTTTTTGAATAAACATAATAAAATATTGGCTAACGCTATACGTGTTCTTTCAATGGATGCTGTTCAAAAGGCTAATTCTGGTCATCCAGGAATGCCTATGGGAATGGCGGATGTTGCAACCATTCTATTTAAATATTTTTTAAAATTTAACCCAAGAAATCCAAGTTGGCTAAATAGAGATAGATTTGTTTTGTCTGCAGGTCATGGTTCAATGCTTTTATACTCTTTACTTTATTTGACCGGTTACAAAAGTATTTCTTTAAAAAGTATTAAAAATTTTAGACAATTAAATTCTATATGTGCAGGTCATCCCGAATATAAACCTAACAGCGGTATTGAAACAACCACTGGGCCATTGGGTCAAGGTATTTCGAATGCGGTAGGTTTTGCAATTGGTGAAGAAATTTTAAAAAAAAAAATCGGAAAAAATTTTATTAACCATAAAACCTATGTTTTAGCAGGAGATGGATGTCTAATGGAAGGAATTAGTCATGAAGCAATGAGTCTTGCCGGTCATTTAAAACTAAAAAATTTGATTATGCTATTTGATAACAATTCAATATCAATAGATGGACCTACAACATTAGCAGTATCTGATAATTACAAAAAAAGATTTGAAAGTTATGGTTGGAATTATATTTTAGTAAATGGTCATAATGAAAATGAAATTTTTAAAGCTTTAAAAAAAGCACAATCATCTATTAAACCAACTGTAATTTCTTGTAAAACAGAAATAGGCTACGGTTCTCCTAATAAATCTGGGAAAGCATCAGCACACGGAAGTCCTCTTGGAGATAAAGAAATAGAATTAGTAAGAAAAAAATTGGACTGGAAATATAGTCCATTTGAAATACCTAAATATATATTAAATGAATGGAGAAAAATAGGACTAAAGGGAAGTAAATCTGAAAAAACTTGGAACAAAAATTATAAAAAAATAAAGATGAGGTTTGAAAAAAAATTAAAAAATAAATTTTTAAATTCAATAAAAAAAGAAATAATAAATGCAACTAAAGAAATAAAAAGTATAGCTACTAGAAAATCATCAGAATTATTATTAGCCGCCATAGTTAACAATTGTAATACACTAATAGGAGGTTCTGCTGATTTAGCTGGATCAAATAATACTAAAACAAAGTATCATAAAATTATTAAGCCAAATGATTTTAGTGGAAACTATATTCATTATGGTGTTAGAGAACATGCGATGTGTGGAATAATGAATGGCCTATCTCTGCATAGTAATTTTATTCCTTACGGAGGAACATTCTTGATTTTTTCTGACTATTGTAAACCATCAATTAGATTGGCGGCAATGATGAAACAAAGAGTTATTTACGTAATGACACATGATTCAATCGGGTTGGGTGAAGATGGACCAACACATCAGCCTGTTGAACAGTTAACTGGCTTGAGAGCAATTCCAAATTTAAATGTTTTAAGACCCGCGGATAGAGTTGAAACCATAGAATGTTGGGAGTTGGCACTAAAAAATCCCAATACTCCTAGCGTCCTTTCTTTAACAAGACAAAATCTTAATCCTGTTAGAACAAAATATTCAAAGTACAATAAATGTGCTCTTGGCGCATATGAAATATTAAGAACCAATAAAAAAATTGATTTAACTATAATCGCTAGTGGTTCAGAAGTTAACTTAGCTATAGAAACTGGCCATAAATTAGCCAAATATAAAATATATTCAAAGATTATATCGATGCCTTCTCAAGAAATATTTGAATTACAATCAAAATCATATAAGGAAAAAATTTTAGGTGAAACAAATTATAAAATATCAATAGAAGCTTCATCAACAGAAAGTTGGGGTAAATTTGTTGGAGAAAATGGATTATCTTTTGGGATTAATGATTATGGAAAAAGCTCACCTTACAAAGATGCATTTAAATACTTTGGTTTAACAAGTGAAAATATAGCAAACAAAATAAAAAAAAAATTTAGTAAATAAAAATGAGTATAAAAATTGGAATAAATGGTCTTGGAAGAATTGGAAGAATGATCATTAGATCAATTGTTGAGAATAAAAATCGTAATATACAAATTAAACATATTAACAACAGAACAGATACAAAAAATAGTAGCCAATTATTAAAATATGATTCTATTCATGGAAAATTTAATGCGGACATTAATTTTAATGAAAAAAACTTATTTATTAACAAAAAGAAAATATCTTATTCTAGAGAAACAGAATTAAGTAAAATCAATTGGAAAAAATATGATGTAGATATCGTTTTAGAATGTACTGGAAAAAATAATTCGAAAGAAAAATCTAACCAACATATAAAAAATGGTGCAAAAAAGGTATTAGTCTCTGCTCCATGCAAAAATGCAGATAAAACAATAGTATATGGAGTAAATCACAATTTAATAACAAAAAAAGATTTAATAATATCTGCAGCCTCTTGTACTACAAATTGTCTAGCGCCAGTAGCTTATGTCTTAAACAAAAAATTTAAAATAGAAAAAGGTTTTATGACAACTATTCATTCCTATACTTCAGACCAAAGAATTTTGGATAATTCTCATAAAGATTTTAGAAGAGCAAGATCAGCTGCACAGTCTATTATTCCAACTTCTACAGGTGCCTCCAAAGCTCTTGGCGAAATTATACCAGAGCTAAAAGGTAAGCTTGAAGGTTTAGCATTTAGAGTTCCGACTCCAAATGTTTCTCTTATAGATTTAGTTTTTTATTCAAGTAATAAATTATCTATTAGTAAAATTAACCACTCATTCAAAGATGCCTCAAAAAAAGAATTAAAAAATATTCTAGAATTAACAGATGAAAAATTAGTTTCAATTGACTTTAATCATAATCAATGTTCTGCAATTGTAGATTTGTCCCTTACTAATGTAGTTGGAGACAGAATGGGCAAAGTTTCAGCTTGGTATGATAATGAATGGGGTTTTGCAACTAGAATGTGCGATTTAGTGAAATATATTCATAATATTTAATATTTATGAAAAATATTTTAGATGAAAATTTAACATTAAAGAATAAAAAAGTTTTGTTGAGAGTCGATTTAAATGTGCCAATGAAAAATGGTTCTATAACAGAGTCATCTAGAATTGAAAAAATAATCCCGACTATTAAAATACTAATTGAAAAACAAGCAAAAATTATAATTTTATCACACATTGGTAGACCCAAGGGAAAAGTTGTAAAAGAAATGACTTTAGAACCTATTTCAAAAAAATTATCTTCTTTAATAAATAAAGAAATTATATTTTATAAAAATAAAATTAATAAAAATACTATTTCGGAAATTGATAAAATTCCAAATGGTTCAATAATGATGTTGGAAAATATTAGATTTAATGAAGGAGAAGAGTCAAATGATAATTCATTTTCAAAAAAACTATCAAAACTAGGTGATATTTATGTTAATGATGCTTTTTCATGTTCTCATAGATCTCATTCTTCGGTTGTGGGAATAACAAAATATATTCCCTCATATTTTGGTATACAAATTACAGAAGAAATTGAAGCATTAACAAAAATTACTTCTGAAATAAAAAAACCAGTTACACTTATTATCGGGGGATCAAAAATATCTACTAAAATAAATATTATAAATAACTTAATAAAAAAATTTAATAATATAATTATTGTGGGTGGAATGGCTAATACAATGTTACAACATACTGGATATAAAGTGGGAAAATCATTATGTGAAAAAAATTGTGATTCTTTAATTAAAAAAATTTTAGAAAATTCAATAAAGTATAAATGCAATATAACACTACCAATGGATGTTGTTGTTTCAAATAACATTGAAGGTTTAGGATCAAATAAAAACATTAAAAATGTAAAAAACAACGAGATGATTTTAGATATTGGTCCAAAAACAATTTTATTAATTAAAAAAATAATTGAAAAATCAAATACAGTATTATGGAATGGTCCTGCGGGGTATTTTGAAAATCCTAATTTTGAAAACGGTACCAAAGAAATTTTGGAAATAATTTCTAAAAAAACATTAAATGATGACTGTTTTTCAGTTGCCGGGGGTGGAGAAACAGTAGCTGCTATAAATAAATTTAAAAAAACAAATTCTTTTAAATTTGTTTCAACTGCTGGTGGAGCATTTTTGGAACATCTTGAAGGAAAAACTCTACCTGGTATAAAAGCAATAAATTGATAATGACCGAATTAAATAATATAGCATTAAAAATTATTAGCAATGGACAAGGAATATTGGCCGCTGATGAAAGCACTGCAACAATGACCAAGAGACTTGAAAATGTTAATGTTGAATCAAATTCTCACAACAGATTAATATTTAGGGAAGCTCTCTTTAGCTCAAGTAGCATGAAAGATTGTATTGGTGGAGTAATACTTTATGATGAGACTATAAGACAATCCAGTACTAAAGGTTGTAAAATTTCTGAATTAATTTCTGAGTCAAGTGCAGTGACAGGAATAAAAGTTGATACAGGTGCAAAAACTTTGGCAAATTCTACACAAGAAAAGATTACCGAAGGACTTGATGGTTTAAGAGAAAGATTAAAAGAATATTACAAGCTTGGTGCAAGATTTACTAAGTGGAGAGGCGTATATACAATATCTAATATATATCCAAGCAAATTATCAATTGTATCAAATGCTCATGCTCTTGCCAGATATTCAGCATTAGCACAGGAGAGTGGCATGGTACCGATTGTCGAACCAGAAGTTTTAATGGACGGACATCATACAGCCGAAGATTGTTTGAAAGTAACATCTGAAGTTTTAAAAGTATGTTTTGAACAGCTTGAAATTCATAAGATTGACTTAAAAGGTATTATTTTAAAACCTAATATGATTTTGCCTGGATCAAATTCAGACAAAAAAATTTCCAATGAAGAAGTTGCTAAACTTACTTTAAAATGCCTGAAAGACAATGTTCCAGCAGAAGTGCCAGGAATAGCATTTCTTTCTGGTGGGCAAACTGAAATTGAAGCAACTGAAAATTTAAATTTAATAAACTTAAATAACAATACAAGCTTTATTATGACATATTCCTATGGAAGAGCTCTTCAGCAAAGTGCTCTTAAATTTTGGTCTAAAGACATTTCAAATATTGAAGGAACCCAAAGTATTTTTAATCACAGAGCAAAAATGTGTTCACTTGCAGCAAAAGGGAAATGGTCCAAAGATATTGAAAATAAATAAAAAAAAATTTATATACTTAATTTCTCCAAATAAAATTGCTAACGACAACTTTTATGTTGACCTAGTTGAAATATTTAAAAAAAAGAAAGTAGGTTTTTTTCAACTAAGATTAAAAAGTGAAAAAATGAACAAAAAAATTCTAATTGGAAAAAAAATAAAAAGAATTTGCAAAAAATATTCTGTAAAGTTTTTAATCAACGATGATCCTTTTTTAACTAATACCTTAAATGCTGATGGATGTCATCTTGGGCAAAATGATATGGATTTACATAGTGCTAGAAAAATGCTTAAAAATAAAATAATAGGAGTCACTTGTCATAATTCTATTAAATTGGCAAAACAAGCTATTAAAAATAAAGCAGATTACTTAGCTTTTGGCGCTTTTTATGCATCAAAAACAAAAAAAACTAAATATAAAGCTAATATAAATATTCTTCACTCAATAAAAAAAATTACAAAAACACCAATTGTTGCAATTGGGGGAATAAGTTTGAAAAATTACAAAAAACTTCTGTTGAATAAAGCAAACTTTTTAGCTATCTCAAGCTACATATGGAATAATAAAAAGTTTAAACCAATTGAGGCAATAGATAAAATAAAATGAAAATTAATGCAACCGAAATAAGAGTTGGAATGATTTTAGAATATAAAAATGACCTTTGGGAAGTTTTAAAGACACAGCACGTAAAACCTGGAAAAGGTGGAGCTTTTGCGCAGGTAGAAATGAAAAATCTAAATAAAAATACAAAACTTAATGAAAGATTTAGATCAAGTGAAACTGTCGAAAAAGCAATTTTGGATGAAATAAAATTTAATTATTTGTATAATGACGATGAAAATTACTATTTTATGAATCCAAAATCATTTGACCAAATAAATATAAAGAAAAATATAATTGGTGAAAAAGGAAAGATGCTTACTGAAAACTTAGAGGTAAGTATACATTTTCATGATAATGTGGCATTATCTGTGGATTTACCAAATCAAATTACTTGCAAAATTGAAACTACTGATGCTGCTTTAAAAGGACAAACTATTTCCTCATCCTATAAACCTGCTACTTTAGAAAATGGAATAAATATTCAAGTGCCTCCGTTTATTGAAAGTGGCGATACAATAATTGTTGACACAAGAACAATTGAATACATAAAAAAAGTTTAAATAAAATGAATTCAATCTCAGCAAACTTGAACGTAATGATAAAAGCTTGCGAAAAAGCTTCTAAAATAATTATAAGAGACTTCGGTGAAGTTGAAAACTTACAAGTTTCAAAAAAAGGTCCAAAAGATTTTGTAACTAAAACAGATCTTCATGTAGAAAAAATATTAGTCGAGGAATTATCTAAATCAAAAAAAAATTATTCCTTTATTACTGAAGAAAGTGGAATAATTAAAAAATTGGATAAGGAAAATTTTTGGATAATTGATCCAATTGATGGTACTACAAATTTTTTACATGGTATTCCTCATTTTGCTATATCAATCGCATTAAAATCAAAAAATGAAATAATTTCGGGAATTATTTTTGATCCAATTAAAAATGAAATGTTTTATGCTGAAAAAAATACTGGATCATTTTTTAACAATCAAAGAATAAGAGTATCAAAAAAAAATTCTTTAGAAGAATGTTTGTTTGCAACTAACCATGTTGGAACAAAATTTACAGACCTAAATGTAAGATATACCGGATGCGCCGCATTAGACCTCGCTTATGTTGCTGCTGGTAGATTCGACGGTTATTTTCATAATAATATAAATATATGGGATATAGCAGCTGGAGTATTGCTTATCGAAGAAGCAGGTGGGAAAGTAAATGATATAAATAGTTTTAAATTAAATAGCATAGATGTAAGGGCATCAAGTAATGAAATTCATGAAAAAATGAATGAAAAACTATTGAACTTTTAATTGTTTTTAATCAATCTTTTGTTATAAAGCCGCTTATGAAAAAAAACTTACATCCAAATTATCACATGATTAAGGTTGAAATGACTGATGGTACTCATTTTGAAACAAGATCTACCTGGGGATCTGAAGGAGAAACTCTTAAACTCGAGATAGATCCTAAATCACATTCAGCTTGGACGGGTGGAAAGCAGAAAATCCTAGATAAAGGCAGAATAAGCAAATTTAATAAAAAATTCCAAAACTTTAGATCAGAAAAAAAAGATTAATGTCAAATGTTCCTTTAATGCCAATGGCTACAGCGGTTTGGCTTGTCGAAAATACTACTCTAACATTTAAGCAGATTGCTGAATTTTGTAATTTACATGAAGTAGAAATTCAGGGCATAGCCGATGGTGAAGTTGCCAAAGGAATAGTTGGCTACAATCCTATAATGTCAGGACAGTTAACAAGGGAAGAAATTAAACTCTCTTCAGAAAATGAGGGCAGGCCATTAAATTTAAAAATAAATGAAGTTGAAATCGAAAGTTCAGAAAAAAAAATAAAAAAATATGTACCACTTTCAAAACGTCAGGACAAGCCAGACTCTGCTCTATGGCTTATAAAACAGCATCCATTACTCAAAGACTCACAAATTGGAAAATTAGTAGGTATTACAAAAAATTCTGTAACAACTATTAGAAATAAAAGTTATTGGAATTTTAATAATTTAAATGCCAAAGATCCTGTTGCAATGGGTCTATTTACTCAAAAAGAGCTTATAAAAGAATTAGAAAAAGCTGAAAGAAGAATTAAAAGAGAAAAAAAAGAAAAAGAAAAAGCTCTAATAAACAAATAAACATTAATAAGGATAGACAAATATTTTTTTAAATGATATTTAACGTTTTTTTTGGAGGTAGTTATTAAAATAGAAGTTAAAGATAATAATGTTGAACAGGCACTGAGAGTTTTAAAAAGAAAACTCCAGAGAGATGGTTTTTTTAAAATAATAAAACTTAAAAATACTTATGAAAAACCATCAGAGAAAAAAAAAAGAATACTCCAAGAAAATATAAAAAGAGTTAAAAAGCTAAATAAGCTTAAAAATAGAATTTAAATATCGCGGGGTGGAGCAGCCTGGTAGCTCGCAAGGCTCATAACCTTGAGGTCGGCGGTTCAAATCCGTCCCCCGCAACCAATTAAATTTTTAATTAAAGATTTTTAATAATATCCTCTGTCATTTTTTTTGCGTCCGCAAATAACATTAGAGTATTATCTCTATAAAACAAATCATTATCAATTCCGGCATATCCTGGAGATAAACTGCGTTTAACAAATAATACTGACTTACTTTTTTCAACATCTAAAACTGGCATGCCATATATAGGACTTTGAGGATCTGATTTTGCCACTGGATTTGTTACATCATTAGCTCCAATAACATATGCTACATCACAGTTTGCAAAATCGTTGTTAATTTCCTCCAGTTCAAATACTTCATCATAAGGAACATTTGCTTCTGCCAACAAAACGTTCATGTGACCAGGCATTCTTCCTGCGACTGGGTGAATTGCATAAGTAACTTTAACTCCATTTTTTTTTAAACCATCTACCATCTCTCTTAAAGCATGTTGTGCTTGTGCTACTGCCATGCCATATCCTGGAACTATTATAACTGAAGAAGCATTTTTCATAAGAAATGCTGCGTCGTCTGCATTACCATTTTTTACTGGTTTTTGCTCTTTTGAGGAATTTTTATTAATCTGATCATCTGACGCTCCCCAGCCTCCAAGAATAACATTAAAAAATGATCTATTCATACCTTTGCACATTATGTAAGACAAAATCGCACCAGAAGATCCTACAAGTGCACCTGTAATTATAAGTGCAGTATTTTCTAATGTAAAACCTATACCCGCAGCAGCCCATCCTGAATATGAATTTAACATAGATATTACAACTGGCATATCTGCTCCACCGATTGGAATAATCAATAAAACTCCAACTAAAAATGAAATTAAAATTAATGTCCAAAATAAATTATTAATTTGAGTTTTACATAAATAAAAAATTAAACCTATTAAAATTAATCCTAAAGCCAAATTTAAAAAATGTTGACCCACAAATGTTATTGGAGAACCAGACATTATTCCTCTAAGTTTTAAAAATGCAATTATTGATCCAGTAAAAGTTATAGCTCCAATGGAGGCTCCTAAAGACATTTCAATTAAAGATGCGATCTTTATATTTCCTGGTG
>Ga0208261_1000663_pt1 | contig 13219 bp, 11 predicted proteins | sample Knorr_S7_td_DCM__FD_185595 | JGI IMG/M metagenome (GOLD analysis project Ga0208261, IMG submission 185595) | Marine microbial communities from Southern Atlantic Ocean transect - Knorr_S7_td_DCM_ad_131m_LV_B (SPAdes) (version 3) | ecosystem: Environmental > Aquatic > Marine > Oceanic | place...
TCTAGTAATTCCATATTCTTGGTTTGGCTTCGAATTTACAGATTATATTTTCAAAAAAGAGATTCTCCCAGAAGGATTCACTCTCGTTGATGATCGACTTTGGGAGGAAACCAGAATAAAAGTAGGTATTCCTGAGCTAGGCAAAGAAATTGACTCATCGACGATTTCGGCCTCCTTAGGAATAGATGAGTTCTCTGTTAGTTTCACTAAAGGCTGCTATACGGGACAGGAGTTGGTTGCGCGTATAGATAGCCGTAAAGGTGGCACACCATACCGTCTTGTGAAAATAAATGGGACTTCAGAGATTGATTCCAGTCAAGGTTATCTTTTTCAGAACGGTGAAAAGATTGGAACTGTCACTAGCGAAGTATCTACTGACGATGGTTTCTTTGCACTTGGTCTTTTGAAACGAGGAGTTGAAACTCCTTCAGAAGTCCAGATCCTCAGTGACGATTCCAAAGAGGAAAAAGTTTTCGTTATGCCTTTAGATGGCTAATACTTCCTGAGAAATCTTAAATAAGTATGGGCACGACCCGACATTGAAAATTTATATGTGTTAGATTTGGGACTTGCTCGTTGATTTTCCGCCCTGCGTGGGCGGTTTTCGTTTTTATCTATCGATCCACTGTAAATAATGCTGAAATCACCTTTGGGTGTTCGTATGCGCTTTCCGGGGTTTTCCTTAAATCTCCTCCTCTTTTCCTTCCCAGTTGGTATTGGCAAGTTCTGATCCGAGTCGGTGGTTTTTTCCTGTGGGTCGCTCTCTATAAGGAAACGATCTTCCATATAAAGAATGATTGAACCATCAGAAGTCAATACAATCGCTACTGGAGCGTTGCTTGCCATGGTTTCTTCAAGAGCTGCGAATAGACGGATACAGTTTTTACAAGAGCCATCTAATAGCTGGAGGTCAGACACACAGGTAACATAATCGAACATATGTTCGATTACTAGTCGAGTGGATTTATTTAACTGTTATTCTTGACAGTTATCGTTTTTTAGTTTTGCTTTTAATTGCTTGAAAATAGCTAAATTCTGGAGGCTCCCTCAGTGATGTTCTGTGAAGTCGTAACCTTGTGTAATGGCAGGTTTAGAAAAAAATAGAGAATTAGCAATAGAAAAATTTAGATCTGCTCAGCGTTTTGGCTCGTGCACACCTGCGCAGTTGCTCGGTAGTTCAATCAGAGCTCCTATTCTGGACATTCTGTGTGAAAAAAGAGTTGCAATTAGAAGTTATGGAATGCGAGGCACAGATCTTCAAAATCAATGGTTTAAATTAGTTGAACTTGCAGGCAGCAGACCAGACTCTCTGGGCTTTATTGAGCGTAAAGGCAATCTAAAAAATTTTTCTAAAGAGTTGAAAATTAAAGAAGAACTAATTCAAAAAAATTTAAAAGCATGGAGCCGAAGAAAGAATCCTCCGGTTATTTATGAAACCCATTCTGGGAAAAAGTCAAGAGTTGTTATTCAGATACCACTTTTGACTGAGTGGTTATTGTGGGTTGCTGATTCTCGTTCAGTTGTGCACAGTGGGTTGAAAGGGTTCATAAACTTCAGAACGATCAATGATGTGGCTGTCTCTCTTATCTCCAAGGGCGTAATGCCTAGGAACGACAAGTTCTTAACGCCATTGGACGCTGCTCGAGATATACGAATGGCTGAAAAGAAATCTTCTCAGATCTCTTAATGTATTTTTAACTATTTGAAAGTTGCTTTATGGTCGACCAGAGATCTGAATCAACTTCAACTTCGTTAAGGGTATGAATATTTTTTCCAGGTAGTCGACTATCTGGTTGTGATTCAATTACATCGGCCAGTTTTTCTACTCTTTGTAGAAACCTCTCATCGTAAGCTTCCACATCGATTATTATGTAGAACTGACCTAGGTCATGAGGTTCACCTTCAGGTGTTTTCAAAGGTGGAACCTCGACACTCAGTCTTGACCCAGTCAATGCGCCGGCTAAGATCTCAGCCAAAAGTCCAAGGCCATATCCTTTATATCCACCTGCAGAGAGCAAGGAACCTTCTAAAGCATCTTTAGCATTGGTGGTTGGCTTTCCTTTTTTGTCAACCGCCCAGCCAAGAGGAATTGGTTCATTGGCTGTGGCCGCCATTGTGATTTTACCTAACGCTATAGCGCTTGTGCTGAAATCAAATTGAAATGCTACTCCTCCTTCGCCATCTGGTACTGCCATGGCAATCGGATTAGTCCCGAGCACAGGGGCTGTACCATTTGGCGGAGCTACGACGGCGGAAGCATTGGTCGCCCCTATAGCTAGCATTCCCGATCTAGCTATTTGTTCTGTGAAGTACCCTAGAGAAGTGCAAGTATGTGTGTGCTCGATCGAGTAACTGCATATCCCATTATCACGAGCTACTTCTATAGCTTTATTAAAACCTGCTGAAAAAGCTGATTGAGCAAAACCAAACCTCCCATCAACTCTCACTGTTCCAGGTTTGTTGTTAGTAATAATAGGTTCGACTACTCCGTTAACTCGACCAGTTTCCAACTGAAGGCAGTAGCTCTCGACATAATAGAGACCACATATTTTGTTTCCCTTCCCTTCAGCAGTGCGAACGGCATGAGCTACCAGAGAGGCAATTTCAAGAGAAGCACCGTGTTTGACAAGTGCTCTTTTTGTGGTTGTTTCTATCTCATCGATAGATATTAGTAATTTATTATCCATTGCGATTATTCATTTTTTAAAAGTAAGTGAATTTAAGATTCATCTAAAATTTCCTCAGATAAAAGAAACTGTGAAGCGATTTTGTCTAATTGGTTCCATTCAAGAAGAGAAACCCTTAAGCCAGTTGATAAGGCGTCGATTGTCTTCTGATTAGTTTTAGGGGAGATGGGGTTATCTAATTTCAGATTAACAGAGGCAATTTTAGAATTACCATAAATAACTTCTGTATCACACGACCATGTGATCCCGTATTTTTCTTGTGTATGCAAAGTGCGTGCGAGAAACGCAAAAGATAAAGACGGGTCAAAATTTATATCAACAGATTTACGACCGCTCGGTATTCGCAGTTCCAGAGAACTTCTTTGGATTTTATTGAATGTTTCAGATTCTGAGGTTATTGCTTCCAACCAAGAAGAAATCCCTTGACTGTAGTTAATTTCGCAGAAAGTTATATCTTCAGCTAAACGATTTGCAGTACTAGCTTCGCAAAGAAGAACACGACTAGCTCTTTCAACTTGGTCCTTCAATTCTCTTGGTGCTACAAGAATTGTTGCGTCAGTCATTAAACACATCTTTAAACAAACGAATCCAGTTAGAACCCATAATTGAAGCAATTTCTTCTGGAATGAAACCTACTTCAGAAAGTCCTTCAGATAATGATTCAAAATCCTCCGGGCCCTTAAACCATTCAGGCCAGGTCGGGAAAGTGGGTATATCTTCAATTTCTTTTGGTCTGTCCCATCTTCCATTTCGCATCCAACCTAATGCATCCGATGCCCAACCAACTACTGAATCACTACCGATTGCTACATGGTTGACTCCAACCTTTTCTGCAGTATCTGCCACCATACGACACCAATCAAGACGTGTAACTGTGTTCCCACCTATAAAAAGGGGGTAGAGGGTGCAACCGATTATTCCACCTCTGTCAGCGAGAGCTTCTATAAGGTAATCAGGTTTATTACGCGGTGAGTCGCAAAAAGAGGAAGGGTTACCGTGAGTTATTGCAATAGGTTTTTCAGAACTTTCTATAGCCTCGAGACCGGTTCGGTTGCCAACATGTGAAATGTCAACGAGTATCCCAGATGAATTAAAAGCATTTACCATACGATGACCCACTCTGGTTAGCCCACCATCTTCAGGTTCCCAGCAACTAGATCCAAGATGATTCGAAATGTTATAGGTGAGTTGAATTATTCGTATTCCAAGATCAGCAAAAATGCCTGCCATCTCAGGATCATCACCGAGCATAGAGCTATTTTGAAAACCCAGAATTACTCCCAGAATCCCTTCATCTTTAGCGGTGTGCATTTCTTTGACGTTTCCTACGATTCTGACAAGATCAGAGTTTTCACGAGCGAAATGTCGCCAATCACCAATTTTAGTAATTGCTCCAGCTAAGTCTTCCCAAACTCCGCAAGTGGCGTGAACTACGTCTATGCCACCAGATTTAACTTCTTTTATTGTTGAGCGACTCCAATTGTTTATTTCTAGACCGTCTACAAACATTAGGTAAGACCTCCTGGTTGTTTAGGCAAAATCCATTTATCTACAATATTAGATCCAATTTCTGATACTCTCGGTGCCCCTTGGAAAAGTGTTACCCTAAGCCAATCTGTCGATTGTGGAGAGAAGTTATCCATCCCATACATAGCTAATTGAAACCTTTGTAGGTTTAATGGCAGGTGCTTAAAATCACAAACATTTTCCATGGGTTCGCTATAAGGACCAAAATTTCCGAGAAGACGTTTTACGGCAATCTCATGCTCAGGGAAAGAGCAAAGGAATTCATTTACTGAAATCTTTTTATCTATTTTTTCTAAATCTTTAATCAATTTGTCAATACGCAAGGATATATCTATTGGGATTTCTCTATGTTCTGGATCAATAACAGATCTTTCTGCGCGACGCGGTTCTTCAGCATTATCTGACATGACCCACCAGAAGTGTCTAGCCTCCGGTCCACTTAGGTCTAGTTCGTTTAACCAGAAGTACCTTTCATCAATTATTATTTTTAGATCTTCAACCGTGGCATTTAAGTCTGCTTCTTTTTCACTCTCTACCATCAGAAGACGATCGATTATTTCATCGTTTGTATCATCTAGTTCTAGCAACAATGAGATTACCAATTCGGTTATTTCATTGTCTTGCTTTTCAGCCCATAGGTAAAGATCGTTAAATGGAAGTGTATTTTCACTTAAAGAGTTAAAAGTTTTCTTGATGAGTAAAGTTGCTTTTGCTAGCGAATCAGGGCCCATCCAAGGCCAGCGGTCATCACCACCTAATGATGAGAAGTATTGGTGTGCCTTGTCAAACCATTCTTCAAGAATCTGCGTATTTTTTGTCGAGCCTTTGAGAGAACGGACATTAGATAGAGCCAGTTCTCGTATAGAGACCCATGCATTTAACTCTCCAGGATGTTTTATAGCCCAAGGAACTAAACCTAAACCCGTCGCGTTACCTAAACCAAAAAAATGACTCCATTCACTGTTGAAAGATACAGCGTTAGGGTTTTTTGCCTTGGCACAATGTTCTACAGATTCGTAACTGACTTCCCTGAAAAGCCATGCGGCGAGAAATTGAGCTCTGTAAGGAGCAGAAAGTGGGTGTTGGTCTTCGAAACCCAAAAAAGACCGCATTCCAAACTTTCCGTTTCCGTAGAAAGCCGTACTTCTCATGATGTAACCAGCGTCACCTAATTTTTTTGATTCCGGCTGGTTGCCGCTTGCTAAACGTTCCACCAGATATTCATAAAAGCGGACACTTCGATTTCCCCTAGTTAATATAAGTACACGGGGATCCAGCCTGCTTGATTCTTGTTTAGGGACTTCATTTTTTAAGAACTGCAAGAGATCCTCATTTACTTCTCCCTCTACCAATGCTGCAGTCACATCCCATACATCAGCTATTACACGGTCAGTATGTAGAGATTCATCGATAGTAGAAGTAAAAGCTACGAAGTGAAATAGTTTTCCTTCAGCAAAAATGCGATAGATAATATGCCCTTGTCCAAGTTCGTCAAAGTTGACAACCTGACGTTCGATTTCCCACTTATTCAAAAAAGCTCGACGTATCATCGAACGGCTGAAACTAAAACGAGTCATTCTTACAGAACCGAGACTTGCAGGTTTCATCACGGTCTCCGCTGGGCGCAAAACATTATGTGGATTATTCAATAGGGTAGAAAGTTCCGACATATTCTCGTTTATTGTCATCGATCTGAGTCAATTAGACGTCTATACACAAATTGAATCTATCTCACAGTGCATAAACCTGTGAAAGTCGCATTTAGTCAATCGTTAAATATCAGGGCTGTTTGCTGTCAAAAGATTGAACTGAGACGATAGTTCCTTCATCGACATGAATTTCTACTTCATTAGTTGTGAATTCATTAGAAATGCCTAGACCTGAACCAACACTGAGATCAATTCCATCTAATTCCCATTTGAGACCTTTGCTGGTAATTCCAAAAGCAGTGCCACCCATAGCGAATAGTGTCAATGTGTCAGAAGGAGCACCGATTAATTTTGTGTCATTGCGAATTATTTTGGCATAACTATTATCGATAAATAAATCAATTTCGAGGTCTTGCCAGCGGTTTGAACTAGCCACGACGATGTTGCCGAAAGTATGATCAAATCTCCCTCGTGCTGAAGTGATGATAGTTACTGATGAGAGACCTTTTTCAATAGTTGCAGCAAGAGCCAATTCTAAATCTGTTACATCTTTATCTGTTGGAAATTTTCTGGCTTCATTAGCCTTCTCAATTGCTTTTGTAGAGCAAGAATCAAAATCCCCAATTATCAAGTCAACTTCTAGACCTAGTTCATCAGCGTGATCTCCGCCCGAGTCCGCAGCAATTACCAACTGTGCTTCCGGAAGAGGAAAATCAAATAAAGGTAAAGGTCCTCCAGTGAAAATAAGTGCGTGCATATCGCTTATTTTCCGTTCTCTAAAATATGAATGTTCCAACGTCCAGCGGTTTTATTAACCGCAGCATTTAAATCAAAACACTTAGAGATGTTTTCCGAAGTCATTGTTTCATTCATCGTTCCTGATGCAATATTTTTACCATTCTTCAGAAGCAGAAGATGGCTGAAACCAACTGGGATTTCTTCTAAATGATGAGTTACTAGAATCATAGGAGGAGATCTTTTTTCGGTAAGTAGATTCGAAAGAACAACTAAAAGTTCTTCACGTCCTCCTAAGTCTAAACCACTAGTCGGTTCATCTAAAAACAGTATTTCGGGTTCTGACATAAGTGCCCTAGCTAAAAAAACTCTTTGCTTTTCTCCAGTGGATAACGTACCGAACAGTTGATCAGATTTTTTTCCGCAACCTACATTTTGTAATAGTTGATGAGCTCGTTCCCAATCAGATGGGCTGAAAGTGTCCCACCAAGGCTCGGTCGCGCCTGTAAGTGCTGTTACCACCACTTCTATTGTTTTTATATTGAATCTAAATTTGTAATTTAATGAAGTCGACATAAAACCAATTCTCGGTTTAAGCAAACGCAAATCTGTCTTACCTAAAACATGATCGAGAATCTCTACCTCGCCTTTACTCGGATGTAGATTCACAGCAGCGATATTAAGTAAAGAAGTTTTACCCGAACCATTAGGTCCTAGAACAACCCAATTTTCATTACGATTAATTTCCCAATCAATATTTTGAAGTATTTTTGTACCCGAGTCTGTTTTACTGACTGAAGTTAGTTTCAAAAGAGGCATGTTACTGAGACTAGAACAAGGATCTTATTAACAGCGTAATTGCAGCTGTACCAGATAAGAGATAAATACCATTAGTTATCCATTTATGATCAAGTTTTTTTCTAAGAGGACCTGATACGGCCATCCCTATCATTACTGAGGGGAGAAGGTAGATACTTGTAAGTAAATCCCCAGAGTCAAAGTTTCCTGTTAAAGCAAGAGCGCTTATAGAAATGATAGTTCCTATCAAGAAGTAAGGAGAAAGAGTAGCCCTGAGAACAGATCCAGACACATCATGATAAAGCAAGGCAATTGGAGGCCCTCCAACACCGACTGATGTACCCATGAAACCACTCACACATCCAGCCACCATTAAGTTCTTCTGCGATCTTTTGAATTTCAAGCCACTTAATCTAAGGGCAATGGCAAAAAGCAGAAGAGAGCCAAAAAGTACACCTATTCTTTCTTCAGCCACGACACTGAGTGCTAACACAGCTAAGGCAATTCCTGGAAGCCTCCCTATCACAGTCCATGTAAGACCATATTTGTCAGTATTACCTTTTTCACGAAGGGTAAAAAAACCCGAAAGTATAGGGTTTATTAAAAGTACGGGTCCTGGAACAAAATCTGGGTTAATTAGAGCGAGAATTGGTACAGCTAAAAGATTTGCTCCAAATCCTAAAACGCCTTGAAGAGTACAACCAACCGCATAAACAAAGCACCCAGCAAGTATTTCAAAAAGACTCATTGGGAATCGAACTCCTTTCCGCCTTGCCGGGCCCAAGTCTCATACATAGTTGCATACTTTCCATTCAGTTGAACTAACTCCTCATGAGTCCCTATTTCAAGTATTGAACCATCATCTACTACTCCTATACGATCTGCTCTCATAGCAGTGGCAATTCTGTGAGCAACAATTATCGAGGTTCGGCCCTCAAGCAAGTTGTCAAGAGCTTTTTCGATTGAAGACTCAGAGAGTAAATCTAGATTTGAGGTGGCCTCATCGAGGATAAGAAGCCGAGGCTGGCACAAAAAAGCTCTAGCAAGAGCAAGAAGTTGACGTTCACCTGCAGATAGAGAAGCACCCCTCTCATGAATAGCACTATCAATTCCGTTAGGAAGACGGCTTATCAGACCTGTTAGACCGACTGCATCGCAAGCTTTCTCAATATCTTTTTCGTTAGCGTCAGGACGCGCAAAAATCACGTTTTCTTTGATGCTCCCATTGAAAAGAAATGGCTCTTGGGGAACTACAGCAATTTGCTTTCTTAGTGATTCAAGTTGGAGATCTCGCAAGTCGTGACCATCGACTAATACCTTTCCTTCATCAGGGTCGTAAAAACGAGAAATAAGTTTTGCAATAGTCGACTTTCCAGCACCTGTCGGACCCACTAATGCGACCACTTCTCCAGATTCAATCAGCAGACTTACATCTTTTAAGACAGGTTTATTTTTTTCATAACTAAAATCAACTGATTTCAATTCGACTTGTCCAACAACTTGTTGTATCTCTATGGCTTCCTCTTTCTCTGGAACACTAGGTGCAGTTGAAAGAAGTTCACGGAGTTTCTCTATTGAAGCGCTACCTTGCTGGTACTGATTGTACAACTGGACGAGACTTTGAATTGGGGCAAAGAAAGAAGTAAGAAACAATAGAAAAGCAGTTAATTCACCGATACTCAGGTCGCCATTTAGAACCATTTTTCCGCCAATAAGTAAAACTATTGCCTGAGTTACAATTCCTACCGCTTCTGTTCCCGGTCCAAAGATGGCTTGTGCGCGACCCGTAAAGATATTTGCTTCAAAATGAGAGATAGTTATCTCATCGTGTAATTTCGATCGGTTTTTACGTTGGTTGAATGCGGTTATTACACGCATGCCAGCGAGGCTTTCTGAAAGATTTGAAAGAATTGCAGCAATTTTGTCTCTAACATTTAAGTATCCGAAAATAGAAACCTTTCTAAACCAAAGAGTCAAAAGAATATTTACTGGAACCACCAAAAGAAGAGTTATCAACGCAAGATATGGATTAAGAAATATTAGATAAATTGTGATTACAATCAATGTCACTATTTGAACTGCAAAATTTACCAATCCTTCTTGAAAAAGAACAGTTAAAGATTCGATATCACTAGTCATTCGAGTCATAAGAACACCAGCTTTTTCATTAGTAAAAAAGCTAAATGATTGCCTTTGCAAGTGACTGAAAACTCGGATTCGCAACTTGTAAATAAGTTTTTCCCCTAACCTCCCTGTGAAAGATGCTCGAGCGAAAGAAATCAGCGCAGACAGCGCTATTGAAATCACATAGCAAATGCAGGTAGCTATGAGGACTTGTGTATTCTTGCTCGCAATACCATCGTCTATCGCGATTTGAGTTAACAGAGGTCCCAGATGCTGAAGTCCGGATTCAATCACCACTAAAAAAAGCGCAAGGCACAGCATGAGACTGTGTGACGAGAGAAAGGTTTTGAGTGTGAAAGGTGAACGGTCCCATTTGTTATGTGAAAAAGAAATCTGTGGAACTAGATGCTCAGGTTCTTTCTCTACAACTTTTTCGATTCTTTCATGAAAATCATCAGGTAACTCCGCGAAAGGTAAACCCGCTTCAGCATTAGCCTGAACTGACGAAGGCCCAATAGAGAAACCTCCCATACCTCCACCAAATCCCATCTCTACTTAACCTTCCGTGTAAGACCTGAAGACAGTATCGATTCATACTCGGGCGAATTTTCTAATAGGTATTCATGCGTTCCTTGGGCTTTCACCTTTCCGGCTTCCATCAAAATTACCCTGTCGGCCAAACTAATTGTCGAGAGCCTATGAGCTATAACTAACGTCGTTCGATTTTGCAAAAGTTTTTTTAAAGAAGCATGAATCAAGGATTCAGTTTCCACATCAATGGAACTAGTCGAATCATCTAATACAAGGATTTTTGGATTCGACAAAAGTGTTCTAGCTACGACTACCCTTTGTCGCTGTCCTCCCGAGAGGGTGTAACCACGTTCTCCCACAACTTGTTCGTACCCGTTTTCAAGATGGTTGATGAAACTATCCGCCTGAGCTGCTTTAGCGACATCTATTATTTCACTCTCTTTTGCATCAGGTTTACCGAAGGCAATGTTGTTCCTGATCGAGTCAGCAAATAAAAACGGTTCATCAGGAATCACATTTATATGTGTTCTAAGATCTTCAAGAACTAAATCTCTTATATCCGTCCCATCTAAGAGAATGGAGCCACCCGTCACGTCATAGAACCTAGGCAATAGTCTGGCAACAGTTGATTTTCCGCATCCGGTTCGCCCAACCAAAGCTATTGTTTCACCAGCATTTATCTCAAGATTGAAGTCATCCAAAATAATGAGGTTCTCGTCATTTGGATAGGAAAATGTAACATTCTTGAAGGTGAGATTGCCTGCAGGGGAGATAATTCTCTTCGCTGAAGGTTTATCGACTACATCAGGTTTTTCATCGAGGATCTCAAAAATGCGTAATGATGAAGCAGCAGCTCTTTGTGCCTGGAGTAGGACGAAACCCAACATTCTGAATGGAACCGAGATCATTATCACATAACTACTAAAAGCTATAAGGGCACCAATACCGATTCTGTCATTTATGGAAAGCCAACCTCCGTACATCAAAATTCCGGCCATACCTAAACGGGGAAGGGATTCAATTAATGGGTTAAAACGTGCTCTTGCGTCAATTAGGGCAGTTGAAGACCAACGTAACCGTTGAGCCATTTGAGCCAGTAATTTGATTTGGTCTTTTTCTGCTGCAAAAGATTTTACAATTCTCGAACCGTTTATGTTCTCATCAACGACCATCGCTAAATCAGCCGTACGACCCTGAGTGACCCAAGAAAGTGGGAATACTTTGTCACGCATTTTTTGGGCAAGAATATAAACAAATGGCATGCAGGAAATAGTTACAAGGGTCAGAGGAATATGTATAGAAAGCATGAAAATGAAAGCCAAGAGAAAACTGAAAATTGAAAGTACCGCTAAAGGGCCAAAAGCTAAAAGTAGCTGAATGGATCGAATATCTGAATTTGCCCTAGATATAACTTCGCCACTAGCTATTCGATCAAAAAAAGAAAACGAAAGTTTAGTTAGACGTTTAAAGATTAAGGATCTGAGCTGGGTTTCGATTCGATACGCAGTTTTAAAAAGTAGAAACCTATAAGTGAATCTAAGAGCAAATGCAATTATCGCCATTGCTAACAGTCCCCAAACATAAGAAGCAATTTTCCCTGTTCCATCTGTTAGAGCATTGTCAATCGCTTCTCGCATAACCATCGGAACTGATACCTGGATAGCAAGACCCGAAATCCCACAAAAAGCTGTTAATAGAAAAGAGTTTTTTTGTTCTTTAATTAGGGGATATAAACGCTTAAACCAACGTTTCTTTACATCTGGATCTATAGAAGTATCAGAAATGGTGAACTTCTGTTTTTCTAACTCCAATTGAGTCGGATAATCCATTGGTTCACAGTACAAGATCAGCAGTTAAATGATTTGAGTATTGTGAGGTCTAAGCAGTTTTATACCTCGCTAGAGTGTAAGTACGATGTCAATCTGGTCTGGCTTGTTCATTGCTGCCCTTCTTTTGTCGCTAAATGCTTTTTTTGTTGCGGCAGAGTTTTCTCTTGTAGCGGTTAACAGAGCCAGTGTCGAAGCAGAAGCAGAGAATGGCTACTCACGAGCCCGTAGGGTAAGGAAACTTCTCCAAAACCTAATTGTTTATCTATCAGGAGCCCAATTTGGAATTACGCTTTCAGCATTGTCTCTTGGTTTTGTGGCTGAACCCACAGTCGCAAAGATTCTCACCGGTGGAGATGACAATTCAGGTTTGAGTGTTTTTTTGGCTGTCGCTGTAGCAACTTCTTTACATCTGGTAATTGGCGAACAGATACCCAAATACCTAGCCCTAGCGGCTCCTAGGAAGATTACTTTTATTCTGGCTCCTCTTATTCAGATATATGGAAAGCTTTTCTATCCCGTAGTTGCTTTCTTAAATTACTTTGCGAATCTTGTAGTCAACAGATTGGGAATCGAACCAAAGAGTGAATTATCTGCTTCCCATACACTCGGTGAACTTGAACACTTGATTGAAACGTCTGGCGATGAGGGTGTTCTTGATTCGGAAGAAGTGAATCTTCTCAGAAGATCAATAAGGTTCACAGGCAAGACAGTTGCTGATGTCTTAGTCCCACGATTAGAGGTATGCGCAATACAAAAACAAGACTCGGCGAAAAAACTCATTGATCTTTCTGTGAAAACTGGGTTTTCGAGATTTCCTGTATTTGGAATTGATTTGGACGACATAAAAGGAGTTGTTCACATCAAATCCTTATACAAGTTTCCTATAGAAACAAGGCTGGCGTTATTAGTAGAAGAATTGATGACTCCAGTTTTGACTGTGCCAGAAACACGAGACCTAGATGATGTTTTGGACGATATGCGGCAAAACCGCAATCAGCTATTAGTGGTAGCAGATGAACATGGAGGAACAGCAGGAATAGTCAGTATCGAAGATGTCCTCGAAGAGATTGTTGGCGAAATAGGAGATGAATATGACCATATAGAGGTCAAAACTAGAGCTGAAGGTCTAGGAAGTACGATTATTTCCGGTCGATTAAATTTGTACGAAGTTGAAGAATCAACTGGCTTGAAAGTCCCAGAAGGGCCGTATGAGACAATTGCTGGTTACGTTCTTTTTAGACTCGGACATCTTCCAGAACCAAGTGAGATTATTGAAGTAGACAGCTGGAAAATAGAAGTAGTAGCTGTAGAGGGACTGAGGGTAGCCAACCTTCGTATA
>Ga0208261_1000664_pt1 | contig 13205 bp, 11 predicted proteins | sample Knorr_S7_td_DCM__FD_185595 | JGI IMG/M metagenome (GOLD analysis project Ga0208261, IMG submission 185595) | Marine microbial communities from Southern Atlantic Ocean transect - Knorr_S7_td_DCM_ad_131m_LV_B (SPAdes) (version 3) | ecosystem: Environmental > Aquatic > Marine > Oceanic | place...
TCTTCTTCTATCAAATATCCAGCACAAGCTTCTTTGCTATGAGAAATAATTCCAGAAGTAGATGCATGAGCTCTATGAGAAGTTGCAAAAGCATCAAAAACTATAACATCTGCTAAGCTAGATAAAGTTTTAGCCAATTTATCATTATTGCTCTTTTCGCCTTCTAGAAATCTAACATTCTCCAACAAGGTAAGTGAATTAGTTTCATCTATATCAGAGAGGCTCTCAGCTAGATCTACTTTTTTAGCTATTAGCTCAGACAGCTCTTCCGCTACAGGTTTAAGACTATACTCAGGTTGAATCTCATTATTCTCTTTCGGCCTTCCTAAATGAGAGATAATAATTAGCCTCTTGGACTGATCTGCCAAGAATTCTATAGTTTTTAAAGATCTTAAAATTCTCTCATTATCAGAAACTTTTCCTGAATCTATTGGGGTATTCAAGTCTAATCTTAGTAAAACAGACTTTCCTGAGAAATCTATATCACGAAGATACTTCATTATTTTATTAGGTTCTTTAGTATTTTAAGGATGTTTTCTTCACTGAAACCGAAATGATCTTCAAGAATATTTCCTGGCGCGGACTCTCCAAAACTTTCCATGCCTAAAACTTCGCCCTCTAGGCCTACATACTTAAACCACCAGTCTTTATGAGATAATTCTACTGCAAGCCTTGGTAGTCCTTTGCCTAAAACAGACTCTTTATATTTATCGTCTTGAATATCAAATCTTTCAGTGCATGGCATAGATACAACTCTAACGTTGCCTAATTTCTTTGCTGCGTTTATAGATACCCCTATTTCAGACCCAGAACTGATAATAACAGCTTTTGGCTCTTCAGCTGGTTCATGAGCAATATAACCACCCATTTCTATCTGCGATAATGCAATGTCATCTCTTTCTAAAGGCTCTAACCCTTGCCTAGATAAAATGATTGCAGTTGGCTTATTGCTATTTTTTAGGGCCATTTTCCAAGAAACAGAGGTTTCTACTTTATCGCAAGGTCTCCACGTTTCTAATCCAGGTGTTGATCTGAGACTTGATAAGTGCTCTATGGGCTGATGTGTTGGCCCATCTTCTCCAACAGCAATAGAATCATGTGAATAAACCAATATATTTGGAAGCTCCATTAAGGCTGCCATCCTAACGGCATTTCTAGCGTAGTCTAAAAAAACAAGGAAAGTTCCACCATAAGGCCTAAAACCTCCATGCAGACACATTCCATTCATTATCGCAGTCATTGCAAACTCTCTTACTCCATAAAAGATATAATTCCCAGAAAAATCATCCGCTTGAATTGCCTTAGATCCTGACCAATTTGTATTATTTGACCCTGTTAAATCAGCTGAACCTCCAATCATTCCAGGGACTCTAGCGCATAAGAACTCCAAAACTTCTTGCGAGGCTTTCCTAGTAGCCATCTTTTCTTGAGACAACTGACACTCAGAAATAAAATCGTCCATAAAATCGTCAAAATTTTCTGGTAAAGACAGGTTTATGGCATCTTGAAATTCTTTTTGTTCTGCTTCATTAAGCTTATTGAAAATATTTATCCAACTTTCTTCTGAATTTTGTCCTTCTTCTATATGATTCCATTCCTCTAAAATATCTTTTGGGATCTCAAAAGGCTCATAGTCCCATTCTAAATTTTCTCGTGTTAGCTTTATTTCTTCGTCTCCTAAAGCAGACCCATGTATTCCAGCCGTTCCCTCTTTGTTTGGTGAGCCTTTTCCTATAACTGTCTTACAACATATTAATGTTGGCTGATCTTGATTCTGCTTAGCATCTATTAATGCTTTATCTATTTCGTCTGGATTATGTCCATCTATATCTGGTATTACTTGCCAACCATAAGATTGAAACCTAGAAGGAATATCTTCTGTAAACCATCCTTCTACTTTTCCATCTATTGATATCTCATTATCGTCATAAATAACAACAAGTTTGCCTAAACCTAAAGTGCCTGCCAAAGAACAAGCTTCATGAGAAATACCTTCCATTAAACAACCATCCCCTGCAAAGACATAAGTCATGTGATCTACTACTTCTAACTCATCTCTATTAAATCTTTGAGCAAGCATTCTTTCAGATAAGGCCATTCCAACAGCATTTGCTAGCCCTTGTCCCAAGGGTCCGGTAGTTGTTTCTACGCCTGGTGTTACTCCATGCTCAGGGTGACCGGGCGTTTTTGAACCTAATTGTCTAAAATTCTTTATATCGTCAATGGATAGGTCATAGCCCGTAAGATACAGGAGAGAATAGATAAGCATAGAGCCATGTCCATTTGACAAAACAAATCTATCTCTGTCTGCCCAATTAGGATTCTTTGGATTATGTTTTAGATGTTTTTTCCAAAGAACCGAGGCTATATCTGCCATTCCCATAGGCATTCCTGGATGACCAGACCCTGCCTCCTGCACGGCGTCCATTGAAAGGGCTCGGATAGAATTAGCTAGCTCTGAGTTAGTTGGCATTTTTTTGTTGCTATATTCTCCTTTATTTAAAGCTTTGTCTATACAAAAAATCCTTCAAAAACTAGCTCTTCAAGACAATTAGAGGGTAAAATGCCCAACCCCAAAATTTATGGAGAATAAAATTGAGTGAATATAAGGTTTTTACTTCTGAATCTGTATCCGAAGGTCATCCAGATAAAATGGCCGACCAAATTTCTGATGCAGTTTTAGATGCGATGCTAAAGGATGATCTTGACTCTAGAGTAGCTTGTGAAACGCTTGTTAAAGATAACTTAGTTGTTCTTGCTGGTGAAATTACAAGCAGATCAGAACCTGACTTAGAAGCATTAACAAGAAAAGTAATACTAGATATAGGGTATGACAGCCTAGAAGTTGGGTGTGACGGTAATACTTGTGAAGTTGTTAATGCAATTGGAAAACAATCTCAAGATATAGCTCAGGGTGTAAACGAAGGTGAAGGTGAAGATTTAGAACAAGGTGCAGGAGATCAGGGGTTAATGTTTGGCTATGCAACAAATGAAACTGAGGTATTAATGCCTGCCCCGATAACTTATTCACATAGACTTGTTGAGCAACAAGCCTTCATTAGAAAGTCAGGAAAGCTTACTTGGTTAAGGCCAGACGCAAAGAGTCAAGTAAGCTTTGTATATGGTGATGATGGGAAGCCTGAATCTATATCAGCTGTTGTTCTATCTACTCAGCATGACCCTGATGTTTCACAAAAAGATCTGAAAGAGGGTGTGATGGAAGAAATAGTAAAACCAACCCTTCCTTCTAACTGGCTTAACGCAAATACCAAATATTTCATTAACCCTACTGGGAGATTTGAAATTGGAGGCCCTGTTGGAGATTGTGGTTTAACTGGTAGAAAAATAATAGTAGACACTTATGGCGGGATGGCCAGACATGGAGGAGGTGCTTTTTCTGGCAAAGACCCTTCTAAAGTTGATAGGTCTGCTGCATATGCAGGGAGGTATGTAGCAAAAAATATCGTTGCAGCTGGTTTAGCTGATAGATGTGAAATACAAGTTTCGTATGCTATAGGCGTTGCAGAACCAACTTCGATAAGTGTTAATACTTTTGGTACCTCAAAAATAGATGAAAATAAAATCTCAGACTTAATTAGAGAGCATTTTGATTTAAGACCAAGGCAGCTGATCAATATGTTAGATCTCAAAAGACCAATCTATCAAGCTACTGCTGCTTATGGACACTTCGGTAGAGAAGAAAGTGCTTTTACTTGGGAAAAAACAGATAAAGTAGAGGCCTTAAAAGGATAAAGATATGAGTAATAATGATTATAAAGTTGCGGATATTTCTCTAGCAGAATGGGGTAGAAAAGAAATAATAATTGCGCAATCTGAAATGCCTGCTCTTATGCAATTAAGAGATAGATATAAAAAAGAGCAACCTCTCAAAGGGGCTAATATTCTTGGCTGTATCCATATGACAATTCAAACAGCCGTTCTTATTGAGACTTTAGTCAGCTTAGGAGCAAATGTAAGATGGTCTGGATGCAATATATTTTCTACCCAAGACCATGCTGCAGCAGCTATAGCCAAAGCAGGAATACCCGTCTTTGCTTGGAAAGGTCAAACTGAAGAAGAGTTTTTATGGTGTATAGAGCAAACAATTCTCAAAGATGGGAAGCCTTGGGAGGCTAATATGATTTTAGATGATGGCGGTGATCTAACTCATATGTCTCATACTGACTATCCTGAGATCCTTGAAAATATCCATGGAATAACTGAAGAAACCACAACAGGTGTAGTTAGGCTTCAAGAAATGCTTAAAAAAGGCGAACTTAAAGTTCCAGCTATAAATGTAAACGACTCTGTGACTAAGTCAAAGAATGATAATAAATATGGAACTAGACACAGTCTAAATGATGGAATTAAGAGAGCAACCGATATGTTCTTAGCTGGCAGAAAGGCCCTTGTCATAGGTTATGGTGATGTTGGTAAAGGCTCTGCTCAAAGCTTAAAACAAGAGGGAATGGTAGTTAGAATAACTGAAATTGATCCTATTTGTGCGATGCAAGCTTGTATGGATGGCTATGAGGTTGTATCTCCATACCTTGATGGTAAGAATGATGGAACCGAGGAAAGCATCAATAAAACACTTTTACAAGATACCGATCTCATAGTAACTTCCACTGGAAATTATAAAGTTTGTGATAAACACATGCTCGGCAACCTTAAGGCAGGAGCAGTAGTGTGCAACATTGGTCATTTTGATACAGAAATAGACACACAATTCATGAGAGATGAGTGGGCGTGGGAAGAAATAAAACCCCAAGTTCATAAGATTTATAGAAGTCAAAGTACAGATAACGAAAATAATGACTATCTAATACTTTTATCAGAAGGAAGATTAGTAAACCTTGGAAATGCAACAGGTCACCCCTCCAGAATCATGGATGGATCTTTTGCAAATCAGGTTTTAGCCCAAATGTACCTTTTTGAAAAAAAGTTTGCTTCTTTGAATGATGACGAGTCCAAGGAAGAAAAAATTAAAGTTGAGGTATTGCCTAAAAAGCTAGATGAAGAAGTTGCTTCATATATGGTTAGTGGATTTGGTGGTGTTATAACTGAACTCTCTGATGAGCAAGCCGACTATATAAATATAGATAAGCAAGGCCCTTTTAAATCTGACGATTATAAGTATTAATGAATAGTAATGATAAAACTAATCCATTGTGGGGAGGGAGGTTTAAAGGTAAAGCAGATGAAACTGCTCTAAAGTTCTCTGCTTCAGTAGATTTAGATAAAAGGCTCTATAAAGAGGACATAGAAGGCTCTATTGTCTATGCCATGGCACTCAAAGAAGCAAAAGTAATAACCCAAAAAGACTATTCTCAAATCAAAAAAGGCTTACTAGCCATATCAAAGTCTATAGAAAATGGAAAATTCCATTGGGACGTAAACCTTGAAGATGTTCATATGAATATAGAGTCTGCTTTACAAAAAAAGATAGGCAAGGCGGCCAAGAAATTACACACAGGCAGATCAAGAAATGATCAAGTTGCAACAGACCTTAGATTATTCCTAATGAGAAAAATAGATTTGATTCTTCATGAAATAAGCTCGACTCAAAAAAGGATAACTAAATTAGCCAAAAAATATCATGAAGCCATAATGCCTGGACTTACGCATACTCAGATTGCCCAGCCAATTACCTTTGGTCATCACCTTCTGGCATGGAACGAGATGCTAGAAAGAGATTATTCAAGATTTAAAGAAGTAAGGAAGAGAGCAAGCATTCTTCCTCTAGGTTCTTCAGCTTTATCGGGCAACAGCTATGGATTAGATAGAGAAAAAATGGCTAAAAGACTTGGATTTGATTCAGCTTCGAATAATTCTATGGATTCAGTAAGTGATAGAGACTACGTAGTAGAATTTCTGTCTGCTGCTAGTCTCTTAGGAATACATCTATCTAGGATAAACGAAGAGCTTATATTATGGTCATCATCCCAATTTAACTATATTGAACTCAGTGAAGAGTTCTGTACCGGATCTTCTATAATGCCGCAAAAAAAGAATCCGGATATTGCTGAACTCTTAAGAGGAGGATCCTCAAAGCCTATTTCTTATTTGATGGGGATTCTCTCTTTAATGAAGAATTTACCGCTTTCCTATAATAGAGACCTACAGGAGGACAAACATTTCTTATTTAATGGTATAGATTACTGTCTAAGCAGCTTAGAGATATTTTCTCTAATGATTCAAAGCTTAAAACCAAATTTAAATCAAATGAAAAATGATTGTGAAAAAGGACATATAACTGCGACCGAACTTGCGGACTATCTTGTATCTAAAGGAATGGCATTTAGAGCTGCTCATAAGAAAACAGGAGAAATAGTTGCTGATGCAGACAATGAAAACCTTCAGCTTCATGAACTATCTCTGGATAAACTAAAAAAGAGATGTAAATTGATTGAGGAAGATGTTTTTGAGTGCTTAATACCAGAAAATGCATTGAAATTAAGAGATTCAAAAGGAGGAACTTCACCAAAAGAAGTCTTGAAACAGATAAAAAGAATAGAAAGAGACTTAAAAAAGAGAGCTATATGAACAAATCTATTCTTCTTACTATAATTTTCTCTCTTTTCATTGGCTGTGGACAAAAAGGTCCGCTCAATCTTCCAGAAAATTCAAATTTTAAAGAGGAAGTAAGCATTGGATCATATTAAACGAACTGATGGCGAGCTATTTATAGACGGAGTCTCTGTAACTGAAATAGCTGAAGAATATGGCACCCCTTCATATGTCTATTCAGAATCCTTAATTAAGCAGAACCTTGAGGAATACACCTCCTCGGTTAGAAAAGAAGACAAAATCTGCTACGCAGTTAAATCTAATTCAAATCTAAGTATTTTAAAATTACTAGCTGATAATGGATCAGGGTTTGATGTGGTATCAGGCTATGAGTTGCAAAGATGCCTTATAGCAGGAGCCGATCCAAAAAAGATAATTTTTTCAGGAGTTGGAAAAACAGAGAAGGAAATTTCTCTTGCTCTTCAAAATAAAATATTTTCTATTAACATTGAGTCTGAGTCTGAGCTTGAAAGAATAATTAGAATATCAGAGGTCCTTGAAATAAAAGCTGATTGTTTTATAAGACTAAATCCAGAAATTTCTTCTGAATCCCATCCCTATATACAAACTGCACTTAAATCATCTAAATTTGGTGTAGATACAGATACTGCAATAAGAATAGCCAAACTAATCAAGGAATCAAAACAAGTGAACCTAATAGGCATAGCCTCTCATATTGGATCCCAAATATCTAAAGAAAGCCTGGTCCTTGAGAATCTAGATTCACTTCTAAATGTTTTGAAGATTTTAGAAAAAAATGATCAAAAAATTAATTTTGTCGATATCGGTGGTGGCTTTGGAATAACTTACAAAGATGAAAAGAATTTAAGCCCCTCAAAATTACTTCCTAAAATTATTGATAAAGTTGGTCCGAATATAAATATCATACTAGAGCCTGGAAGGTCCATATCAGGAAAGGCTGGTATTCTAATTACCAAGACCGAGTATATAAAAGAATCTAAAGATCAAAACTTTATTGTGGTTGATGCAGGGATGAATGACTTAATGAGACCTTCCTTGTACGAAGCCTGGCATAAGATAGAGCCAGTAATTGAAAGCAAGAGCACTACTGAGGACTCCTATAAATTAGTTGGGCCTATTTGTGAAAGTGCTGATCAATTTGGAGAAGGGCTGCATATAGCTGTAGATCAAGGGGACTTGATAGCCATATTCGATACTGGTGCTTATGGCTTCAGTATGGCCTCTAATTACAACACTAGGACTAAACCTGCTGAGGTCTTAGCTTCTCAAGGAAATAAACGACTTATTAGGTCCAGAGAAACATTTGAAGACATAATAAGCCAAGAGATAGAGATGCTTCAATGAACCAATGTTATGAGTTTTCAGGACTAGGAAATAAGATATTAATTCTAGATCTCCTAAAGCAGGATATTGAAGTAAGTCCTCAATTAATTCGTAAATTGAAATCATTGAGAAATTTTGATCAACTTCTGACCATAGAGCCCCCAACTAAACCTAACTTAGACTTGTCTACCAAAATCTACAATTCAGATACAAGCGAAGCAGAAAATTGTGTAAATGGAGCAAGATGCTTAGCCAGGTACGTTATTGATAATGAGATCTTAGGCAAGAAGGAGTTTAAAGTATCAACCATATCGGATATTTGGTCATTAGGAGAAATAGACAGGAATAATTATTTCGTTTGCATGGAGGGTCCAGATTTCAGCAAAAATAGCGAGCACTTACCTTTGGCCAATGAAGCTGGTATTCGTAAGCTAGAGTTTGATGATTTACCGCCCCTTGAAGTTAGTTTCGTAAACATTGGCAATCCCCATTGTGTTAATTTTACTGAAGACATTAATTCTGACTTACTTAATGAATGGGGTTCACAGTTACAAAGTAGTACTTATTTTCCTGAGGGGGTTAACTTAAGCCTAGCTAAGATAATTAGCAAAGATTGCTTGAGCTTGAGGGTTTATGAAAGAGGTGCCGGTGAAACTGAAGCGTGTGGAAGTGCTGCTTGTGCTTCTGTAGTTCTAGGCTATAAATTAGACTTAATTGGAAAAAATACAAACGTGTCGTTTAATTCAGGAGACCTCAGGGTTAACTTTGACGAAATAAGCAATATAATCACGTTGGAAGGAGGAGCAGATTTTATAGGAAAATTTGAATTCGATTCATGAACAAGAAAGACTTAAAAGAAAGAGATGTTGCTGAGTTTTTGCTAATGAACCCAAACTTCTTTAAATCTAATCCAGATGTCCTTAATGCCCTTGAAATTACTCATAATTCAGAAGGAACTGTCTCACTTGTCCAAAAACAAGTAGAAAATCTGAGAAATGATTACAACTCTACTCTAGAAAATCTAGCTCAATTTTTAGAAAATGCTAAGGAGAATGAAAGAATCTTTTCACTTACAAAAAAGATAACTCTGGCATTACTAGAACAAGAAAATATTACAGATTTAATAGGAGAATTAGAGAAAAGATTCATAAACGATTTTGGTGCTTCTGTTTGTAAAGTTTTATTTTTTGGAGGTGAGATTAATAAACTGCCCAAAGGAAGGGTTGTGGGAAAGGATTTAGCAATTAAATCATTAGGTGAGTTAATTAAACCTAATCAAATCTACTCTGGCCCTATAGACGTTGATTCGAAAGCAAAAAAATTTCTTTTTGGTAATAAAGAAAGTATAAAAGAGTGTGTGCTTGTATCTCTTAAAACCAAAAGTGTAACCGCAATTCTTATGTTAGGTTCTGAAGCGAATGAAAAGTACTCAGCCGAAAAAGACTCTCTATTCCTAGAGTTTATTTCTGATGTAGCAAGCTCACTAATTGATAGACATAATAATTAGATGGCTGAGAGTGAAGTTGCATCATTTATAGATTACTTAAAGGTAGTTAAAAATTTTTCTGAACACACAACTAAAAACTACAAAAGGGATTTAGATAAATTTGTAGGGTTTCTTTCTGATAACTCTACCTTGCTAGAAAAGTGTGATGAACAAGACATAAGACTTTTTGTAAATCAAGAGAGGCGAAAAGGCCTAAGTCCAAGAAGTATCCAGAGAGTGCTTTCGTCTTGTAGAAGTTTTTTTAATTACTTAGTGGAGCACAAGGGGTTTGAAAAAAATCATGCCCAAAACATAAGTTCTCCTAAATCTTCTAAAACATTACCAAAAGCCCTTGATGCAGACTTAATTCAAAAATTACTTAACTTCAAACCAAAATCAGAGCTAGAAACTAGAGATAAGGCTATCGCTGAACTATTTTATTCATCTGGGCTTAGACTCTCAGAATTACAAGGAATAGATATAAAAGATATTTCTATAACAGAAAGAACTTGTCGAGTTTTGGGTAAAGGCAATAAAACTAGGGACCTTCCTATAGGTAGGCAGGCTATAAAATCGTTAAGAGATTGGATCTTAATTAGAGAAAAATATTCAAATGAAAGTGATCTTGCTATTTTTATAAACAAACAAGGAAAGAGACTTTCCAATAGATCAATACAAGCTAGATTAAAAAAACTTAGCACGGAAAGAGGATTGCCAGCTGTTCATCCTCATATGCTTAGGCATTCTTTTGCTAGTCATATTTTGGAGTCTAGCGGTGATCTTAGAGCTGTACAGGAGATGTTAGGTCATGCCGATATTGGAACAACAGAAATATATACGAAGCTCGACTTCCAGCACTTATCAAAAGTTTATGATAAAGCTCACCCAAGAGCTAAAAAGAGCAAAGCATGAAAGTGGAAGCTATTACTTTTGATCTAGACGATACTTTATGGCCAATACTTCCAGTAATCATAAGAGCAGAGGAAGAGACGAATACTTGGCTCAAAAATAACTATCCAGCAGTAAAGAAGATAATGGATACCAGTGAAATTCTTCAAATAAGAACTGAAATTCTTAATAAATACCCTCAGTTTAAGAATGACCTGTCAAAACTGAGAGAGAAATCATATGAATCACTCGGACTTAGGGCTGGATATAGCGATCAAGAAGCAAAAAAACTAGCTAAAGATTCCTTTGATATATTTTATAAACGAAGAAATGAAGTAGACCTATTTGAAGGAGTGGAAGAAACTCTAAAGGTTTTAAAAGAGGTTTATCTACTTGGAGTAATCACAAATGGAAATGCAAATGTAAAAAAAATAGGATTGGATGCTTATTTTGATGTGGTGGTCTCTTCTGAAAGTTCCAATAGTCTGAAGCCAGAGCCAGAAATATTCCTAGAAACTATAAGACAACTAAATTTGCAACCTAGCCAAATTTATCATGTGGGCGACCATCCTATAAATGATGTTAAGGGGTGCTATGAAGTCGGCATGAAACCAATATGGTTTAACTTGCAAAAGAAAGATTGGCCTCTAGAAGAAGAAATTGATTTTCTAGAAGTTTCTAATTGGTTTGAGCTGAAAGATAGTTTAACTTAAAGCTGCGAAAGATAATCATCTAAGCGATTATTGTTCATAACAAATTGAGACTTATATGTCTTAGCAGCTTCAATTACTTTGTCTATGTTTACAGCTTCGCCTACTTGAATTACGCCCACCATTGCCATCATCGCATGAGGGTCACACTGGTAAACATAAACTCCTTCGGAATCTAATTTGACGCTTATGTCTTGATTAATTTGACCTGTCCAATTTTCTGCCCCTTCCGGAATCATCCCTTTAACTGCTGAGGAATTATGAGACAAATCAACAGACTTAAAATGTACCGTATCTCCCTTGCTAACTTTAATGACCGGAGGGTCAAAAACCATAGTCCCACCGGGTCCCATGTTTAACATGTTTACAGTGTGCTCTGATCCTTCAGACAGCTGAACTTTTTGCAGAGATTTCTTTTCTACAGGTGCTGCCGTAACTTCTGATCCAGTTGTTGCGCAACCTTCACCTTCAACACAGACTTGCCCAACAGGTGCCAGCCTTTCTTCTATCGCTTTTTTTGCTTCAGAAGAGCTTATAGATACAGTTAAGGATAAAAATAAAGCTGATAACGCTAATTTATTAAGAATATTTTTCATATATGTAATTAGTTGCGAGCGCGCGCGTATTATATAGGAAAGGAATAGTTTCTATAAGACAAAATAGTATTTTGATCATAGAATTTTTCTAAATATGATGAAAAAAATAGTTATATTTTTTTTTATTATTTAAATAATTTAATGTAAATTAAATAATGAAAATTATTTTTGGGGAGAAAGATGGAACATGAAATTTTAATTAAAGGCGGCTCAGTAATTGATGGAAGTGGGTCTAAAGCTATAGAAGCTGATGTGGCCGTGAATGCAGGTGTTATTACTGAAATTGGGAAAATCGAAGAAAAGGCTAAAACAACTATTGATGCAGAAGGCCAAACAGTTACTCCAGGTTTTGTAGATATTCACACTCATCTAGATGCTCAAATTGGCTGGGACCCTGAGATGACTCCTATTTGCTGGCATGGTGTTACCACAGCTTTGATTGGAAACTGCGGCCTCACTTTTGCTCCTTGCAAGCCTGATGATGTCGAAATTCTAGCTGGTATGATGGAAACAGTGGAGGACATTCCTAAGCAAGCTATTCTCTCTGGACTTCCTTGGAATTGGGAGCACTATGGTCAATACCTCGATATGTTGGAAGGGCTGAAACCTTCACTAAATGTTGCTGGCCTCGTGGGTCATTCCGCTGTTCGTTATTATGTTATGGGTGACCGATCTTTTGATGAGCAAGCAACAGACACTGAGAAGCAGCAGATGGCGGAAATTGTAGAAAAAGCCATGAAAGACGGTGCAGTTGGATTCTCTACCAATCGTTACGAGCCACATAAGGCTCCTGATGGTCGTTCAATTCCAGGAACCTTTGCCGAATGTTCTGAGCTTGTAGAGATTGCAAAAGTTGTCGGACCTCGGGATGGTTTGATGCAACTCGTTGGTGCAGATGCTGAAGTAATGAGATCGATTGCTGAAACAGAAGGAAGCAGAGTCTTATTTAGTTACGGTTGTTCAGGTGAAGAAGGGTCTGGAGCTATGGCCGCTAGACATCTTAACGAAATGAACTTGGAGGGGCGTAATATCACCGCCACCAGTCACACACGCGGATCTGGTTTCATGTTTGGCCTCCAATCGGGCATACCTATACAAGGTACAACGTGGGATGAATTACGAAAAAAAGATTTTGATGCTAGATTGGAAGCTATCAATAATGAAACTTTCTGTAAGGCTCTAGTGGCAGAAGCGCGTGAATCTGGATCTTGTCATATCCCTCTGCAAAGAGTCTACTTTCTGGGCCTCGACAAGACACCTGACCACAACTCTGCACAAAATCTGATAGAACTATCAAAATTAGCTTCTGAGCACTGGTCTGAAACTTTTTTACGTCTATCAAGAGAAAGCCAAGGTCATGGTCTTTTCAACTGGCGCATGTTTAGCACTAACCTTAAAGAGCAAGGAGATCTCTTTGCCAGCGAACATCTAATTCCTGGACTTGGTGATGTTGGAGCGCATGTTTCTCAAATTATGGATGGAGGTTGGGCAAGCTTCATACTATCTCATTATGTACGTGAGACAGGTGTATTCACGCTTCCTCAAGCTATAAAGAGAATGACAGCCGATCCTGCAGCAGTGATTGGTCTCAAGGATCGAGGTATTCTAAAAGAAGGAATGAAAGCAGACATTAATGTTTATAATACAGAA
>Ga0208261_1000665_pt1 | contig 13205 bp, 10 predicted proteins | sample Knorr_S7_td_DCM__FD_185595 | JGI IMG/M metagenome (GOLD analysis project Ga0208261, IMG submission 185595) | Marine microbial communities from Southern Atlantic Ocean transect - Knorr_S7_td_DCM_ad_131m_LV_B (SPAdes) (version 3) | ecosystem: Environmental > Aquatic > Marine > Oceanic | place...
ATAGAGATCGAATCATGTTCTTTTTTAAGCGATGTAGTAAAAGAAGTTAGCAAAAATACAAACATTAATATACTTTCAGGTCCATGCTTTTCAGAAGAAGTTTCTCAAAATTTACCAACAGCCGTTACTTTTGCTTCAAGCAATAAAAAATCTTTTGAAAATATAAATTCTTTGTTTCATAATAAAAACTTTAGGATTTATTATTCAGATGATTTAATCGGATGCCAAATAGGAGGAGCTCTAAAAAATATTTATGCTATTGCTGCTGGTATAACCTTAGGATTAAATTTAGGAGAAAATGCAAAAAGTGCATTAATAACAAGATCGTTTGTAGAAATTAGTAGATTTGGTGAATCCATGGGCGCAAAAAAACAAACAATTTTTGGTTTGTCAGGCTTGGGAGATTTGATTTTAACTTGTAGTTCATTGAAATCTAGAAATACAAAATTTGGTCAGTTAATTTCAAGCACAAATAATCCTGACATTGATGACATATTAAAATCTCAGCAAATTACAGAAGGTTATTATACTGTAAAAGCTGTAAAAAATATTGCGGATGATAAAAAAATTGAAATGCCTATAATGAATGCAATATATAATATTTTATATAATCAATACAATATTAAGGATGTAATTAATAATTTATTAGAAAGACCAATTAAAGATGAAATTAAATAAAATTTTTTTTGATTTAGATTTAAATTGGATCAATAATATTAATGTTAACTTAAGTGCTGTAGAGAGAAGAACTTCAACATTAGTTAAAAGAAGATCAGTAAAAAAAGAATATCAAGCTTCTTGGTTATTAAAAGCTATTACATTAATAGATTTAACTACTCTTAGCGGTGATGATACTTTTGGTAAAGTTGATCGTCTTTGTAAAAAAGCATTAAACCCTATAGCTAATAATATTTTAAGTAAGTTAGAGATAAATGAAGATGCGGTAAAAGTAGGGGCAGTATGTGTTTACCATCATTTAGTTAGTCAGGCTAAAAATCAATTAAAAGGTCAATTACCTATAGCTGCTGTATCAACTGGTTTTCCAGCAGGATTATCATCATTTTCAACTAGAAAAAAAGAAGTTGTTGATTCAATAAAATCAGGCGCAAACGAAATAGATATAGTTATTAATAGAGGTTTTGTAATTCAAAATAATTGGAAAAAACTTTATGACGAGGTAAAAAGTTTTAAATTGGCAGCAAATAAAACCAAGATAAAAGCTATTTTAGGAGTTGGAGATTTAGAAACAATGCGTAATGTTGCAAAAGCTTCATTAGTCTGCATGATGGCAGGAGCAGATTTTATCAAAACTTCTACAGGCAAAGAAAGTATTAATGCTAATCTAAATAATAGTTTGGTAATGTTAAGAATGATTAGGGAATTTCATGAATTTTCTGGAAAAAAAATTGGTTTTAAACCAGCTGGTGGAATATCAACTGCAAAATCTGTTTTAGAATTCTTAATCCTTGTCATGGAGGAGTTGGGTGAAGATTGGTTAAATCCAAATTTATTGCGAATTGGTGCATCTAGTTTATTAATCGATATAGAAAGACAATTATATCATCATGCTTTTGGCAGATATGCAACGCATGATAAATTGGCGATAGCATAAATGAATAAAATAATTAAAAATTTTAAAAATATTAAATATGGTCCAGCGCCAGAGGATGACACTGAAGTAATTAATTGGATTAATAAAATTTCTTCTCCAAATAAAAATTATATTAATGGAAAATGGAATACTTCTAGAGGATCAAAAAAGATTAAGGTTATTAATCCTTCAACTAATAAAAAATTATTTAATTTAACAATAAGCACGAAAAAAGATGTTGATCTTGCTGTTAAATCTGCAAAAAAGGCTCAAAAAAAATGGTCATCTATAAGTCCTTTTCAAAGATCAAAATATTTATATGCTCTTGCAAGATTAATACAAAAGCATTCTCGTTTCTTAGCTGTATTAGAATCAATTGATAACGGAAAACCAATTAGAGAAACTAGAGACATTGATATTCCTTTAGTAGCAAGGCATTTTTATTATCATGCAGGTTGGGCAGAAAAATTAGATAAGAATTTGAAACCAATTGGTGTTGTAGGACAAATTATACCTTGGAATTTTCCTTTATTAATGCTTGCTTGGAAAATAGCACCTGCAATTGCTTGTGGAAATACTGTAGTTTTAAAACCAGCTGAATATACTTCTCTTACAGCTTTATATTTTGCCGAACTATGTACTAAAGCTAATTTACCCAATGGTGTTATCAATATTATTACAGGAGATGGATCTACAGGTGAACTTATCACATCACATCCAGAGATACAAAAGATAGCATTTACAGGCTCAACTGAAATTGGAAAAAAAATTATTCAATCAACATCCTCTACAAATAAAAAATTAACAATGGAATTAGGAGGAAAATCTCCTTTTATTGTTTTTGAAGATGCTGATCTTGATAGCGCTGTTGAAGGAGTAGTTGATGCAATATGGTTTAATCAAGGACAGGTTTGCTGTGCAGGATCAAGATTGTTAATACAAGAGAGTATAGAAAAAAAATTTATTAAAAAACTTAAACAAAGAATGGAAAAATTAAGAATTGGCAATCCATTAGATAAATCAATAGATATAGGTGCCATAGTTGCACCTGTGCAATTACAAAAAATAAATTCACTTGTTAAAAAAGGCATTAAAGATGGAGCTAAATTGTGGCAACCTTCTTGGTCATGTCCAACAGAAGGTTTATTTTACCCTCCTTCATTATTTACAAATGTTACACCTGCATCATTTATAGCCCAAGTAGAAATTTTTGGTCCAGTACTAACTAGTTTAACTTTCAGAAAACCAAGTGAGGCTGTTGCAATTGCAAATAATACTCCATATGGATTGGCAGCAAGTATTTGGTCAGAAAATATTAACTTAGCTTTAGATATTGCTCCTAAAATTAAAGCGGGAGTAATATGGATAAATTCAACAAATTTATTTGATGCTTCATGTGGTTTTGGTGGTTTTAAAGAAAGTGGTTTTGGAAGAGAAGGAGGAAGTGAAGGGATTAGAGCCTATACTAAAAATAAACTTCCTGAGAAAAAAATTAATAATAAAGTAAATAATAAAACTAAATATAATTTACCGATAATTGATCGTACACCAAAGTTATATATTGGTGGAAAACAAAAAAGACCAGATGGAGGTTATTCATTTGGATTAAATTCAACAAATGGTACTTTTATTTGTGATATAGCTCAATCTAATAGAAAAGATGTAAGAGATTGTGTTGAAATAGCAGCTAAGACTTTTTTAAAACAACTTAATAATTTTAATAGATCACAACTCTTATTTTATTTGGCAGAAAATTTACAGATACGTAAAAATACATTTATTGAACTTATAGTTGCTTTATCAGGTTCTACTTTATCAAATGCCAATAAAGAATTTGACGCTTCTTGTGAGAGGTTATTTTATTATGCTTCAATGGCAGATAAGTTCGAAGGAAATATTCATAACCCTCCAATGAGAGGATTAACTTTAGCTGTAAAAGAACCTCTGGGAGTTATAACTTCCTTACTTAATGATGATTTGCCTTTATTAAATTTAATCACTGTATTAGGCTCTATATTTTCTACTGGTAATACAAATATTATTGTACCAGGTGAAAAAACATCTCTTATAGCAACTGAGCTTTATCAAGTTTTAGATACTTCTGATATTCCTGGTGGATACATTAATATTTTGACAGCTAAACAAAATGACTTAACTGCAACTCTTTCTCTTCATGAAAATATTGATGGAATTTGGTATTTTGGACACGAACATTCACAAAAAAGTATAGTTAAGAAGAATTCTATTTCAAATCTTAAAAGATTTTGGTGTCCAGATGAAAAAAATATTGATTGGTTTTCTAATAATAATCAATTTCTTAATGAATTTTTATATCAAAGTACTCAAATTAAAAACATTTGGATTCCTTATGGAGAATAATATGCTATATTGCTCATATGTTAATTAACGTAAATCCTTTATTAAGCCCTGATATTTTGGCAACTCTTCGATCAATGGGTCATGGAGATAGATTTGTTTTAAGTGATGCAAATTTTCCCTCATTCTCACATACAGATAATCTTTTAAGAATGGATGGATTAAATATTCCTCAAGCAGCTGAAGCACTTTTATCTGTTTTTCCTTTGGATAGTTTTATAGCAGAGCCTGTAAATAGAATGGAAATTGATGGAAAACCTGATGAAATAAATGATGTTCATCAAGATTTAATTGATACTGTGCACAAAGTATCTGGTCCAAATTGGAAAATAGGCTCTATTGAACGTCAACAATTTTATTTAGAGGCTAAAGAAACTTTTGCCGTTATTACTACAAGTGACACCAGACCTTATGGTTGTTTTATATTTACAAAAGGCGTACTTAAGCCTGATGGCAGCGTTTGGATGATCTAAAAAATTTTTTTTTAGCAGAAGCATTATAATTATGAGTAAAAAATTTAAAGATTTATTCAATACAAGTAAACCAATAATTGCAATGGTGCATCTTCCTGCTTTACCAGGATCTCCTTTATATGATTCTAAATTAGGTTTAGATCATATTATTCAAGTGGCCGAAAAAGATTTAATCTCTCTTCAAGATGCAGGTGTGGATGCTGTTATGTTTGGTAATGAAAATGATAGACCCTATGAATTTAATGTTAATCAAGCATCATCATCTACTATGGCCTATGTAATTGGAAATTTAAAAAATAAAATTAAAATTCCTTTTGGAGTGAATATCTTATGGGACCCAATGAGCACTATTGCCGTAGCTGCTTCAACGGGAGCTCACTTTGTTAGAGAGATATTTACTGGAACATATGCTTCAGATATGGGATTTTGGAATCCTGATGCTGGAAAAGCAATGCGATATAGAAATAGTTTAAATAGAGAAGATTTACTTATGTTTTATAATATTAGTGCTGAATTTGCCTTTTCACTTGATAAGCGGTCAGTTGCTGACAGATCTAAAAGTGTTGTATTTTCTTCTATTCCTGATGCAATCTTGGTTTCAGGACAGATAACAGGTGAATCTGCTAATAAGAGTGACTTAGAAGCAGTAAAAAAAATTATTCCCAAAACACCAGTTCTTGCAAATACAGGAGTGAATTTGCAAAATGTTGAAGAGACTTTAGGTATTGCCGATGGAGTTATTATCGGTTCATCTTTAAAAATTGATGGAGATACTTGGAATCAAGTTGATCCAAATAGAGCTAAAGATTTTATGAATAAAGTAAAATCAATACGATAGTGATGAACACTGATCAAATTAAAAAATATTTACATGATCTATGTTTGATTTCAGGACTATCTGGCTATGAGGATGAGGTAAGAAAATATTTATCTTCACAATTAGATACAAATAAATTGAAAAATACCTCTGATGTTCTTGGTAATTTAATTTGTACTTTGCCAGGCAATGATAATTTACCTTCTGTAATGTTATTTGCACATATGGATCAACTAGGTTTTGTTATCAAAAAAATTGAAGATAATGGATTTATAAAAATTGAGAGATTAGGAGGTGTTCCTGAAAAAGCTTTAACATCACAAGAAATGGTTATTGTTAATAATAAAGGACAATATATTAATGCTGTTATTGGAAATAAATCCCATCATGCAACAACTATAGATGAAAAATATAAAGTTTCTTTAGTAAAAGATTTGTTTTTAGACGCAGGATTTTCAAGTAAAAAGGAGGTTCTGGAAAATGGTATTAATATTGGATCACCTATAACCTATTTACCCTCATTTAATGATATAGGGTCTAATTGTGTTGCTGGCACAGCAATTGATGATAGGGCAGGGTGTGCAGTAGTCTTAAATATAGCTAAAAGATTATTAGATGAAAAAAATCGACCTACGGTTCATATAGTTTTTTCAGTTCAAGAAGAATTTAATTTAAGAGGCGTTCTTCCTGTAGCTCAAAATTTAAAGCCTGATGTTGCTATTCAAATTGATCTTATGCTTTCAAGCGATACACCTGATATGATAAATCAAGGAGATATATTTTTAGGGAAAGGTCCATGTATGAGTTTATACTCCTTTCATGGCAGAGGAACTTTAAATGGACTTATACCGCATCCATCTTTAGTGAATTTATTTGACGAAAACTCTAAAAAAAACAATATTAATTTACAACGAAGTGCTACGTCTGGAATTTTAACAGATTCATCTTACGTTCAATTAGTTGATAAAGGAATTGCGTGTATAGATTTAGGATTTCCAATGCGTTATTCTCATTCTTCTAAAGAGGTTTGTGATTTACGAGATTTATTCAATTTAGAAAATCTACTTTTTCATTCAATTACTAGTATTGATGAGAATTTTTCTTTAAAAAGAAATTAGTAATGACTGAAAAATATTATTTAGGAATAGACATAGGAACTTATGAGACAAAAGGAGTTCTGGTAAATGTAAAAGGAGAAGTAATAGCTCAATCAGCAAAAAAACATGAAATGATAGTTCCTCAAAGTGGATGGGCAGAACATAGACCGAATGAAGACTGGTGGGGTGATTTTACTTTTGTATCTAATGAATTAATTAACAAGTCTGGATGTAATCCCAAAGATATTAAAGCAGTATCGGCAAGTACTATTGGTCCTTGCATGTTACCAGTTGATAAAGATGGTGAACCATTAATGAATGCAGTATTATATGGAGTAGATACCAGAGCTTATAAAGAAATTGATTACTTAAATAACAATATTGGAGAAGAAAAAATTTTTAAATTCAATGGCAATGCGCTTACTTCTCAACAAGTAGGCCCTAAGATCTTGTGGCTAAAAAACAATCGTCCAGAAATTTTTAATAAAACTTTTAAAATCGTTAATGGTACAGCCTTTATCAATTCTAAATTAACTGGGAATTATACAACTGATCATTTTTCAGCTGCTTTTGTTAGTCCATTTTATGATATTAATAAACAAGATTGGAGCAATGAGCTTATCAATGATTTAATTGATCTAGAACAGTTACCTAAACTAGTTTGGACTGATGAAGTGATTGGAGAAGTTTCAGCTAAAGCGTCTAAAGAGACTGGCTTGGCTGAAGGCACGATAGTTAGCTCAGGTACAATTGATGCTGCAGCAGAAGCTTTGAGTGTTGGTGTTACAGGATCGGGTGATATGATGATGATGTATGGTTCCACAATGTTTTTCATATCTATTACTGACTCAATTTTATCAGACTCAAGATTATGGTATGCCCCATGGCTTTTTAAAGGAGAACATAGCTTAATGGGAGGTCTAGCAACAAGTGGAACTTTAACTCATTGGTTTAAAAATAACTTTGCAAAAGATTTACAAGGTGATGATATATTCATTAAGCTTGCAAAGGAAGCTGAACAATCTCCTCCAGGAGCAAAAGGAATAATATTTCTTCCATATTTTTCAGGAGAAAGAACTCCTATTCATGATACTCATGCGAAAGGAAGTTTTTTTGGATTGGATTTAACTCATAATCGCTCTGATATGTATAGATCTATATTTGAAGGTATTGCTTATGGAACAAAACATGTTTTTGATACTTTTAAAGAATTAAATTATGTTCCAAGTAAGCTTTATAGTGTTGGAGGAGGAACAAAAAATAAAATTTGGTCTCAAACCACATCAGATATTATTGGTTTAAATCAAATTTTACGCAAAACTACTCTAGGTGCCTCATACGGGGATGCTTTTTTGGCTGCTCATGCTTGTGGAGATTTAAAAAAAGATGACATCAATAATTGGAATGCTGTAGATTATGAAATTGAAGCTAAAACTGATGATCATGATATTTATTCTAAAGGGTATAAAAATTTTCGAAAATTATATGAGAGTACAAAAAATTTAATGAAAGAGATGGACGATTAAATTATTGTTTTACAGCTCCAGCTGCCATTCCTTTTACAATATATCTCTCTAAAAAAATTGCCACTATAATTAATGGAAGACATAAAGCAGCTGAAATAGCTGCCATGTTCCACCACTTTATACTTTGTGAGGAAATTTGCGATGCCACCATAACAGGCATTGTTTTAGCATCAGTGCTAGTAATTAATGCTGCTAAAAAATATTCATTCCAACATAAAATTAAACATAATATAAAAGCGCTAGCTATTCCTGGTAAAACAATAGGTAAAACAATTTTAAAAAAACTAACCCAAACACTTGCACCATCCACTAATGCTGCCTCTTCCAGTTCAATAGGCACTGCATTAAATTGATCTCGCATAATCCAAATAACAATTGGAAGGACAGTCAACGTATATAGTAAAATCATTCCAATATGCGTATCTAATAAATCAAGCTCTCTATACAAAACTAATACAGGTAAAGCTAAAACTACTGGAGGCAATATTAATTGTGATAAAAAGAAAAATGATATGTCAGGATTTCTCATAAATCCAAATTTATAATTAAATCTACTTAAGCCATAGGCTGCAAAAGATCCAAGAATAACAGCTAATGCTGAAGCAGAGGAAGATATAATTGCTGTATTAAAAAAACGAGCTAAAAACTCCTCTCTAGGATTTGATTCTGTAAAAATAGTATCAGGAGAAAATCCAAGGTTTCGCCAACCTTTCCATGAAGGTTCAAAATCAATCCAAGGTATTAATAGTCCTTGAGTAACACTTGCGGCAGTTTTAAAAGATGTTGTGGCCGTCCAATAAATTGGAAAAAGACAAATAAAAGTCCATAATAAAAGGATTCCATAAATTAAAATTTTTTCACTAAAACTACTTTTCATTAAGCTGCCCTCTGCAACCATCTATTAACAAAACGAATTAAAATGGTCATAAATATGATTATCAAAATTAAATATACAAAAGATAGCAATGTTCCATAACCAACATTTGATCTATCTCTATATTCTCTAACTATAAAGCTTGTTACGCTATCAGTTGCACCTCCAGGACCACCTGCAGTTACAATAATTATTATGTCTGCAAGTTTTAACTTAAAAATTATTCTAATTACTAATGTTGTTAAGGATACCGGAAGCATTATTGGAAATATTATATTTTTAAACATTGTCCATTTATTAGCTCCATCAACTTTTGCAGCTTCAAGCACTTCTTTAGGTAAAGCTTGAAGTCCAGCAAGTAACATGATGATCATTAGAGGAATAAATGTCCAAGCATCCATACACATCATAGTCAATCTTGCTATTTCAGGACTGCTAAAGAAAGTAGGAGTTTCCCAACCTAAAAACCTTCCTAAATTAGCTACTGGACCAAAACGTTGTTCTAACATAGATTTTCCAACCATCCAGCTTACTGCTACTGGACTTAACATTAGAGGAATTAAGAAAGCAATTCTAAAAAATTTTCTACCTCTAATCTGTGAATTCAATAATAGCGCTAATAAAAAAGCTATTGCAAATTCTACTAAAACAGCAAGAACATAATAAATCATATTCTTTAGAGCATTCCAATAGTATGGATCAGAAATCATTTGATAGAAATTATCTAGCCCATTAAACTCTCTTCCATCTATGGAGCTTAAATTCCAATCAGTAAAAGAAATATAAAGACCAAAAAGCATTGGAAAAATAACAATTGATAAAATAAACATTACTGCAGGAAAAACAAACAGTGTGCGCTTTCCTTTTTCTCCATAAATTAAAACTCTTGAATATCCAATTGCACAAGCCCAAAGGATATAAGCATAAAGAACAGGTCTCCATGTCTTGAAACCAAAAGTTATATGTTCATTGGTATTAAGAAATTGTATAATTGCTAATAGAAACATTAAGGTAAATGTTCCCCAAACAATAATATGGCCAAATCTTTTAGTTTTGTCTGTAACTATAGGCGGAGCTACAACATATAAAGGATCGCGTTCAATTGAAGTAGGTTTAGTCATTACTAAAGTTAATTTATAATATTAGAACTAGCGGCTTTAAATAAAGCCGCTAGAAATTTTAATAAAAAATTAAAGACCTAATGAAGCTTTATAAAGCTTTATTTGGTTTTCTCTACCAATTTGGTCTGTAATTTTGTCCCAAGCTGCAGCGATATTATCTGCACCAGTTTGAGCATCATATTCACCAGCATAAATTTTAGACAATTCATCTTCCGCTATGCTGTAATATTGGAATATACCAGGAATTCGTGGTTCGATAGCTGCATTTGGATGATTATAAGAATCAGCTTCTGATGCAAGATAATCTGAAGCAAATGCATTAGTGTAACCAGCCCCAACCCATTCATCAATATTGAAATGACTGTTTCGATACGGTTGGAATCCTGATGGATACATAGACATCCATAATGATAGATCTTTTCCACCAATATGTGCACATGCAGACCATGCAGCTTTTCTTTTTGTAGTGTCCATATCTACAGTTTTCATGCAGTATAAACCCCAACCAATATAAGCCATATTAGGAGCATAGTTTGGACCACTAGATAATGTTTCCCATTTTCCAGTTTTCCAATTGTATACATCATCTGAACCTGGCAAGATGTCAAAACCTACATTACCTTGAACTAGTGATTCATCAGAAGTGTTGGCATTAGATCCAACGTCTCCCCACCAAGATACCATAGATCCTGTTCCAGCTAAGAATTGACTAAATCCAGTTACACCAGGATCAGCATTAATTTGATCTGGTGGTTGACAGTCTCTTCTATCTAGAACATCTTGAATAGCTCTTACCCAAGCAGGATTATTAACCATAGGTTTCATAGTTTCAGGCTCAAATAAGAACGCAGGACTATCTGGATGCTTTGCATAAGCAGTAGCAATACTTCCTAAGAAATAAAAACCAAATCCACCCCAACCTTTTTGGACATCTAGATATCCATAAGCAGGGAAGCCAGCATGCTTCTTACCTTTTAAGAATTTTGATACTTCTGTAACTTTTTGCCAAGTTGTTGGAACTTCCCAATTACCAGAATGACCTTCATCTTTCCAAGCTTTAGCTAAATCTTCATTTTCGAAGTAATCAGTTCTATAGTTGAAATTATGACAGTCTCCATCAATTGAAATTCTGTAAGTTTTACCATCCCAAGTTCCAGTTGGAGCTTGAAGATATCCAACATAGTCTGCTAAATCAATTTGATCAGCAACCCATCCTGGCATTTCAGATGTTAAACCTTTACCACAAAGATCTCCTTCATACGGAGCTCCTGATTGAACAATATCAAAGTCAACAGTACCTGTAGCAATCGATTGTTGAAGTCTTGCATTGTAATCAGCTTGAGCTAAATCAATCCATTTAATTTTTGCTCCAGTGTATTTTTCCCAAGGTTTTAAAAAACCTCTATGAAGCATATTGTGAAGATTTAAGCTGTCTAAACCTAAAAAGCTTATTTCCACACCATTAAACTCACCTTCTTTAACTCTTTCTTTAGTTCCGCCTAAGCACATTTCTCCAACTTTTTGCCAATCTGCATCACCTGGAGAACCAACGCCTACGCCTGGTATTTTCAGAATAGCTGATCTAAGATCACTTGCACCAAAAGCATTTGTTGCAACTGAAGATAAACCGCCACTCATAGCTGCAACAGCACCAGCACCAGCAGCACCCTTTAAAAAAGTACGTCTAGAAGCTTTGCTTTTAGCTATGGCATATTCATATAGTGATTTTTTCATTTTCCCTCCTATGAAAAATTACAAAAAAAATCATATATTACTGGCTATAAAACCAATAAAATATATTTTTTATATAAAATTAATATACATAACTGAGACATATGAACAATAACAAAAATCCTATATTTGTTAAAAAAATTAAGGAAAAAGATTGATGTTGGGTGAAAAATTTGCAACTAGATTGAACTCGTTTGCTTCTAAACCAGAAATTTTTTGGAAAAGTGGCATTCCAACTCTTACTCCTGAAAAACTCATTGAAAGAGCAGGCACTGTAAATGGTCTTACTAATTTAGATTTAAATTATCCAGACCATTCAGAAAATAATCTTAGTGAAATCCTTAAAATTATGAATGTAAATGGCCTTGCAATTAATGGTTTTGCTATGCGTTATTATACTAATCCTGCTTTCAAATTAGGTGCCTTTACCAATCCAGATAAAAAAATCCGACAAGAAGCAATTGACTTAACTAAAAAAGGTATTGATATTGCCAGACAGTCTAATTCAAATTTAATGACCCTATGGCTTGGACAGGATGGTTTTGATTATGGTTTTCAAGCTGATTATAAAAAATTATGGCAAGATGAAATTGATGGAATTCGAGAAGTGGCATTACATGATAAGGAATGTCAGATAAGCATTGAATATAAACCTAATGAACCAAGAGCATACTCTCTTTTATCAAATCTTTTTTCTACTTTATTAGCTATTAAAGAAGTAGATCTTCCTAATTTAGGAGTTACTCTTGATTTTGCTCATGTGTTGTATGCTGATGAACAGCCAGCTTTTTCAGCAGCTATGATTTCTAAAAATTCAAAAATATTAGGTTTGCATTTAAATGATGGATATTCAAAAAGAGATGACGGTCTTATGGTTGGATCAGTACACCAATTAGCAACTATGGAATTATTATACCAGGTTTATAAAGATGGCTACGATGGTGTAATTTACTTTGATACTTTTCCTGATTCAACAGGTTTAGATCCTGTTAAAGAATGTGAAGCAAATATTGGAACTGTAAAGAAAATGTTAGAGGTGGTAAAAAAATTATCTGGAGACAATAATTTAACGCACGCAATTGCTAATCAAGATTCTATAACTTCTAATCAAATATTTAACAAAGCTTTATACAATTTAAATTCTAGCTAGAATGTCTTTAAAAGAAGTATTAGTTATTGGAAGTTTGCATTATGATATTTTTTTAGAATCACAACAATTACCTCGTATAGGGGAAACTACACGTGGTCAAAAATGGTATCCAAAATTAGGAGGGAAAGGAGGCAATCAAGCAGTTGCTGCCTCTCTTTATCCTGTTCCAACAAAGATCTTAAGTGCTATTGGCAAGGATAATTTTGCAAATTATATTTTAAAAAATTTACAAGAAACTAATGTTGATACTTCATATATCCAACACTTAGACAATCACAATTCTGGTATGAGTGTAGCTATTTCAAATAATGAAGGAGATTATGGTGCTATAATTGTTTCTGGGTCTAATCTTCATATAGATCAAAATGCTCTTTTAAATAATGATTTATGGAAAAATATAGGAATATTAATGATTCAAAACGAAGTGGATGAACAATTAAATTTATTAG
>Ga0208261_1000666_pt1 | contig 13174 bp, 12 predicted proteins | sample Knorr_S7_td_DCM__FD_185595 | JGI IMG/M metagenome (GOLD analysis project Ga0208261, IMG submission 185595) | Marine microbial communities from Southern Atlantic Ocean transect - Knorr_S7_td_DCM_ad_131m_LV_B (SPAdes) (version 3) | ecosystem: Environmental > Aquatic > Marine > Oceanic | place...
AATTCAAAAAGATGCTTAGAAATTGGTACATTTACAGGTTTAAGTTCGCTATCAATGGCGCGCGGTCTTTCAAAGGATGGAAAAGTTTTAACAATAGATATATCAAATGAATTTCTGGCGCTTGCAAAAAAATTTTGGATTAAAGCTGGTGTAGATCAAGTCATTAATGCAACAATAGGACCTGGTTTAGATGTTATGCAAAGTTTGATTGATAGGCAAGATTTTTTTGATTTTATTTTCATAGATGCTGATAAAAATAATTACCCAAACTATTATGAGTTAGGACTAAAATTACTATCTGCAAATGGCATTATTTTAATTGACAACATGTTATGGCACGGAGATGTGGCAAATAAAAAACAACAAGACAAAGCGACTAATACTATTAGAGAATTAAATTTAAAAATACAAAAAGATAAGCGTGTTGATTACGTTCTACTACCGCTCTCAGATGGCATTTCTTTTATTAGAAAAAAAGATTAGTTACTTGAATATTCTCTTATAATTCCCATATATTAATTATTGGTATGCCGTTGTGGGTACTAATAAATAAACTTGCTTATAAAAGGAGTTAAATATGACAAGAAACCTATCCGTTTGGAATTCTTTAAGACCATTTTCAGTTGGTTTTGATTCAATCTTTGAAGAATTTGACAAAATGTTAGAAACATCCGAACGCTACAATTCTAATTATCCCCCTTATAATATTCATCGTTCAGATGAAAACAATTATAAGATAGAGGTAGCACTTGCAGGATATAGCAAAGATGATATTGAAGTTGAACTTAAGGATAACACATTGACTGTTAGAAACAAGCAACAAGAGAAAGTTGTAAATCAAAATGGCAATGGAGTTATTCACAAAGGTATATCTACCAGGCAATTTGAAAGAGCATTTACCATTTCTGAAGATATTAAGATTAAAAATGCTGAATTAAAAAATGGCCTTTTAAATATTGATTTGGAACGTATAATTCCAGATGAAAAAAAGGCTCGGTTAATAGAAATTAAATAAATTAGAATTATTCTAAATATATCTAATAAGGATAGGGGCCATTAATGGCCCCCTTTTTTTTAACTGGAAAATTCTGTATGCTAGAATATAATTCTATGATGAAAATATATTCCTTTATTTTTATTTTTTTATTTAGTTTTAATTTATTTGCGCATCAGCCCAAATTAATAAATTATTCACCGACAATTGCAAAACCACATCAAGTTATTGATCCAGAAATTTCAAAAGCCTATTATGGTAAGTTAAATGGAGAACCACATTACTATCTAATTGAAAGCAATGAAGAATTTTTATTTTATACAGGGATATTAAGTCCCAAAGTTGAGGATAATAATATTCCACTTTCAATTGCTGTTTACTTAATTGATCAAGAAAATAATAAAAAATTAAAATTTTATAAAAATGGCTATAATTTTAAATGGGAAGCATGGTATGAGCCCTATGCAAGAGATTGGTATTGGAAAGGACCTGAAATAGGTGGAGAGATTAATATTGATACAGGTTTTAAAAGAAGTTTTAATTTATCTGAAGGTAAATATTTAATTGAAGTATTTAATAAAAATAATATAGGCCATTATTCTCTAGCAGTAGGTGAGGCAGAATTTTTTGGCTCAAATCTTTGGGAACAAATTTTAACCTGGACACCGATTATATTATATATTGGACCTTATATGGATATTGTTCATTGGCAAAAATTTGATATTCGTGCTTATATTCCCCATATAGTCCTGCTGGTTTTAATTTTTTTAATTTATTTTACTGTTAAAAGATTATTTTTTAAAAAAAGAAGAAAAACTTTATAAATGAAATTAATTAATTTTTTATTTTTTTTGGTTTTATTAACACCATCTACTCTTTATGCCCATACTTTTACTGGCATGGTAGGTTTTTATGATGGCCTCTCCCATCCTGTTTTGGGGTTAGATCATTTTTTAGCAATGGTAAGTGTTGGCATTATAAGTGCTCAAATAGGCGGTAGAGCAATTTGGACTATTCCCTCAACCTTTGTTTTAATGATGGTTGTTGGTGGCATCATTGGTATGATTGTAGAACTTTTCTTCAATAATTTAGAAGCACCTGTATTTATAGTTGTAGAATATGGAATAGTCTTTTCAGTTATATTATTGGGTTTAGCAATTGCTATAGAAAAAAAAATCTCCAATAACATTATAATGATTTTCATTTGCTTATTTGGTTTATGTCATGGATTAGCTCACGGGATGGAGATGCCTTGGGCTGTTAATCCGATATTATTCGCGCTTGGCTTTGCTTCTGGTACAGCAACGTTACATTTATTTGGTGTGGGAATAGGAAGCTTAGCAATTAAAACTAAATTTTCATCAATTGTTTTAAGGCTTGTTGGACTTGGTTGTGCTTTTTTTGGATTTTCTTTATTAATTTAATTTAGAATAATTCTAAAATCATTCATTTTACTATACTAAATAACATTATTTATTTTCATCTATGATTAAAGGGGTTTTTTTATAAAAATGGCTAAAAATAACAAATATACTCATATCTTAAAGTCTAATTAAACTTAAATATGGATTTGTTTTTACTAATTATAAAAAAGGAAATTTATGAAAAAACTAATAATAATACTAACATTGTGTTTATCTGTATTAAGTTTTACAAACTTATTTGCAGACGGACATCTTGTTTATGGACCGCAACCTATTACTTTGAAAGGTTATTCAGGTGATAAAACTAATTCTGTTAAATACACAGGACAAATGGCGAGACATGTACTTCATGATAGCTTGAAAGCACTTGTAAAAACTGGTGATGTTGCAAAGATGATGGCATATTATAATGGTGAAGACAATCTAGAAATTGTTGCTCCAAAATCAAAAGATGATTTTGTTATCAAACAGTCATTAGTTTCAGAAATTGGTAGCGGAAATTTATCAGGAAAAATGTACAAAGGCTATATTCCAGGCTGGGGTAATCTTACTGGTCCTGAAGCAATTGAACATATGATAAATAAGGCCGGAGAAGTTTCTGGAGGTTTTGATCCAGATACAGGTTTTGATTATACTCAATTAATCTCTAAATTTGCTATGGGTGCTGTTTTTTATAATCAGGCTGTAAACAGCTATCTTGGTAGTAAAATGGAAATTGGTCAAAAACCAAATAGCAAACCCTATAAAGAAGGTGCTTACTATACAGGTAAAGAACATAGTTGGGATGAAGCATTCGGATATTGGGGGTCAGCTGCCCATGCTCTTACTTTAAGTGCAGAACAAAACTATAATGTTGCAAAAAAGAAAGATATGGCTTCTGCTGACTTTAATGGTGATGGTAGTGTTGATCTTTATTCAGAATATACTTTCGCACATGCTTATTATGCATCAAGCTATGACAAAGGTGGTAAAACTAATTATCTAGCTACAATCAATGAAGCTTTCATATCTGGAAGAGAAATTATTAGAGATGCTGGTGGAAGAGATTTAAATTTTGATGAAAGAACTAAACTATTAGCTGAAAGAGATATTATAAGAAATAATTGGGAAAAAGTTATAGCTGAATCTGTATTTAAATATGCTGGCTCTACCTATAAAGATATTGTTGCTCTTGAAACAATTGTGGAAGCAAATGGTGATACAACAGATGCATTTAGAAAATATGCTAAACATTGGGGAGAGCTTAAAGGTTTTGCTTTGGCACTTCAGTGTGGACCAACAGATTTAGGTGAAACTGCAGTTAAAATGAACCGTATGATGGGATTTGGTCCAGTTCTTTTAAACGCTTCTCAAGTTGTTGGGGTTGATTCAAATGGTAATTTTATTAAAGATCAGGCTCAAGAATGGGGAGAATTTAAACTTCATATGCTAAAAATTCAAAAACTTATGGTTGACGAATTTGGAGTTAGTGCAAAGAACAATGATCAGTTAGCAGCAATGGAAGATCTTGCTAGTTCTATGGGAAGTTCTGACTCAGCTGAAAACGACTAATTGAAAAAATTACTGAGGTTTTGTATAAAGCCTCTCCAAAATACAAGACCTCAGTAATACATTATAATGGAAATAATTACAGAATATTTAACCAATATTGGCAATCAATTTATTGATCCAAAAAAAAGAGTATTTCTTGCGTATATTGCAATTTCTATTTTTATTGCTTTTATATGGTTTATCCTAAATAAAAAGTTTTCATTGATTGAAGCATTAAAGAAAATATTTGATAAAAAAATTTTTTTTTCAAAATCTGCAAAGTCTGATTATAAAATTTTTTTGATTAATCAATTAATAATGATGTTTGTTTCACCTTTTTTGATTACTCAATTAACAATTGCTACAGCGCTATATTTTTATTTACATACAATTGACTGGTTAAGTGTAGGTATGTTTAAAAGCACTATGCCAATTTTAGTTATTATCTCATTTACCACTTTTCAATTTACTATAGATGATTTTAGCAAGTATATAGTTCATCGTTTCATGCATAAATGGCCTATTTTATGGTCATTGCATAAAGTACACCATTCAGCTACAGTTTTAACACCTATTACAGTTTTTAGAACACATCCATTAGAAGGAATTATTTTTTCATTGAGAAGTTCAGTAACTCAGGCGATTAGCATTTCTTTCTTTATTTTTCTTTTTGGGAGTTCTGTTGATTTATATACAATTTTAGGCGTTAATGTTTTTGTATTTTTGTTTAATATTTTTGGTTCAAACTTACGCCATTCTCATGTTGGTATTCGTTACTGGCGTTGGTTAGAATATATATTTATTTCACCTGCACAACATCAATTACATCATTCTATCGCCAAAGAACATCATGATAAAAATTTTGGAGCAGCGCTAGCAATTTGGGATTGGTCATTTGGCTCACTTAATCACTCAGTTGAGTTCGAAACACTTAAGTTAGGTATCGAAAAAAATCAAACAGATGATAGCCACAACCTTACAGCATTATATATTAATCCATTTATTGAGATTAAGAATTATTTTTTAAAAAAATTTAAAAAATTAAAAAATAAAATTTATTCAATTAATTTAAAAAGGAGATTATTCAATGAAAACTAATTTACTAAATTTATTTTTTTTATTTATTTCTGTTATTTTTACTCCTTACATTTTAGCTAAAGAAATTAATATATACTCTCATAGACAACCTTTTTTAATCAATCCTTTTCTTGAGTTGTTTACTGAAGAAACTGGAATAAAGACGAATGTTGTTTATTCCAAAAAGGGTTTAGCACAAAGATTAAAAGCAGAAGGAGAAAATAGCCCTGCAGATGTTATACTAACAGTAGATATTGGAAGATTATATATTTATGATGATCTTGATTTACTCTCACCACTTAACTCAAAAAAACTAATAGAAAATATTCCAAGCCATTTAAGAAGTCCTGATAATACCTGGTTTGGGTTATCAAAAAGGGCTAGAGTTATTGTTGTTAATGATAAAGTTGATGAAGGTGCGATTACACGTATTGAAGATTTAGCAGATCCAAAATGGAAGGGTAAAATATGCTCAAGGCCTGGAAGTCATGTTTATAATAGAGGAATAATGGCATCAGTATTAGCTGCTTTAGGGAATGATAATGCGGAGGAATGGGCAAAGGGAATGGTTTCTAATTTTGCAAAAAGACCACAAGGAAACGATAGAGCACAAGTTAAATCAATTCATGAAGGTGAATGTGATGTTGCATTAATTAATAATTATTATTTTGGAAAATTAAAATTTTCAGAAGATCCTGAGCAAAAAAAATGGGCAGAAAGTGTCCGCTTAATTTTTCCGAATCAAGCAGAAGGTGACAGAGGTGCTCATGTTAATATTTCCGGTGGCGGAGTCGCAAAGTATTCTAAAAATAAAGCAGAGGCTCAAAAACTTCTTGAGTTTTTAACAAGTGAAAAAGCTCAAAAACTTTATGGGGAAATTAATTTTGAATATCCTGCAAACATCAAGATAGAGCCCGGTGATGAATTAAAAAGTTGGGGAAATTTTCGTGAAGACAAAATTCCAATAATAAAAATTGCAGAACTTGCGCCAGAAGCACAAAAGATTATTGATCGAGTTGGTTGGTAGTTTATAAATAAGTGAATTTGTATAATTGGAATAGCTCATCAAGTTTTGCTACTTTGTTGGCTTTAATAATAATAAGTCCAATAGTAGCAATTTTTTATTCTGCCTTTATAGGTGATACAACCCTATGGCCTCATTTATTTTCAACAGTTCTTCCAAGATATATTTACAACACAATTGTTTTAATGATTGGCGTTGGTGTTTTAAGTTTAATTTTTGGCGTATCTTCTGCGTGGGTTGTTACTCGTTATAATTTTTTTGGTAAAAATTTCTTCGAATGGGCTTTATTATTACCAGCAGCTGTTCCTGCATATATTATTGCATATACATATACTGATTTTTTGGAATACGCTGGACCATTCCAAAAATTTTTAAGAGAAATATTTAATTGGGAAAATTCCAATGATTATTGGTTTCCAGAAATACGCTCTATGGGCGGAGCTATTTTAGTAATGTCATGTGTACTCTATCCATACGTTTATATGATGACACGCGCATCTTTCTTGACAGTACCTCTATCATTTTATCAAACAAGTTTAATTTATGGACGAAGCAGTTTTTTTTCTGTTGCTCTTCCTCTTGCAAGACCAGGAATATTTGCTGGATTAGCACTTGTATTAATGGAAACTATTTCAGATTTTGGAACAGTTGATTATTTTGCTCTAGAAACTTTAACTTTAGGTGTTTTTAATGTTTGGTTAGGTATGAACAGTTTATCAGGAGCTGCTCAAATTTCTTCAGTATTATTTGTTTTTGTAGTTGTTCTTTTAACTATAGAATATTTAGCTAGACGAAGACAACGTTTTTTTGAAAAAAGTAGCGGTCAAAACATGCTAGAATCTGAAACAATTTCTTTTATAGGTAAATTATTTTGTTTTTTAATCTGCTTGTTACCAATAACTTTAGGATTTGTGATACCAATAGTTATTTTACTTAATTATGTATTAAGTGGTTTTTCAATAATTAATTTTAATGATGTATTCTTTGCTGCATTTACTAGTATTTCATTAGCTTTGTTTGGAGCTATTACAGTAATGTTAGTTTCTATAGTTTTAATTATTGTGTCAAATTATAGATCTAATTCTTTTCAAAAAGGATTAATTTTTGTTGCGTCATGTGGTTATGCTTTACCTGGGACCATACTTGCTGTTGGTATTGTTATTTTTTTTGGATGGTTAAATAAAATAATAAATTTTAATATGGGTTATGTTACTGGTGGTTTTATTATATTAATTTTTGCTTATACAACTCGTTTTTTAGCTGTTGGTAATGCTGCTATAAGATCTGGTATATTAAAAGTTCATCCCAATGCTGTAGATGCATCACAAACAATGGGAAAAGGTTTTTTGAATACTATTAGAGTAATTGTATTGCCACTAATTTATACTAATATTCTTATTGGCGGTATTTTAGTTTTTGTCGACATATTAAAAGAATTACCCATTACACTTTTGCTTAGACCTTTTAACTTTGAAACATTAGCAACATACGTTTATCAATATGCTTCGGACGAACTTTTACAAGAATCGTCTTTTGCTGCCCTTATTATTATTTTAGTTGGGCTTGGGCCTGTTATATTTTTAAATTCAACTCTTCAAAGAGTTTCTCAAAAAAAAGAAAGTAATTAATTCTTAAAAATAAAAGCTTGAGATTGATCAATCTCAATTTCAACTGCTGATGATTGTTGAGGGTTAAATTCAGGAGGCATATGGCTGTGCACATGAACAATCTCATTATTATCATTAAGTACTGAAAGATGAATAAAGCTAAATGATCCCATTAGCTTTGATGCCATTACTGTTCCCTTAATACCATTAACTGGAGTAGGTTGTTGTCTTAATTTTATACCTTGTGGTCTGACATGCACCTCAACATTTTGATTTTCTAGAACTTCTGAAACTTTGATTTTTCCAACTGGTGTTTTGACATATGAATTATTTACAACGCCGGTAAATCTATTAGTTTCACCAAAAAACTCTGTTACATAAGAATTTGTTGGATTTTTATATAGTTCTGAAGGGCTTCCTGACTGAATAATATAACCTGTAGTATCCATTATATTTATCTGGTTAGAAATAAACATGGCCTCAAATGGATCATGTGTAACTATAATAACAGATATGTTAGATTTTTGTAATAAATGCAAAGTTTCATCCCTTACTTCTTCTCGTAAATTTAAATCTAGACTTGAAAAAGGCTCATCTAACAGAAGTAAGTCTGGTTGAGATATAATTGATCTTGCTAAAGCCACTCTTTGTTGCTCTCCACCACTTAATTCATGAGGGAACTTATTTAATGAGTTTGGTAATTTTATTAAATCTATAATATCTTCAATTTTATAATCTGAATTTTTGTAATTTATAGGATACTCTAAATTTTGTTTTACAGTCAGGTGAGGAAACAATGCATAATCTTGAAATAAGAATCCTATTTTTCTCTTTTCAGTTGGCAAATGTTTGTCAGTACTACTTACCTCTTCACCATTAATAATAATTTTACCGGATTGCACTTTTTCCAGTCCAGCAATAAGTTTTAATAAAGTTGTTTTACCACTTCCGGATGGTCCTAAAATACATGAAATACTATCTTTACTGAGATTAAAGTTAATATTATTTAAAATTTTTTTACTGTTAATTGAATGACTAAGATTTCTTACTTCAACTGCTAACATAGTTTTTCTAATACACTAAAAATTACACCCGAGGGAACTTATCTGTAATTTCAACTTCCCAATCTAAAAATTTTTTTGATCTATTTTCTGGACTCGGATGTGATCCCATAAATTCAGGCATCTGTCCTTCTTTATCTGCCATCATTCTTTGCCAAAGTTTAGCGGGTTCCTTGATATCAAAACCACTAAGGTTCATAAAACCCATTCCTAAATAATCAGCTTCACTTTCCATAGTTCTACTAAATGGAAGAAATATACCGTACTTAACAACTGAATTGTAAACATTCCCACTAACATTTCCTACTTTAAAAGATTTATTAAGTAATTCTGCATATTTACTATTTGAAATACCTAAAGTTGCCATCTGCATCATGGATGATTGAGTTAGTTTTTCAACAGTATGTCTTGCAAAAGCATGCGCAATTTCATGTCCCATAACAGCCGCAATACCATCATCATTTTTACATACAGGAAGTATACCTGTATAAAATGCAATTTTTCCACCTGGCATACACCAAGCATTTTTAGCTTCAGATTCTATAAGTGCAAATTGCCAATTAAATTCCTCAACTGGATTTTTTTCTCTTTTATTTAAATAATACGTATTTATAGATGTGTAAATTTCTTTTCCTATCTGTTCAATTTTTTTTGACTCTTTAGTGTTATCAACAAGCACCTTATCTTCTTTAGCTTTTGATATAAATTTACCATAAACTTTTTCAATTTCTTGATTAAGTGATTTTTCATTTGCATATACTTTTGGAATTGGTATTCCCCCTATTTGTCCCTGAAAAATTACTATTGGTAAGTTGCTATCATATAAATTGAGCTGACTTCTATTTGTCAAAGGTACTTGTGTACATGATGGTAATATCAATGATCCACAAATCGAGCAACTTGCTGAAAAAATAAAATTTCTTCGGTTTAGTTTTGTTTGCACATTTTTTATTATATAGTAATTAAAAATTATATGAATATTTATCATAAAATAAAGAAAGCTGAAATCCACGTTCATCTAGAAGCAACTATAACACCATCATTATGTAAAAAATTTGCTGACAGGAATAATCATGAAATACCTGATGAGTTTTTTGGCTCAAAGTATGCTTATCAATGGGATGACTTTTACGATTTTATTAAAAAATACGATATTGTAACTTCAGTGATTCATACGCCGGAGGATTATTATGAATTAACTTATGAGTACCTAAAAGAATGCGCTGCTAATAATGTTATATATATGGAAGCAATGATTTCCTCAACACATGCTAAGACCAAGGGTATGACTTATCATTCATTTATTGAGGGTGTTTATGAAGCATCAAAGAAAGCTGAAGAAGATTTTGGTATAGTTGCCCGCTACATTATGAACGGTATTAGGCATCTTGGACCAGAGTCTGTACAAAGCACTGCAGAGGAAGTTCTAAAAAATCCACATCCTTGCTTAGTTGGTTTTGGGTTGGCTGGTGATGAACTCCACTTTCCTCCTAATTTATTCTTTAAAACATTTGATATGTTAAAAGAGGCAAACTTTCCAATTACTGTCCACGCTGGCGAATGGGATGGTCCAGAAAATATTCGTAATGCAATTAATTTACTTCATCCAACTAGATTAGGTCATGGGGTTAGGTCAATTGAAGATCCTGAATTAGTAAAAGAAATTATTGATAAAGATATCATTTTAGAAACATGTCCAACAAGCAATATAGCAACTAAGATTTATGAAGATTATAAAAGTCATCCTGTTAAAAATTTATTTGATCAAGGCGTTAAAGTAACTGTCAATTCGGATGACCCGCCATTTTTTAATGCAACTATTCAAGGAGAATATAAAGTGATGGAAGAACTTGGCCTTAATGAAAAAGAACTTACTTCACTTACTCATAATGCAATTAAGTATTCTTTTTGTGATGAAGAAAATAAGAGTAAATTATTATCTAAATTAAACTAGAAAGCTTAACCAAAGGTCTTGCTCCATAATGAGATATAACTTCAGCAGCAGCAATCGAAGCATAATTACCACATTCTTCCATGCTCTTATTTTTTGAATATCCATATAGGAAACCAGCGGCAAATAAATCTCCAGCACCTGTAGTATCAACTACTTTATCAACTTTTTGAGCTATAATTTCAGTAATAGAACCATTTGAAACAACTAAAGATCCACTACTACCCTTAGTTATAGCTGCTGTAATATTTAATGACTTTGCATATTCCAAACCTTCTTCAAAGCTTGATGTTTGGGCCATAGATTTAATTTCATCTTCATTGGCAAAAAGAATATCAACATCATTATTTATTAACTCTTGAAAAGAATCACGGTGACGATCAACACAAAATAGATCTGAGAGTGTAAAAGCAATTTTTTGATCATCTGCTTTACAGATGTCTACCATTTTTTTCATAGCTTTTTTTGCATTTTCGTTATCCCATAAGTATCCTTCTAAATATGCAATCTTATGATTTTTAATGTCATTTTCTTTAATATCCTCAGGACTAATTAATGTCCCAGCACCTAAAAAAGTACACATTGTTCGCGTCCCATCTTCTTCTACAAAGATAGTGCAACAACCTGTAGAAATATCGGGGGATGTGAAGCCTAAAGGAAATTTCAATCCTTCTCTAACCATATCTTTTTGAAGATAAATTCCAATATCATCATTTTTTATTTTTCCAATAAAACTTCCATTTCCGCTAAAAGATGTAATTCCAAACATTGAATTACCCAAAGATCCACCCCCAACCATTTCTTTGATTGAGTAACTATTATGAAGATTATTTTTAAGATCTTCATCAATTAGATTCATTGAATCCCTATTTATTTGGTGTTTTTCTATTTCATTTTTATTGGAAGGTATAATAGCATCGACCATTGCATTGCCTATACCTACTACATCGAGTCTTTCAGTCATTTTGATTTTATCATTGTTGGAATAATCTGAACTATAACTACTCCAGCAAAAATTGCAATACATCCATATATTTTATTTTGGTCTAAGATTTCGTTAATCATATACCATCCTGCAATAGCAGCAAATACTGATTCCATAGACAGTATTATTGCTGCAGGAGCAGGATTAGCTTTTTGTTGAGCAATTATTTGCAGTGTATAACCTATGCCAGCTGATATAATTCCTGTAAAAAGAATCTCAAACCATTCTATTTTGATATTTTTAAAATCAGGATTTTCAAACATAAACGCAATTACTAATGAAAACAAAAAAACAATAAAATATTGAACAGAACCAAATATAAAAGGACTATTCAGTTCTTTCATAAAAATATCTATAAAGATAATATGCAAAGCAAAGCTTAGAGCTGCAATAAATAATAATGAATCTGATTTTTGAATTTCTATAGATTGGTTAGATGATAGAAGATAAGAGCCATACAGACATAATAGAATTGCGACCCATATTATCCAATGTAGTTGTTTTTTAAAAATAAATTTTGAAATAATTGCTACTATTGGAACATATAATGTGCTTAAAAAAGCAACATTTGAAACTAGTGATACTTGTAATGCATATTGTTGCAAACCCATTCCACAGAATAAAAAAAATCCAGTTATTAAACATAAGTTTGTATATCTTTTTGATGAAAAAATTATTTTAAAATTATTTTTTTCAAACAATAAAGCTAGGGGCAAAACAGTTAAGAGAGCAAAAAAGAACCTTGCAAAACTGAATGTAAATGGACCTATAGATTCCATTCCAGTTTTTTGGTAAACAAAGGCAACTCCCCATATTAAAGGAGGTATTAACATTAATAAATTTGCTTGCTTGGTGTTCATAAAAACTTACTAGATTACTTAGTTTTTTATATTTGAATGTTTACTTTGATTTATCCACCAAGAGTCTATCACTATTCCATATAGTGGAATTTCATCAGGATACTCTAAAAAGTTCCAATAAGCTATTCTGTCTATATTACTATGGTATAGTGGTATAACATAATGACCCCATAGCAGAACCCTATCTAAAGCATGTATTGCTGTTGTAAGTTCTTCTCGCGTTTTTGCACTGATTAATTTTTCTATCAACGCATCAACAACAGGGCTTTCAACTCCAGAGTAATTTCTGCTTCCATCTTTTTTACCTACATCAGAACCCCAATAAAATTGTTGTTCATTGCCTGGGCTTAAACTAACACCCCAGTACCTTTTAATCATATCAAAATCATAATTAAGAAGTCGTGCTTGATATTGAGAGGAATCAACAGTTCTTACATCCATTGTTATACCAAGAGTTTTTAAGCTCTTTTGAAATGCTAGGCCGATTTTTTCATCTGAAGGACTTATAATTAAAAATTCAAATTTAAATTCTTTACCATCCTTCATAAGTTTATTATTATTTATATACCAGCCTTCTTCTTCTAAAATTTTCTTAGCAATCAAAAGATTAGATCTATTATTTCCACTACCGTCTGTTTTAGGAGGAACAAATTCTTTATTA
>Ga0208261_1000667_pt1 | contig 13164 bp, 13 predicted proteins | sample Knorr_S7_td_DCM__FD_185595 | JGI IMG/M metagenome (GOLD analysis project Ga0208261, IMG submission 185595) | Marine microbial communities from Southern Atlantic Ocean transect - Knorr_S7_td_DCM_ad_131m_LV_B (SPAdes) (version 3) | ecosystem: Environmental > Aquatic > Marine > Oceanic | place...
CCATCATGTGATTGAATCGCCTTATAATTTTTAGCTACTCAGGAATTATCATGGTAAATATCCAATTAGTCTCTCGTCTCTAAACTGAACCCCTAGTAATTAATGGATATAAGTAAACAGCAAATTATTTGTATGCTTTTTTAAATTTCTAGGTCATCTTGATAGAAATTTTTCCAAAATGTTTATGTCCCATCTGATGTTTGAAAGCACTTACCAAATCAGCTAAGTCAAAAGTATCACTGATAATCGGTTTTATGTCTGAGTTCTCTATATACTCAACCATTGCGATTTGGGACTGTTGGTTACCCATCACGATACCACTAGTTCTAATTTGTTTTAGAAAAATCTTTGGTAGTATTATGTTTTCTGCTGAAGGCCCGCTAAGAACACCAATCATTGCAATGTGACCGCCTAATTTAGTCGCAGTGACCGATTGACTGAAAGTACCACCTCCTCCAACTTCAATCACATGATCAACCCCTTCGTTATCGGTCTTTATTTTTACTTCTTTGCCCCATTTAGGGGTTTCTTTGTAATTAATTAGTTCGTCTGCCCCCAAGGCTTTTAGTTTTTCTAGTTTTTCATGAGACGATGAAGTAGCTACTACTTTTGCTCCCATAGACTTTGCCAACTGCAAAGCAAATATAGATACTCCACCGGTTCCTTGAATCAAAACGGTTTCTCCTGCTTGTAAATTGCCTTCTTCCACCAATGCCCTCCAAGCCGTCAAACCCGCGCAAGGCAGAGTAGCCACTTCAGTTTGACTCCATCCCTGAGGAATTTTAGTAACTGCTGTTTCAGGCAAGGAAATATATTCGGTTGCGAAACCATCTTCATTGTCTCCTATAAAACTTAAAAACTCTCTTTTTGGTCGACCTTCAATCCATTTTGGGAAGCAGACACTCATAATCTTATCGCCCACTCGCCATTTAGATACATTTTCACCAATCTCGATTACTTCACCACTTGCATCACCTAACAAAACGCGTTTGTCTTCAGTAGGTATTGAACCCAATGCTACTAGTAAGTCGTGATAGTTTAGGCTACTCGCCGATACTTTAACAAGTATTTCATTGCCTTTTATACGTGGTATGTGAGTTTCAACCAGTTGTATATTATCCAATCCACCTGGTTTAGATAATTGTATTTGTTTCATGTTCATCTTTTTTTTATTATTTGCTCTACGATATTATTTCTTCCATGCAATCTTTCGAGAATTAAAATTTTGATACATTTGTCAATTATTACTAATTCTTAAAGGTCAGGTTTTTTCCAGTTAAAATATCCACATAATGCTAAAAGATTACAAGTCAACTCTTAAAAATTTTTACTAACTAATATTTCATAATAATTTGGGAAATGGTTAAATATTGACCTGACAAAATTTAATATTTAATGCCTTTATCGTAAGCCTTGTGATTAGAAATTAAAATCTTACAAAAAATATCGCTCTTTGATTGGTATTGAAATGTTATGCTTTAAATCAGCGACCCTTGGATCAAAAGTTATAATTCTTAGAGTTTTGATTTTGGTTCTTTCTTTACCACTTCTGACAAAACCTGTACAGTTAGTTAAGTATTTTAGCAGTATAATTATTTGATTCATGAAGGAAAAAAATGTTGAAGTTACATGGATATTATCGCTCATCAGCTGCATTTCGTGTCAGAATAGCTTTAGAACTTAAAAATCTACATTGGGAGTCCGTACCCGTGAATTTGGGATCAGGCGAACAAAGTCTAGAAAATTTTCTTAAATACAATCCTCAAGGTTTGGTCCCAGTTCTAGAATTAAATGGGAATTATTTTTCTCAGTCACTGGCAATAATCGACTTACTAGATGAAATGAACCCAGAGCCACCTTTGTTGCCTAAAAATACTCTGGAAAGAGCCCAAGTTCGCTGTTTAGCTCAACAAATAGCAATGGAAATACACCCTCTAAATAATTTACGTGTTCTTAAGTATTTGGAAAATGAGTTAAGGTTGAGTGAAGACAAAAAAACATCATGGTATAAGCATTGGATAGCAGAAGGTTTCAGTGCTTTAGAAAAAATTCTTAAAAACAATGAATGTAAAGGTCAATTTTGTTTTGGTGAGAGCCCAAGCTTGGCAGATATTTGCTTAATCCCACAAGTCTATAATGGGATACGTTTCAATTGCAATCTTTCTGAATATCCCATAATTCATTCTATCTGGGACCATTGCATGTCACTTGATGCCTTTAAGCGTGCTGCTCCAGAATCTCAACCGGATGCCCCAGAAGAATAAATTATTTTGGTAGAATCCTCCAAGGCCTAAATACTTTATGCTGAATGACTACTTACTGACTGTTATTTCGAATATTGGAATGATATCTCTGATAGCCATTTCAGCCTATATTTTGTTGATCACGGGAGAGATTTCATTTGGTCAACAGGCATATTTCGGAATAAGTGCATATTCAGGCGCTATTGCAACTACACTTTGGGGGTGGCCATTTTGGATTGCACTTCTCTTTGGGAGCCTACTTGCTGGGATTGCTGCAGGAGTTGTCAGCACTCTGACTGTGAGAATCAGTGGACTTTATTTTTCTATTTCAACTCTTGCGTTCTCAGAAATGGTTAGACTATCCCTACTAAAATTTAGTTACCAAAAAGAAATTGATGGTGAGCTTCTAGGTCCTAATGGAGCAGAAGGATTTGGTGGGATCCGATGGGTTTTCGATAACAATATAAGTGTATTTCAGTATACTTTGTTGATTTACCTTATTCTTTTTCTAGTCATTACTTGTCTATTTTTTATTGAGCGCTCCGGTTTGGGAATGATCTTCAGGATGATAGGTCAGGATCCTATGTTGACACGTGTACATGGTATAAATCCCGTGAATTACAAAGTCATTGCTGCTGTATTAGCAGGTTTCATAGCTGGATTAGGAGGGATGCTTTATGCCCATTCATTTACCTTTATTGAACCACAGATATTCAATGTCATGCTTGGTGTTCATTCTCTTGCATATGGTCTTATTGGGGGACTGGGGACTGTATTTGGTCCATTGATTGGTGTGGCATTAGACATTGGGTTCCTGGAATCCATTCGCGTTATACATGGTTACAGAATGATTGTTTTTGGTGGACTGGTTGCTATTATGCTGATCTTAATGCCACGTGGATTTCTCGACGAAAAACGTGTTTACAGACTAAGACTTGCTTTAAGGAATTGGCTGCGTGTTTGAGTTAAGAAAAATTTGTAAATCTTTTGGTAATTTACGTGTCCTCAAATCTATTAGCCTCAAGATAAAGTCAGATATTGTAACGGGTCTAATTGGCCCAAATGGATCTGGAAAGACATCTTTGGTTAATATCATGAGTGGAATTTATCCAATAGATTCAGGACAGATTCTATTGGATGGAAATGACATTAGTGGAGCAACATCCTATCAAATTTCCAGGCTCGGTGTTTTCCGTACATTTCAGCACATCCGAATTTTTGAAAGAATGACTGTTATTGAGAATGTCATTTCAGCCATGATCAGTCATGAATCTTTCTCATTTTATGGATTTTTAGCGCAAGTCAGAAATCCAGAAGATCCTAAAGTTAATATTGCTCATAACATTCTTGAAATAATGGAGATGGAAAATGATTCGAATCTTTTTGCCGGAGATCTTACACTTCCCAAACGTAGACGTCTTGAAATCGCAAGGGCCCTAGCACGAGACCCTAAAGTTATTTTACTTGATGAACCAGCTGGAGGAATGACACCTAAGGAAACTGAAAGCCTTGCGCATTTGATAAATAAAAATGTTGCACCGGGTAGGACTTGTTTAGTTATAGAACATAAAATGGATCTAATTGCGGAAGTTTGTGAGGACCTTTGTGTCATCAATCATGGTGAAAAAATTGCTCAGGGAGATCCAAGTGTCGTTTTTAATCAGCCTGAGGTCATAGAGGCCTACCTAGGAAAGGTATGAAACAATTACTGAATGTATCCAGTTTGAAAGTAAATTATGGTGGGGTTTATGCTGTAAAAAAAATTTCTATACAGGTATACGAAGGACAGATTGTATCTATAACAGGTGCTAATGGTGCTGGGAAAAGTTCCACATTAAATGCGCTTACTGGAATTTATGCACCATCATCTGGAGAAATAGTATTTCGTGGTGAGAACATCACTGGATTTAACGCACACAGGATTGTCAAAAGGGGGCTAGTTCAGGTTCCTGAAGGGAGGCATCTATTCCCTAACCTTACAGTTCGAGAAAATCTTCTTAGTGGAAATCATTGTATAGGCGGGTTAATGCTATGCAAATTCATTCCAGAAAATATACTTAATATATTTCCAATGCTTAGAGACCGTTTGGATACTAATGCTTCAAGCCTCAGTGGAGGTCAAGCTCAGATGTTAGCACTAGCTAGGGGCTTGATGGCCAAGCCACTTCTATTGTTGCTGGATGAGCCTACTTTGGGTCTAGCTCCAATTATGGTAAAGGAGGTTTTAAATTTACTTTCTATTCTTCGTCAACAGGGGTTGACTATACTTGTAGTGGAACAGAATGTTAGACAAACACTTGTAATTTCTGATTATGCCTATGTTCTAGAAAGTGGAAGGATGGTTATGGAAGGTAGAGGGACAGAATTACTAAATGATTCCAGGCTCGTTAAATCGTATATAGGTTTTGGTAAATCATAAATAATCTTATTAAAATTAAATTATATTCTTAATGGTTAATCAACCTTCTGACCCTTTGATCCTGACTAATATTTTACCTTTGAGTCTTAAAAATCTTTTGTAACCTGCCACTTAATACCAGCGTCAATACAAACTACAGAAAACTATGCAGCTTTAGTAAGTAATAAAGGCACGTATTGATTTATAAATAAATCTACTTGTCTGCAGGAACCCAATCTGGCAATGGTTCTCCACCGGTATAGTGATTATGAGCAGGGGTTTCTCTGAAAATACAATATACGTCTTCGGGATCAATATTTAAAATATCTTTTAGAACAGAAGAAATACCGTCAACCAACCCTTTTTTTCTTTCCGGTTCACGTCCTGGCCTTAAATCAACATCTACTACAGGTAAACCATCACCAATAATCCCAAATGACTCTCTTATCGAAACATAATCATATCTAACTTGTTTCGGAGCGAGTGTCTTTAAGACGACTTCTCTGACTTTTTTTTGTATCTTTTCTTTATCATCATTTGATACTCCTTCTGGTAAATCAATTCTTATAAGAGGCATAATATCTTTTCGTTTATAGGTTAAATTTATTTAAAAAAACGTAATATCTTGAATTGTTGACTTACAGTCATTGTTTTGATGCAAAACTCCCTACACCACAGGATTCCATTACTTGACAAATTTCTTTAAGAATTGCTGGGTCGTCAATAGTCGGTGGAGCAGGAACATCTTCGCCTTTAGCCAATTGACGTATGGTTTTTCTAAGAATTTTACCTGATCGCGTTTTGGGAAGCCGACTAACTATAACGGACTGTCTAAAATAGGCAACTGCTCCTATTTCTTTGCGGATGATGCTTACCATTTCTTGCTCCAATTGATCCTGACTAATATTTATACCGTCTTTAAGTACTGCAAAACCAACAGGAATTTGCCCTCTGAGCTCATCGTCAATACCTACCACAGCACATTCTGCAACTGCAGGATGTGATGCAATTAGTTCCTCCATTTGTCCAGTTGACAAACGGTGTCCAGCTACATTAATTACATCATCCACTCGCCCCATTACATATACATAACCATCTTTATCGATTAGTCCTCCATCTCCTGTAAGGTAGTAGCCCGGGTATTTTGAAAGATATGAGTCTCTAAAGCGTTTGTCATCATTCCAAAGAGTTGGAAGGCAGCTTGGAGGAAGAGGTAGCTTGACGACAATGTTTCCCGTTTCACCTGGCTGGCATGATTCCCCTTCATCATCCAAAATCTTTACATTATATCCGGGCACTGGAAAAGTAGGTGAGCCGATTTTTACAGGATAAGGTTCAAGCCCCATCATGTTTGAACACATGGGCCAACCGGATTCGGTCTGCCACCAGTGATCGATGACAGGTATTTCAAGAATTTCTGTAAGCCATTCGTAAGTTGGGGGATCCAATCTTTCTCCAGCTAAAAACAAATAGCGAAGACAACCGATGTCATACTTATCTTTTAATTTTGCAGTAGGATCTTCCTTCTTGACTGCGCGAAATGCAGTTGGGGCAGTAAAAAATGTGTTAACCTGATGTTCGGAAATAATCCTCCAAAATGATCCTGCATCTGGAGTTTTTACTGGCTTACCTTCATAGAGAACAGTAGTGCATCCATGTATCAGTGGCGCATAGACTATGTAAGAGTGTCCTACAACCCATCCAACATCCGAGCCTGCCCAATAGACATCACCTGGTTCAGAATTGAATATTGCTTTCATACTATATTTTAGTGCAACTGCGTGTCCTCCATTGTCCCTTACAACTCCTTTAGGCAAACCAGTAGTGCCTGAAGTATAAAGAATATATAGTGGATCTGTTGCATCAACAGGAACAGGACTTGCCGGGGAACTTCTATTTGAAAGTTCATTCCAGTCAAAATCACGTCCTGTCTTCATTGATGCTTTTGATTGGGGACGCTGAAGGAGAATAACTGTTTGAGGCGGATGTTGCGAAATGCGAATTGCTTCATCGACTAGTGGCTTATATTCAATCACGTTGCTAAATTCAATTCCACATGAAGCGGTCAAAAGTATTTTAGGTTTTGCATCATCTATACGAATTGCCAGCTCTTTGGGAGCAAATCCACCGAACACAACCGAATGAATTGCTCCTAAACGAGCACAGGCAAGCATAGCCACCAATGCTTCAGGAATCATAGGCATGTATATGATGGCTCGATCTCCCTTTTCTATGCCATTATCCCTAAGTACACCAGCGAAATTTGCAACTTTTTCTAAAAGCTCTTTGAAGCTAAATTTACTCTGAGAATTGGTGACTGGTGAGTCATAGATAAGTGCTGTTTGATCTCCCCGTCCACACTCAATGTGATAATCGAGTAATAAATAACTTGTGTTGAGTTTTCCTCCCTTAAACCAGCGGTAAAAACCGTTTTCATCCTCTGATAGGATATTTTTTGGGAATTCATACCACTTGATTAGTTCAGCTTGTTTTCGCCAGAAATGTTCAGGTTTTTCAATCGATTCTTGAAATTCATTTTTATAACCCATGATCATCCATAAATGTAATTTTCTAATAAACTCAATTTCAAACTATGAAATTTAATTTTAATCTTCATTTAAACTCTCTCTTGTGCTAATCGTTGTCGTAGAACAATGCTTTGCCCAAAAATTCCTCCAGGTCTTAATACCAGCATTACAAAAAGTAAGAGGTATGCTGAAATGTCTCGTAAAATAGGATCACCGTACCAGAAAACATTGGCTTCAACAATACCCAGCAGTAAGCCCCCTATAATTGCTCCTGGAAGCGATCCCATTCCTCCAAGCATCATTGCGATCAAACCTTTGAATGTGGCCCATAATCCAAAAAATGGTGTTATTTGTGAGTCAGTAGATAAAATAAGAAAACCGGCTATTCCACCCAGAAGTGAAACTATGAAGAAGGATAAGAAAAGTGTCTTAGATCGATTTATTCCGATGTATAAAGAAGCCATTGGATTGTCCGATAAAGCACGAATAGCAAGTCCTTGCCTTGTTTGGTAAAGAAAAAAATGTAGAATTAACACAATAATAAGCATCAGTATAAACATGGTTAAATGCTCACTACGGACGTAAAAAGGACCAAATTCGAATGTTTTCGCTGCGAAGAAAGCTGGAAATGGATAAGTCCTCTCTGGGAGTAAATGCATAGCAATTTCTTCAAGTTGCATCCAGATTACAAAACTTGAGACCATCGATGCGATTGTAGAATCACTCTTTATAGCTCTGAAACAGAGCCGCTCCACGTATATACCTACCACTACAGTGCCAAAAATTGTACCTAGTAACACCAGCCAGGCATTTTGTTCGAGATTAAGATATAACCAAGTGCCAAAATATGCTCCAAGCATAATACTAGGGCCATAGGATAGATTTATACGTTTCATTACACCAAAAACCATGGTGAATCCTAGCGCAAGAAGGGCATATCCTGAGCCTATCATTAATCCATCGATACAATTTTGCAGGAAGTCTGTAAACATTTAATTCGTATTATGATGTCATTTTATTTCGGTACCTAAATAGGCACGCTTTATAACCTCGTCTTGGTGGATTTCTTCTGGACTGCCACTAAAGCTCACCTTTCCTTTTTCGAGAAGGTAAACCATGTTTGCAACTTTAAGTGCCATCCTAGCATTTTGCTCCACAAGAAGGATTGTAACGCCTTCTTCATTAAGTTGTCTTATAATGTAAAATATTTCTTTTACAACTAAGGGAGCAAGACCAAGAGAAGGTTCATCCATGAGAAGGATTTTTGGTTTAGCCATCAGTGCACGTGCAATAGCAAGCATTTGTTGTTCACCTCCTGAAAGTGTTCCTGCAAGCTGATTACGGCGTCCTTCCAGTGGAGGAAAGCGTTGATACATTTTAAAGATATCATTTTCTATCGATGGATCATTAGATGATCGTGTAAAGGCTCCAGCATTTAGGTTTTCCTCAACAGACATCTGTGGGAAAATCAATCGGTTTTCCGGCACAAGAGCTATACCTTTACGAACGATTGTCTGGGCTGACTGACGAGTGAGCTCTTCGTCCTCAAGAAATATTGAACCGGTACGTGACTTCAAAATACCAGCAATTGTGAACATGGTTGTAGTTTTTCCTGCTCCGTTTGGTCCAAGCACACAAGTTATTTCTCCCTTCCGAGCCTCGAGGTTCAGTCCATGTAAAGCCTGAATTTCTCCGTAAAATGAAGTTATGTTTTCTGTTCTCAGCATAATTATTTAATCATCTTCTGAGTAGCCAAGGTAGGCTTCCTGAACGGCCATATTATTTTGAATTTCTTGTGGATTACCTTCGGCTATTTTGGACCCAAAATTAAGTACAGCAATACGGTCAGTAATGCCCATAACCAACTCCATCACGTGTTCTATAAGGATGATTGTAATTCCCTGTTTCTGCATGCTGCGAATTCTTGTATCAAGATCACGTATTTCATCTTTATTCATACCAGCAGCAGGTTCATCAAGAAGGAGTAGACGTGGTTTAGTTGCCACAGCACGGGCCAATTCAAGTCTGCGCTGCTCACCAAAGGCAAGACTTGATGCTAGTTCATCTGCTCGATTTTCAAGGTTTGAAAATTCAAGCATCTTTTCAATTTCTTTTTTCACAATGCTGCTCATACTAAACCAGCGGTAAAAACTGCTCTCAGATTTTATATCCTCTACCGAGTTACGTGCTACCCAAAGGTTTTGCCAAACAGTTAAATTAGAAAAAAGACGAATGTTTTGGAATGTGCGAGCAACGCCTCTTTTTAATCGCAGATGAGTTGGCTTTTCTGACAGAATCTGTCCTTCGAAAATCACATCACCTTTAGTCGGCAAGAAGACACCACAGATAACATTGATAAGGGTGCTTTTACCTGAACCATTCGGCCCAATGACACCAAATATTTCCCCTTCTTCTACCTCAAGATTAAGGTCATTGAGCGCCTTAACTCCTCCAAAATGTTTTGAAATTGATTTTATCTTTAGCAAATGAAAGTATTTTTTGTATTTGTATCAATAAAAGTTTAAATAAAAAAAGCACTCCGTTTGGATTATTTCAATCTTTTTTTAAAACTTAAACTCTGACTGCCTTTTTAATTATATCCATAGTCTGTTTATCAAAGAGACCAAGAGGTTTAAAATTCATAGCCAAAACTATCAGAATTCCGAACAAGATCATTCTCCAGTCTCCTATAAATCGCAATCCCTCTACAAGAAGTCCTTGGATAAATATTACTGCGACGAGGGTGCCGAATACATTTGATAGTCCTCCCAGAATTGGATACGCAATCGCAAATGTTCCTAGAAGTACTGTAAAACTATGATGGTCCAATGAAGTAACCTGATGAGCATAAAGTCCACCAGAAAGGCCAGCAATGAAACCTCCAGCAGTCATTGCGGAAACTTTAACAACTGTAAGATTAATACCAACGCTGCTTGCTGCTAATTCATCTTCACCAACTGCTCGAAGAACCGCACCCGTACGAGACTGATCTGACCACCAAATGAATCCCATTATTAAAATTACGAATGCCCATAAAAAAAATGTGACCTCTAAATTACTCCACCCGTTGTCACTAAAATATCTTATTTCAGCAAAGCCCATTGTACCGTCAGGGCCAATTTCCTCACCGTTCCTAGTAACTCTCCATTTGAGATTGTAGAAGAACATTCTTACGAATTCGCTGAAAGCAATTGTTGCCACAACAAGCATTAATCCCTTTACTCGAAGGGCAGGGAATCCTACCAAAAAAGCCAGGAATCCTGATACCAACATAGCCGCTAAAACCGAAGGAATTATATTCCACTGGAAAATCACTGTCAGTATAGCCGCAGTATATGACCCAACAGCAAAGAATCCTGCCTGAGCCAGGGAAAGTTGTCCTGTTTGCAAAAGTAAATATGCTGAGAGACCGAGCATTGTATGAATTCCGATCGTATTGATGAGGTTAAGATAGAAGTCCATGCAAATTACCTTTTAATGTTTTATTTCAATCACGATTAATAGTTTTTGAAAATATTCCATTGGGGCGGAAAATCAAAAAAATAAATAAAAGTCCTACCACATACATGTCTCTTTCATCTATTCCACGTATATAAAGGAAAAAATTCTCGAAAGCTCCAACAAAAAGTCCAGCAATAATTGCTCCGGGAATGGACCCCAAACCTCCAATTACTGTAACAATTAGCCCCTTAATAGTTAAAGGCACAGTCATTACAGGGGACAGTATTCCAACTGCAGCTGCAGTCATTGCACCCGCAATACCGCCTAAAAATCCGGCAATAGAAAAAGTGATTGAGTTTGTCCGATGAATATTGATTCCACAAAGTTGTGCAGCCACATCTTGTTGAGCCACGGCTCTCGTAGCCATTCCTAGGCGTGTTTTATATAGAACATACAACAACAAAACTGTGCTGACTATTCCAATAAAGAAAACAAAGAGAAGGTCACCACGAATTCCAAACGGACCTATTTCAAAATAGGCATCCTCAAATAATGCTGGAAAGTTCATAGGAGAACCAAGAGTGGTGTGAACAATTATCTCGTCGATGAGGAAAAGTCCACCGACCGAAGCCATTAGTGCTGCAAGGTGATTATTGGTAGGTATAAATCTAAAGCAAGACTGATAGACTAAGTAGCCCATAAACGTGGAAAAAGTTGCTGATACTGCAAAAACCATAATAATTGGAGCATCAAAAAACATTGACACAGCTAAGCCAACATATGCTCCCGCAATGGCCGCAGCGGCATAAGCCATGTTGAGCTTACCCATTGCTCCAAAAATAAGAGTGAAGCCAATTCCGATCAAGGCATAAGTTGACCCGAACAGGATACCATCCCAAATGGTCTGGATAATCTCAACTGCTTCGTATAAAAAATCTTCCATGATTGAATAGCCTCCATTTACATTAACTAATATCCCACTGAGTTATTGATTTCAGCGGGATATTATTAACTATGGTTTCAATCAGGAACTTGGGTCATGTACAACTTCCCATTTTCCGTTTACAACCTGCACGTAAACATATGGTTTAGATGCTTCGCCAGTGCTACCGTCTCTTGTTAAATGACCAATCAGTCCATTTTGAGATGTTATTGAGGCAAGAGCATTCCTAAATTTTCTTCGATCCTCTTGAAGTGTGGAAGGTTTGCCCATAATTGAAGTACGTTCTACAGCGTGTTTTACAAGGTATGCATTCTCCCATGCGGCTGCGCTATGAAGATCCAAAAAACCTCCTGCTTTTGAAACAATACTATTCGCTTTCTTAGCTTCAGAAGTAATTGGCGCAAAACCTGTTGGAATAATAATCCCTTCTGCCGCACTCATGCAACCATTAAGGGTTTCCTGACTGGCAGAACTTGTAAGACCGACCATTAATTTAGGTTTTATTCTCTGACGTTTCATTTCTTTCATGAATCCACATGCTGAGAATGGATGGGATGCAACTATAACCATGTCTGCATTCTGCTTCTTAATCTTTCTTGCCTGCACAGTATAATTTGTGTCTCCCATTAGCCAATGCTGAGATTTAGCTGCTGCCTGTAGTTCTTTCATTCCTTGTTTAACTTTTGGTCCTAATTCAGGTACCTGAGGACCAACCCATTCAAATCCATGCTTAACGGCCATTTGTACTATAATAGCAGTATAGGTTATAAATGAATGTCCCTGATCTGTTTCTGAACCTCCAGTAAATGTTTTTACATTCGGATATGCTGTCCGTATCCATTTAAAAAGTTCATCATACATTGTGATTTCATTTGGAACATTTCTAAATGACCAGTCAGAAATCTTGGCTAGACCTGGCCTAATGCATGTATCTGCTAAAATTGGCATCTGAACACCAGAGTCTGAAGTATCTCCCCTTTTTTTCTGCAATACACCAAACATGGCTTGACATACACCTGAACATGTTGTGCCCATTCCAACTATAGCGTCAGTAGTAGAAGCTGTCTTTCTAAGAATTGCAATGGCTTCATCCTTTTTACATGCACTGTCTTCATAACCAATTACTTCCATAGGCACCATACTTCCGTCACCCATTCTGACACCTCCTGCAGCGTTAATTTCTGCTACTGCAGATCTTAATGCTGCTTCTGAATTAACTCCAAAAGACTTAAGAGGTCCTGATTTTGCGCCCCATCCTAGCACTTTTAGAGAATGACCAGCAGAAATAGCACTTTGAGGAATTGAAAGCGCAATTAAGAGCATACTCGCTCCTATTAATTTTGATATATTTTTCATATTATTTTTTCTTTTAGTTTAGGTTAGAAAATGGCAAAAATAACTTTTGCCGAATTAAAGTGAGACATAGAGCAATTTGATTTACTCAATATCTTTATCATTCACTCATCATGCTTCATAGGCATTTCTCCTTTTTCGAGATTATGTTTTTTCGCATGATTGTGATGACATTCCAATTCTTCTTTTTTATGTTCATGCTTTTTAATCTGGTTATGTGACATTTCATTAACTTTCCCACCAAAAGTCATTTTTTTT